>Ga0208931_1000122_pt1 | contig 33380 bp, 48 predicted proteins | sample Colrivmet1555B02_FD_187668 | JGI IMG/M metagenome (GOLD analysis project Ga0208931, IMG submission 187668) | Estuarine microbial communities from the Columbia River estuary - metaG 1555B-02 (SPAdes) (version 2) | ecosystem: Environmental > Aquatic > Marine > Intertidal zone > Estuary | place... | reverse complement strand
GTTGGGGACTGAATTAGTACTCAAACTCATAGTTCTAATAGAATTACCAGTAACACCACTTGTACTTTGTTGTGCTGAATGAGATAGGTTTACATCACCAAGCCAAGTAACATTTACATTGTATGTATTATTGAGTGTACCTGTGTTTAAACTAAACGGAAATAAACTTCTTGTTGAATTAAATTTAGTGTTCCAATTAGATTTAGTAATTCCATCATAATCTGATTTACTATAAAGTTTCATCAAATAAGTTAATGCAGAATATTGTGTAAGAGGTTGAGCTCCTGTCAAATGTTGTAATAATCGATATGTATCCGCTTCGTTAAATATCCCATTACCATCTACATCTGCGTTCATATATTGAATACCCGATGTAAATTCGTTTCCACTTTCGTTACCAAATAATCCACCATTTGCCAATTCTTTAAATGCAATAAATACATCGGATACGGTAACAACACTATTGTATAAAGTGTTTAAATCGTTTTGATTGGTATATGATAAGTCGATTCCATGTTGTTTGAATGCCATTATTGGTGAGAAACTAAATTCAGCTCTCGTTCCATACCAACCATCTTGTAATCTTAATTGGGCTTGAAATGTTGATGATGTTATTTTTGATGTCAAATTACCTGGCATTACATATGTTTTCCACCAACCACTTACACTATTAACGGTAACAGGTCCATCGTATATATCAAATAATTTAATTGATGTTATATCGCTTGGAGATACTCCCGTTCCATCAAATTCTCTTTCATCTATTAATAATTGATGGCCACCTAAAGTTGCATTATATGGATTTATTATTGCCCATTCAACTTGTCCGGCAGTTGTTGTTGCTTTAACCCCACCACCACTTACCTTTGCAGTATCTAAATCATTTGTAATATCAACCTTACCCAATCCACTTATTGCTCTTGATGTATTGGTTGTTGTACTCCATAGATTATTTACATATCTATTTGCTTTTGCTGAGAATTTAGTTTCGTCTACATTACCACCAAAGTCAAAATTAAACCTTGCAGTTAGGACTTCTCCGTTTGAGTGAGTTACTGAATTAGTGTAAAACTCTGTGAATGTTGCATCATCAGGATTAGACCAAGTTCCATATTCAATTACATAAGCACAACTAAAATGGTTTGGTAAATCATTCCATTGAGAACCACCGCTCCATTTAGTTACTGCGTAATCTTCATCACCACTATTGTTTGGTTCACCACCTGCCCAGTTATTATATTGACCTGGAATATTTCCGTTTGTTTGTCCGTTATTTATTTTGATTAGAGTTCCTTTTTCAGGTCCTGCATCTATTGTCCATCTTGCTTCACTTACTTCATCCGTTAATGCAAACCATATATTACCTTGTGGTACATTATTAAAAATGAAAGCATCTTCATCGGCAGAAGTGATTGTTACCAAATATCCCGTTTGTCCTTTGAATGTTGTTAATAGAGATGCTGCTCTTGCTCCGGTGTAAGTTGCTCCGGTTGTTATTGGTCTATAAAAGTGTCCGTTTACACCATTGTAATAATATCCCGTTGGGTTTACAGTTGCTGCTACTGATAATGCTACATTACCTCTTACTGAACCTGTATTTACTTTTAGTGATGTTAATGCTGTATTGATACTTGCCATTGTTCCAGTTACCACCAAACGAGTCTTATTACCACTTAAAGTAAATCCACTTGCTGCGGTTAGACCCGTTGTTGTGTTTAATACAAATGTTGTACCCGATGGTGGATTAACTAAACTGATTGATGCTAATAGAGTTGCCGTAGAACTGAATCCACTTAATGCAAACCCACTTGCATCTTGTCCGTTTGTGGATGGTAAAAAAGATTTAGAGTCCGGAGCAGATACACTCTGTCCGAACCCTAAAAATGATGTTAATAAAAGTAATAATGTAACTAATAAATGTTTCATTATTCAACTATTAGGTTAATCTTATTTCCGGCACCATCTACGGCATCTGCTAAAACAGTATAGAATAAACCTGCTGTATTTGTTATAGTTTCCTTTGGAGTAAATGTTAATCTATATGGAGTACCCGTTTTGATTCTACCTGTTTTAATCTGGTCCATAGAACCAAATGTCAATCTACCATCTCCGTTTGTTGAGAAGTTAGTCACATTTGGGCCTGCATCAAATGAAATATTATCAAAAGTTAATTTAGTATTATCATATTGTAAGATTACTTCTAATCCTGCTAATCCTTCTTTTGTCAAATTACCACTTAATACAACTTTACCATTAACTATTGTAGATACCAAGCCTAACTTAGCTTCTTCAAATGCCTGTGAGTATGCCATATTTGTTGAAGCAAATGTAGAAAATGTTTTCATTACATTCTCCGATGGATTTACTGAATTAGCGTAATTACCACTTGCAATTCTACTTGCTATTTCGGTTGGAGAAGATGAGTGTGACCAATCTAAATCGCCACCCCATGCATACACCATATCTACTGCTTGATTTGCTGCAGTTACTTTTGTTTTATAAGTAGGAATTCCATCTAACCAACTTTGATTTAATAAACCACTAAACCATTTATATAATCCACCATTTGTACTTAATGGAATCCATGCACTATCTTTTACATCTAACCCCATTACATATGCAAATGCGTAATATGAATCACTCTCACTAAAAGTTGTTTTTCCTTTTGTAATTAAACCTATATTCTTTTCCAATACAGGTCTTGTAAAATATGTACCAACACCATTAATATCGGTTTGTGAAATACCTAAAAATGATTTATATGCGTCCGATACTGTTATAATGTTATTCATAAAAGTTTTTCCGGTTGCACCATACATCCACACCGCTAAACTATCACCCACTTTAACTTCCGTTGTAAATGTTGCTTCACCACTTGCATCTAATACTTTTGTTGCAATTGGAGTTCCTGTAAAATTAATAGTACCATTTGATTGTATTGGAAATAATGCAACACTATGTGCAGTAATATCGTATCCCGATGGGAATAGAACTCTTACTTTAAATGCAGATGTGTTACCCGTTACATTTGTTAATGACATTGTACCGGGGTCGGTTGTAATTGGAGTAATGTATGCACTTGCTGCATCTATTGAGTATGATAAATCTAATTTATGAATATCAGTATATGCACCTAAATCTTTAATTATATATTTTTGAGTTGCGATATCACCATCGATTGATGCATCGGTTCTTTGTACGGTCAATTGACCTGCGTTCCAATCTACGTTAGCCACATACCCCCACGGAGTTGCTAAATATTGTGCATATAAACTTTTTGCTGTAATACTATTTGCAGTACTTGCTGTAAATTTATATCCTGTCCAACTTGTGTAATATGTTTGAACTGATGTTCCTTGTGAGAATACCGTTGAAACATATGTCAATGCTTTGTTATTGTATTGGTATCTTAACCAGAAATAACGAGGTGTGGTTGTACCTCTAGCGACTGTATATTTTACTGAAAGAGTATCACCAACTTTTAAATTTGTGGTGGGTGTTACTGATTGATTAATTGTTAATTGCGCATTTGCTGTAAATGCGAATAGGGATAGTATCATTACCCCCAAAAGTGTTAATAATTTTTTCATATTATTTATCTCCTAATAGTTTAGTTACGAGCTTATCGGATGCTTTTTTCAAAGCGTTACTCAATGAAGTTTGGTTAAATACGCCACCCTCATCAACTATTAGTGTAGACATTGAAATTTCGGATGATGATTCTTCAACCATAACCTCTTTTTCTTTTTTGCCATCCTTATAGAGTGTTCCTCTTAAACGGATAACAACTTCTTCTTCGTTTTTATGAAAAACTGAAACGTTCTTTTTTGTAGTTAAAACGTCTAAATAGATAATATCTACTTTGATACGATTTTGTGCAGATGCTGCTAAATCATATCCTTTTTCTTGTAGAAATTCTTCAATTATGTTTTTAACACCAAATGATAAACTTCTACTTCCAGCTAATTTACCAATTTTAACTTGGTTATTTACACTTTCAACAAAAATATGCTCATCGGCATCATACATAATGTTGCCTGGGCTGTTTTTAAAGTTTCCATCAAATTTCCAATTAAATACATTAACCGCTCTTTGGATAATTTCATCTTTATCTAAGGCGGTAAGAACTACGAATGTTACTTGCGTTAATAACGCTAAAGTTACAAATCCTAATACTGAATAAACAAAAAGTCCTAATAACTTTTGTTTTAACTTTTCTACAAAGTTTACTGAATAAACATCTTGTGTGACCATTGGTTATGATAATTTTGCATTAACTTATACATAACCAATTGATTTACTTACTATTTACCCATATAAATATAAAAATTTTATTTAACCTTTCAAATCATCTGAAGTATTTCTATAAATTCTATATGAGTCTTCGTCAAAGTGCTCTGTTGATACTTCAAATATAGTGGATTCATCTACCATTGCTTCCAATTGATGTGGTAATCCTCTTTCTATAAGAACTGAATCTCCCGTTGCTAAAACTTTTGTATTTAGTTTTCCGTTTTCAACATCTATCCAATTAAATATAAATGCACCTTTCTGAACATACCAAGTTTCTTTCTTTATAAGATGGTAGTGCATTGAGAATTTATCTCCAATTTTATTGAATACTAATAATTTCCCACAATAATCTTCATCGTTGTGAACCCACAATTCATACCCCCATTTTTTATCTACTCTATGGGGTGCTTTAATATTTACATCTATAATCATAATAATTATACTTTATTCATCATCTCTGTTCTTCATTAAATTATGGATAGGTGTCCAAATACAATATACCCCAATTGCTTCCAAAAAATTTAATTTTGGAAAATTTGGAACTAATTGTGTAACATATGATAATGCTAATCCTATTACACAAGTTACTAACGTAACGTTCATAACTATTTGCAGTCTTTCTTTCATTTTTTTATAATTTATATTCTAACAAATATACGAAAAATTTGTTACAAAACCAAATAAAAAGGGAGAATTTTTAGTTTCTCCCCTTTGTTATTATGCTAATAAGTGATAATATTCTTTGAAATGTTTAATTCTGTCCGGTAATCCGATTGTTCCTCCGTTTACTCTTTTAGTAATCTTTGTTACAACCAAATCACTAGCTCCTTCATCTGCTATCTTATGTAATCCGTTTTTAGAGAAAAACCAAGCTGCTGATAATAAAGCGTAAGTTGATGCCACCATATCTGGGTTAGCTACCATATCTTCTCCGATTGATTTACCAAATGCAGTATAGTTTTCTTTACCTGTCAATTGGATATATCCTCTACCTCTAAATTTGTAGCCTTCGCCAGTTGATTCAGGTCCGTTACCCATTCTACCACCATACACTTTGGATGCAATCTTTTGTGGTTGTCTAGCATATGGAGCTGCTGCTGCTTCAGTTGGGAAATATTTCTTAAAGATACCAGCCAATCCTTTTGCTGAATAGTTTAGGTTTTCTTGCGTTGCTTTAAATCCACCACTCTCATGTCCACATTGTGCTAAGAAATGCGCCAATCTTAATGGAGTATTTATTTCGAACTTAGCTGCCGTATCAGGAATCATTGCGATTACTGCATCAGGAATATGTCCTTTAAGTTTATCTAATTTCAATCCACCTACCGATGCTATTGGTGTAGATACTACAACAGATGCTATCGGAGCTTCTGCTTCCGTAATACCCATAATTTTATTCCAAGTAGTATTTCCTACAATACCATCCGGAGTTAAACCATTTTTAGTTTGAAATGCTTTTACTGCATCTTCGGTTTTAGGGCCGTAGTTACCAATTGCTTCTAAACCTAACTTTGTTTGTAATTGTTTGACACTTTCGTTATTGTCACCTCTTTTTAATAGCATAGTAATTATGTTTTGTTATAAATATAAAATTATTTAGTAATTGGGGATGGTCCACCAGCTGCTCCAGTATCTGCTTTTTTAGCTCTAATACCCATTTTTTCTGCGAATGCGTTTGAACGTTTTACCAATGGTTCGATTGGTTCATCAATAACCCTAACGTTCATTGGAATTTGATTTTTTGGATTTGCTGCATTATGTGCAACAACTGCTGCCCATCTATGATGTCCATCTAAAACGTACCCATCATTGGATACATATATAGGTGCGGTAATTTTTCCGTATGCCGGATGATTTTTATCATCTAATACTTTACTCATTCCTGCAACTTTAACCCCTACAAGCTCACTTTGTGTTGCTTTTAAACGGTCTGGTGGAACTGCTGTTGGTTCTGAAACTTTGATACCTTGTTTATTCAACATTTCTTTGAAAAATTCTTCAGTATCGGCTTCTCCACTTTCATCTTTTGGAAGTTTATCAGCAGGTGAACCTGGTTGAGGTGTTCCTTTGAATTGTGGCATATCCCCTCTTTCAATTCCTTTATTACCATCACAATATAAATTAGTACCTGGAATTGAAACCTGACATAAATTAAAGTTAGGCGCTTGTTCTCCCTTTTCCTTTGCTTGCCTACCTAATTCAGCTAATTTATCTACAACAGTAGATATTTTTTGTCTTTCTATTGGAGTTATTTGTGAAAGAGATTTTGCTGATGTATCCATTCCTGGCATCAAATCTTTCAACTTTGGCATTCCACTACCTTTTTCAGCAGATGTTTTTAAATCACTACCACCTAATTTTTGACCTGATTTGGTTGGTGCAGTGTTTTGTGGAATTTGTTTTGATTGAGGTTCACTTTTTGGAAGTACTCCATTATTAGCTTGCTTAGTTTTTTCAATTTCGGCAGGAGATGGTTTGTCATGTTTATTCGGGTCAAATGATTGAACCACATAAACATTACCTGTCTTTTTGTTTTTTACAACATCTTCTTCGGCTAATAATGATTTGAGTTTTATCATTTTATCTACCTTGTCCCTTATATCTTTTTGGTTTTTGTTCTTTAGGACCGAAATTCTTTTTAGCTTTTCCAGTACTTTTTTTTCCAAAAGAAAGTTTTTGTGCGGTATTCGCAGATTTTGCTTTTGCCATGTAAAAATTAAATTATTCTCTGATTGATTTAATTAATTACTTTTTAGCTGCAGGCTTTCTGCCTGGTCTAGCTTCCGAACTTTTAGTTGCTTTAGTTACATGAGATGCTTGTTTACCTACTTCTTTAACAGCGGCAACTACATCTTTTGTTTCTTCTACAACTCGTTTTACACGGGTTTTAGTTTCTTTAACAACTGCTTTAACTTTTTCAACTTTCTCATCTATTACATCAGGAATGTTGTTTTTGTTTGCATCTGCAATTTTTCCTTTTTTCATTAGGAAGTAAGTAATTCCACCAGCTACCGCCAATGTAACTAATACTAATACGAATGTGCTCATTTGTTTTTGTTTTTGTTTTGTAATTAAATATAAATATTAAAAATTTTAGATTAACTTATTAATTTTAGATTTCCATATTTCAGTTGGAGTATTTAATAAATCTAAACTCTTATCTGATAATAATTCTGGCATATGCTTCAAACAATAATCATAATATATTCGTCCATTGGGATGCTTACTTTGGTCATCATCTGAATATAATGTTTCATTATTATTTTGTCTGTAAATATCTATTGGTTCTTTGATATCTAATATATTGTATATATCCTTTATTTTTGGAACAATGTGTCCTATATTTTCAAACTCAAGATCCAATCCTAATGTATATGCCTCATTTATGTAATGACTGTTATCCAATGCCATTATTATTTTGTGCTCAATTCCTTTTAGAGTTAATAACTTTTTAATTACAGTAGTAGCTATCCAAGAATCATAAGCTGCCCAAGGCCAGTTATATATTTCATTTCTAATTAGTTTGGCTTTAGTAGGATGTTCATCATTTGGAAATAAAATATCACCGTTAGTCTGCCAAACGTATCCACCTTTATCAGGAATTTCCAAATATGCAAATCTACCAAATCCTGTAAGGGCTACTATTATGCAATCGGTGTCTGCGTTTAAATTATATACTTCATCAGCTTCTATAAGCTTTTGCATTATAAATATATTAGATGCACCGGGAATTCCAAAGTTATAGTATTTATCATAATTTATACCAATAAAATCAGCCCAAGTTGGATTATCTTTCCAATAGGTGTAACTACATCCAAATGCAAAAAATCTGCTTTTATTCATATTTTATTTTTCAATTCCGATGAAGATTGTATTTTATCACCCAACCCATCTACCAACTCTATTCCAAGCTGATTACATAAATCTTTTTCTAAAATAGTATCTCCAAATTGGTCTCCACCATTGGTAAATATGTATTTATCAGCTTTTATGAATTTGTGGATAAATTCTATACTACGCCTTACACTCCTATCCTCATCTATGGATACCAGACTGAAATTAACGGATTTTAATTCATCAATAATTTCTCTTCTTTCCAATTCATTTTGAAATACCTTAGAACCCTTCAACCCCACTTGCATATCATTATTAACAATAACTATGAGCGAATCTCCAAGCTCTTTGCTTCTTTTAAGGTATTCTATATGTCCTTTATGTAGAGGATTGAAATACCCACTTGCTATAACTAATTTTTTAATCTTCGCCATATAATGAGAATCTTTTTATTACTTTTTCAACTTCAGCCTGTTTTACTATTTCTACAGTTCCATGCCTTGCTTCAATATAAAAATTAGTATCACCTGCATATTGATACCAAGCTTCCAAAGCATCGGTGAGAGATGGATATACATCGCCTCGAATGTTTCCTTCTTTGGCTCCTGCGAATATCCATCTATCTCCCGGTGGAACTCTTTTAAGAACAAGTTGTTTTTCTTCTTTGAGTTCTTTTTCCATATTAGAATACTTCAATAATGTTTGTTTCTGATACTTTTACTACTTCATACTCAAGCTTAACTCCTTCTGCTACGAATTTCTTAACTAACTTAGCTTCTGCTTCTGTCACCGACATTGCGTCTACTAAATAATTTTCTTTTTGTTTTTTGATTTTACCTTTAGCATCTTCTACTTCGATTGCTACACATACTGAATAAAACTTTGCCATAACTTTTGTTTTTTGTTTTTAAAATAATTATTAATTGTTTAAAATAAAGGGGTACACTCTCATGCACCCCTTTTGGGTTAATTTTTGGTTTCTTCTACGGAAGCTGAACGATATTCGGTTACTAACTTTTTCAAGTCGCCAATTGCTGTTCTAGCATTCTTTTGAGATACTTTAGTTGTCTTGTTGTGTTCGTCTACAAATACTACCCATAATTTGGTCATTTGTTCGAACAATTCTTGCTTTTTAGCCATAATGTTTGTTTTAATTATACAAATATAAGAAAGATTTTTGGATTTACCAAATTTATCTTCCTCGTTTTCTTTTTAACTCCATTTCTTTTAGATATTTTGCAGTATATTTCTGCTCTACTGATATAGGTCCATTTGCGAATTTATCCAAATCGTATTTCCAAATTGATTCACATCCATCATCATCTTTGTAAATGTGTTCAAATTTTCGTGGTTTATCCTTAGTGGATGGTTCTGTCCTTGCCATAACTAAAATAATTTTGATTCTACTAATTCACAAATAATATGTCCTATCATTATATGTGCTTCTTGTATTCTCGGTGTATCGGTATTGGGTACATTTATTAAATAATCTGCTAATATTCCTATATCACCACCAGTTTCGCCCGTCAATGCTATTGTAATAATTCCCTTTTCTTTAGCGGTTTTAAATGCATTAATGATATTTTTAGAATTGCCGGATGTTGATAATCCAATTAACACATCACCACTATTCATAACACCATCAACTAATCTCGAATATATTACATCATAACTATAATCGTTGGCTACTGCCGTTAAATATGATGTATTACAATGTAATGCATCGGATGGTAATGCTTTTCTATCTTTATAAAATCTACCAGATAATTCCGCTGCTAAATGTTGTGCATCTGCTGCGCTTCCACCATTACCACAAAACATAACTTTTTTACCACTTTGAAAAGCGTTTACTATAACATCTATTGAATTATAAATTACTTGATGTAATGATTTATCCAATAAAATATTTTCTTTTACTTCTATGGATTTTCGTATTATATCATTTATCATACTGCGAAACTTTCCCCGCATCCGCAAGTTCGGCTAGCGTTGGGGTTAATAAATTCAAAACCCTTACCATTCAACCCATCTGAAAATTGTAATTCAGTACCAAATAGGTATAATAAGGATTTCATATCTACTAAAATTTTTACTCCTTTATCTTCTGCAAGAGTATCTCCCGTTTGTTGGTCAGTATCAAATGAAAGGTCATACGCTAACCCACTACATCCACCACCTTTAACGGATACTCTGACGTAGGGAGTTTTAAATCCACTTTCTTCAATGAGTGATGTTAATTTTTTAGCTGCTGTTTCTGATACTGTTACCATTATGCGTATTTTAGACCAAAGAATTCATAATTCTTATGTACATATTCTTCTTCACCTGCTTTTATTGCTAAATCCTCATCTTCGTAAATTGCATTAACAGGACATTCAGGCTCACATGCTCCACAATTAATACAAACATCAGGATTGATATACATTTGCCCACCGGGAAATGCTGCTCTACCATCTCTTTCAATTTCGCCACCCGAGCCTTCTATGTTAATGGGTCCGTGAATACAATCTACCGGGCATACATTTGCACACGCAGTATCCATACAATCAACACAAGACTTACCAATAATGTAGCTCATATTTTATATTTTTTTGTTTTTAGATTCCTTCAAGAATTAATTCCTCTAATCCTTGCTTTTGTCTATAATCTTTTATTGCTTCTTTTATCGCATCTTCGGCCAATACTGAACAATGTATCTTAACGGGTGGTAGGGATAGTTCCTCTACCAATTCCATATTATCCAGTTTGATTGCATCATCTATTGACATTCCCTTCAACCATTCAGTTGCTAGGGATGATGCTGCTATTGCCGAACCACATCCAAAGGTTTTGAATTTAGCATCAGTTATGATATTATCATTAACTTCTATTTGTAGTCTCATTACATCACCACATTCGGGTGCACCCACTAATCCCGTACCTACATTGGATTTACTTTTATCCAAAGTACCTACGTTACGTGGGTTATTGAAATGGTCTATTACTTTATCTCCGTATGCCATATTAGTTTATTTACTATAAATATACAACAAATTTATTACTTTACCAAATGTTTTATCCTATTTGCCAAGTCCTCATACCAAATTTATTCCAAGTAAATGGTTGATTATATCCCATTTCTAATTTATCTAATGCTTTAATCACATCGTATTTGGTATTATTTGGACAATAAAAGAACATAAATCCACCTCCACCCGCACCACTTATTTTACCACCGGTTGAACCTGCTTTTAAAGCTGTTTGATATAAAATTTCAATTTCTTTAGTACTAATACCCTTTGCTAACATTTTCTTTTGCTGAAATCCATAATCCAATATCTCACCCAAATCATCTATACTCCCTTTGATTAAGCAATCTTTAATCATCTTTGCTTGCTCTACTAATGCATGTAAAGACAGAACAGATGTTTTATTTTTATCTTTCATTTTTTGAACTTGCTCCGTAAGAACATCAGAACTATTTCGAGTAAAGTTTGTGAAGTATAGTATTATGTTATTTTCTAATTCATCTTGAATACTATCCTTAATTCGTAGTGGATTTACAATCACATCATCTCCTTTGAATTCCATATAATTCCAGCCACCAAATGCTGCTGCATATTGGTCTTGCTTACCACCATTTTCAGCCAATTCAACTCTTTCAATTTGAATCGCCATTTCAGCTACATCATATTCACCTAATGGTAAATTAAATAATTCCATATAAACACCAATAAGAGAAACTATGAGAGTAGATGAAGTACCTAAACCACTACCTGTTGGAACGTCTTGGTTAGAAACTATATCATATCCAACCGATTCTATCTTAAATCGTTTACAAATGTGATTGTGAGTTGCTTTAAAGAGCTTTAATCCATAAGAACAATCTAAGTTATCACTAAATTCATGCTCCTCAAATTCATCCTTATTTATCCATTTAAAGGTAACTTTGGTATCATCTCTTAATTGTAGAGATGTGTGGGTAAATAAGCGAATAGTAGTATTGATTACTGCGCCCGTTTGATGTTTGCAATAATCAGGCATATCAGTACCTCCCCCACCTAAACTAATCCTGAATGGAACTTTGCTCCTGTATATTTTCTTCATCTGCGTATCCGTTTTCTTCATACCAATGTTTTACATTTCTATCACCTACTAATAGGAAAAAGCAATTATAACATAATGGTCTGATATTTTCTAATTTACGATTATTAAGGTTACCATCTATAAAATCAATCAATAATGGCATTTTGCCATCGGATATTCTTTCTTCGCCAAAACCACACCCCCCACATACTCTCGGAACATACCCACTATCGAATAATTTATTTTTAAATTTATGTAATGGATATCTAATATGCTTTCCAGCAATCAAATCATCAATGTGATATTTTTTATTTTTGATTTTCTTAGCTTTCTCAATTCCAATACCATATGGATTTTTTAAATCTTCAAATACGCCATATAATTTAGCATATTTTTTATAGGTGTTATATGATACACCTAACGTTCTCGCTGCTTCGAACGCAGAGCGTGATGCTTCTTGTGCGGCTTTAATTTGAGATTCTAACAACGGCTTTGCGCCTAACCCTCTTTTTGTAGTTCTACTATTGGGTTCTATGTTTGGGAAGAATTCTTCTACTTCTTCATTTTCCATACTAATAACATTTAATTTTATACTAATAAGTATATCAAATCAAAATTTTTATTAGTTTACTAAATGTATTATCTGGAGAATCGGATGTATCTAAATCCATATAAAATTCAATTGGTGGTTCATAGTCTAATGCAAAGAAGCTTTCTCTACCTCTCATTTTTTTAGTATGACAATATATTTCCTGAACTTTGCATTCAGATTTTAATTTTTCTCTTAATTCTCTATATGGAGCAACTAATGATATTACAACATCAGTATTAGTACTATCTAAATATTTAGCAATATCAAATGCTTTTTGAATATTGCGTTCTCTACCTTCTTTTGAATAATCGGTATTTGGGAATAGCTCTCTAAGCTGGTCTCCATCTATATGGAATACTGATTTTCTCCAATTCTTTTTATCAGTTTGAAGAAAATATTGTAACTTTTTTGCCAAAGTAGTTTTACCACTACCTGGTTGACCTGTGAAAAGGTATATCATAACTTATTTTTTTAAAGTACGTTGAGCTGCTTGAAATACTTTTGATTTCTCATCATATCCTAATGCAGATTTCATTTTAATCATTCTACCCGTTTCAGGGTTTTTAATTGTTTTTTCTAAATCTTTTGGAAGTAGTGATTTTAATTTAATATCATTTCCCTTTACCTTAGCGGATTTAGTTGGTTCGTTTTTACCCTGCTTCGGTGTTGTATCATTTTTAGGTAATTCCGGTGTTGTATGTTGAACATGCTTAACCTTCAATGATATATTTGGGTATTTTTTAGATAATGCCTTCACTGCTGAAACGTTCTTATGAGAATCATCTATAAAGAATACATCATTTACACCATCTTTTATTTTATTTTCTATCCAATCAGCTTTTTTTTGTGGATTTGCATCTGCTAATGCTACTACAAATATATCTTTTAATCCGATATCTGATAAATACTTCTTAATTGGCTTATATGCCGCTCTAGCTGTTAATATAACGATTTCCGAACCACCAACTCTTACTATGTTTTTTAATAATCTAGTAACACCCTTAATCTCTTGTGGTTGCTTTACTTTTTCAAAATCAGAAAAATCAAACTTATCACTATCCTTCGGCTCATAGACTGCGTATTCTCCAGGTGTTAGTTTTGATTCTTTCCCATCTTTATGTTTAATGTATATATTAGAGTTTGTCTGAACTAATGTATCATCAAAATCAAATACTCTTAACTTCTTACTATCAGCTTCATTCAATGGATTAAATGCAAAAGCATTTAAGTTTGAATATACTTTTCCAAACTCAACCTTCATACCATTCCACATTCCTGATGTAAAGTTGTTAACCATTAAATTTCTTTTATTTCTATTTTAATTTTGGGAGTATATCCTTTGGGTAAGTCGGTTTTAATTCCTTTAAACTCTTTAACCTTATCTTTAAAGTATGTAATTTCTAATATTTTATCAGTCAAATTCATTACAGTTTGAGATGATGTAGACATTTCTTCAGTATCTCTTTTCATATTTAACATAGGTCTTTTTGGAAAAAATTCTTTTCTCATTGCCAATGCTATTTCTTTCCAATCTTCTACTTTATCAACTGATTTTTCTGCTGATATTTTTCTCAATTGTGAACTTAGATACTTCTCACCGTTTGTATATCCGGCATCGGTGAACATATGTCCGTGATTTGTACGAACAACGGGTGATTCGGAGTTTTGAATTTTAACATCAGGCTTATGCTTTGATGTAGTTTCAATACTAACCATATGTTTTGGAGATGCTACAAATGTATGTCCTTTCAAAGATAATCCACTCTTGCCCTTATATGATAGTGTAGCTCTTACCGCATCTATTAGAGTAGGTTGCTTAATGATGTTTCTCATCTTATCACCATCAGGTCCTGGCTTACCACCCTTCTTTACAATCTTATGTTCGGCTTCATCATGTCCAACTAATAGTGCTGAATTTACAACACCGATTCCGTTTTCATTTAAACCTTCACTCCAATCGGTAGTTATATCATGCAAATATGCAACTTCTACACCATCAATGATAGTGTGAATAATTTCTAAAGATGGATTATAAGCTCTATCTCTATTCTTAGCTAGAATGAACTTATCATTAACCTCTTTGGATACAATAATACATTCTTGCAGAATCTTAGCCATTTAATGTTTGCTTCTTTGTTTTTGGAAGTGCTTTTTCTAACTTATCGTTCTCTCTTGTAAGGAATTCAACTTTAACACTCAATGCTGCCACTTCTCTCGTAAGTTCTAACACCATATTACGAAGTTCATCTTTCTCTTTTGAACTATTTTCTAACAATGCTTCCAATTTAGATATTCGGTCTTTACAATCGTGTCTAACAAAATCATCATCCCTCTCTTTATTTAGTGCTCTCTTTTCGTAATATCTCCAAGCTCCTGTCCCACCTAATACGGTTATTGCCGTAATTAATACTGAATACAAATTTTCCATAATTAATGATTTCTTCTAATGTTTGAAAGTGATTGCAATGCGTTTTTTAATCTATCACTATGTAATTTCTTTTGTTCGGGTGATTTAGTTGCAGATATTTTATCTCTTAATACTTTAATTCTATTATTAAGGTTTTGAATTCTTTCTCCCTCCGATTTAGCTGGTTCTTCTTTTAATGGTTCTATTTTACCATCATCACCATCCATTGCGTCGTGTACGGTGTTTAAATTTTCTACTGCTATTGTAAGTTGAGAATACATCCACGAATCTAATTCCTGTCCTCCCTGCATTCTTTGTAAAATCATGTTAGAATAATCGGCAATTCTTTCCAAATTACCCATTGCCATTTCTTTCAATCCTGTTAATGTTTCTTCTGGTGAAGAATTATCATCATTTTCACCCATTCTGTGTTTAAGTAATTCAGTCATTTTATTGAATACTTGCTCTCCACCACTTTCCCCTAAACGATATGCTCCACCTAATTTTTCATAAACTTTAATCTTATGCGTCATTGGAATATTCTTCTCGTTTACAGCTTTCCAAGCTTTTGGGTTGGTTACTTCAAATTTCATATTTTTTTTATATTTTATATACTATCATAAATATAAATTTTTATTTAATTACAATAGATTATTTATTTCTTCCTGAAATACTATATGTGATTTTTGTTTAAATTCTTCTTTTCTATCAATTCTGCTTATTAAAGAATCATAATGCTTTCTGTCTCTATACATATAATTCTCGCATACAATATAATTTTTCAATTTAAATTGATATATATTTTCACCTTTTTGGTTTAATTTTTCAATTCCCCACATTAAAAATGTATCATCTGGCCCATATGCCCCCATTGATTCAGGTAAAGGTATTCTATCTAATAGAGGTTTTGATAAAAGTGTAAACCACCCTGCACCAAATTTAGTTTTAGGTTGTCCTACAACATTATTAAGTACAGTTTCTAATTCTACATCTCCAACCTCACCACTTTCAGAAAATGGATTATTTGTTTTGCAATAATCTAATGGTTTATCTAAATAATTTACATTAACTAAACAATCCCAAGTTGTATCCCAATATTTAACAATTTCTGGTGTAATAAAATATTTATCAATATGTTTATCAGTTTCATTTAATCTATCAATACTTGCTTCCATATAATACAATATTTTATCATCAAAACAAATATCTGTATCTAACCAAATAAAATGAGTTGCATCGGTAATTTCTTTATGTGCATATCTTTTACATTGAAATGCTCCCATAACTTCTTCTCTAATTTGCATTACAGAACTACCTGCCCAATTAGTCAATGGCTTTAATGAATTGAATCTATCTATAAAAAATTGCTTATCAACTTTAGATGTACTCCAATCTATTAAATAATCGGATACTGAAAGTGAGATATAAAATGAGTAATTTTCTCCTTTAATATATTTAGATGCTTTATTTAAATCTACTAATACCCTTTCCAAATCATCCAACTCATGTGGCATGATAAATGATGTAATAACTATTTTTTTCATTTATATTTGTTTTCTATTAATTGTTTAAGTTCTTCGTTTCTATCGTATTGATGTACTAATGTATATAATTCATCCTTTTCATTTTTAACTTCACTACCATCTATTTTTGGTAATATTTCAGTATAAGGTAGTGTATCACCTTTCTTTAATTTCAAATGTAATTGAGCTGCAAATCCTTCTTGTTGTTTTACAAATTGAACTTTATCTTTGAATTGATTTAGATGTATAATAATATTATATGCGGCTTGGTCTGCTAATTGTTCTGGATTAGAAGTAGTTAAACTCCATCTATAAATATCAATAAATAAATCCCTAATTGCTTCTTTCTTACCAACAATAGTGCCGGCACAATATATTTCTTCATTTTGTAACCATTCCCATTCCATAGGAAATGATGTACCTGCGTTTAATCTTGCCCAAGCTTCATCTCCAAATTTCAATGATTCACTAAAAGCAAGAATATCTTTATTCATATTAGTATTTAACCATTCGGTTGGGTCTTTTTGAAATACGATATCTTTAACATCTACCCAAATAATTACATCTGTTTCATATGATTGTAAAAGTGCATACATATCTCTAAATCTTTGTAAGATAATATGTTGCTGTGGTTCTGATTGTGTTATTAACCAACCCTTACTATCCAAATATTCAATTGTTTCTTTGGATATATCATATACTAACATTAATTTTTCACCATTGAATCCACTTTGCTCAATTGATTCAACAAATGGTTTAATTTGTTCTATTCCGTATTTGGTTATACATCCTACTATTGTGTATTTCATTATCTTCCGTATTTTTGCCAATCATTATGTTTAAATAATCCTTCACCATGCCCAACTTTATATTCTTGCTGAACCCACCATTTTCCAATATTACCTTCTAATGCAATACCATCGCCGGCGAATTGTTTAACGGTATCTAAATAAAATTGTTTTTTGTATAAGCAAGGATTGTTTGTCCAATTACCATATCGAGAAGTAGTCCAAAACATATCTTCTGATTTTTTTATATAATCACCAAATTCAACATCAGGCTCACACCAATGAACTGAATCTAAAAGATGAGGTGATGTTGCTCCAATCTCATCATCATAGTAAGTAAGTTCTTTACCAATGTATCTAAATGAAAAATGCGGATTACCTGGATTCTTTCTATGTCTTAATCTAACTACATCCATTCCCACTTCGATTGCTTGATAGCTTCTTTTTAATGTATCGTATGTAGTTTGCTTATCTTCAATTAAATTCCAATCATGTTCCAATACTAAAACATAATCCGATTCGGCATTTTCAGTTAATTTTATAAATGCTTGCCCTATTCCAATATTTTTAGTTAACCCTATAAAATCTAATCCAAAATGTTTTGCTATTTGATAATCTTGCTCATTGAATTCCTGAAATAATATGGTAACATCGTTTACTATATCAAATAATCCATTGTTATGATATGTTGTTAGGGTATCTACTAATACTTGCCCACTATGCCAAGAAAGTATCCCTATACTAATTGGTAATTTATCCATGTACAAAAAGTTTTAAAAAGTTAACTTGGTCATTTTGTTTTCTAACATCCCATTCTTTTTCATCGGAAGTTGTACTCATTTCAGTATCAACTCTAAAATTTCTTAAACATGCTTTTGGTGCAGGGTTTATATCTTTAATAAAATTATCACCATACCATATTTTAATATTATCTGGGATATCAATCCAATATTTTTTATGTAACATAATAAAGCATCCCCATCCCCAATCATTTATACCAGATTTCCAAACTTCTAAAATAGGGTCACCTTCTATGTTTAATGATTTATAATTACCTTCTCCCATTCCAATAATTCCAAATTGGTGTAATATATCTTCGGTTATTACTCCAAATATATTTGGATTAAAATTTATATCATCATTTAGTATTGCTACACAATTATTTTTAGCAATTTTAATTCCTAAGTTCCATGCAGGATTTACATAGATATTTTCGCCGGCTTGTACTAATTTTACTTTACTTAACGCTTCGTAATATTCAAAATATTTACCAGCATTATCTATTAAAATTATTTCCTCTACAAATTCACATTCTATTAAATCTCTTAGTAGTTTATGAATTCTATTAGATTTCCAAAGCGTTGGTATGATTATAGAGTATTTATCCATTGTATAAATTCTTCAGGTGAAATAATATTTAACATATTCCATTTATTATTATTATAATGATAATATGTTTTATAATTAGCAGATGTTTCATATGGTATATTTGTTCCTCTACGAATAATACCACATCCATAATCGGTATTTATAACTTTGATATCTAAGTCAATCCTTTCAACTCTTAATTCGGCAATTGCTTTCCATACATCTCCAGTCCATTCTCCACCGTGGTCATCCCTAGCTTGCATCAATTCGGTTGTTGGTAAACAATCGTGGCAAACGATAGTTCCATTTTCTGATAAATGGTTTAATGAGTTTTCAATATCCCTTAGTACTTGGTCATCGTGATGTAATCCATCTATAAAAATAATATCATACTTCACATCTTCTGATATTGATTCAAAGTATTCATCGGATGTTCCAATAAATGTTACTTCTCCTCTTGGAAATGGGTCTACCGATACTTTACATTCTGCATTTATTAAATCAAAATTAGATGTTGGGTCTTGTGTTCCAACTTCTAAATAACTCTTATATCCATACTTTTGTATAAATGCATTAATTATATCTGTTCTTTTCATTATATATTGTTTAATTTTTCGATATCATTTGAGCAAAGTATGTCTGATATTTCATTTATTTCTGATTCAGTTTTATCCCACCATTTTAATTCTAATAATTTGTTAATAACTACATCATCAAACCTTTTACGAATTTGTTTTGCAGGATTACCAGCTACTATTGTATATGGTGGAACATTTTTTGTAACAACACTACATGCTGCAACCACTACACCATCACCTATTGTTACACCACTCATTATTGTGCATCCCGTACCTAACCAAACATCATTTCCTATTATGATATCACCTTTTGATGATGGGTGGCCGTGGTCTTTTTTTACCTTTGGAAATGTAGTATCATGTATATGTCCAAACGGATATGTTGAAAACCAATCTACTCTATGGTTTGCTCCTAAAAATACAATTATATTTTCTGCAATAGAACAAAACTTACCTATTCGTAAAGTTTTTCCTTCATTTCCATGTACAATTTTTATATTGTCATGTCCGTATGTATAACTACTTACTTCTTTCATATGCTGCTATTAGTTTATCTACAACTTGAATTTGAGTGTAGTTGTGTAATACTTTCATCATTCCATTATGTGCAATTCTTTCTCTCTCCTCTTCGTTTTCATTGTAGTAATTCATCTTCTCTATGCAATCAAACATCTCATCGTAATATATGATATCTTCCCCATCGATAAACATTTCTGATAACCCAGTTTCATTTGATAATCTATCCGTTATAACTAATTTTCCACAAGCCATTCCTTCAAAGATTCTACGAGTAATTTCTTTCCATCTACTATTTTGAATAACCATTAATCCACTATTCAAAAATTCAGTATGCTGTTGTGCATTCAGTCCATTCCTATTTCCAACTGAACCTTCAGCCCATTCGGTTAAGTAATCTAAAAATGTAGAATTACCAATTCCTCTAGTTGTAACTGCTACATATTTTGATTCAGAATTCATAGGAAATTGAACTGCTGTATCTGCAAAGTGGTTTATCCATTCAGAATTTATACCCATTTTTATATATGCTTCCGCACATTGTTTATCAGGTGTTATTGTGAAGTGGAATCTATTTGCTTTTGGTGAATTTCTTTCAAAGTTTTGAGGGTCATCTCCACTCTCTTGTATCCAAAATGCAGGAACTAAATCTTTATTAAGATATTGTGAATCAAATCTACCCCAATCCATAAACAATACAATATCAGTTTGTGGTTTGGAATCTACCCAATTCTTTAAGTCGGCATTGTTTGTTTTGATTATTTGAGTTTCCCACCCTCTTTCTTTGAATTCATTTAAGAGTGCTAATGGCGTAGACCATTGCTCTCCATTTTTATAATCGTATATGAATGTTATTTTCATTGTCTATAATTTGTTTCGTCAAAATTAATTAGATAATGGTTTTCACCTTCTCTGTTATATGATGAATATGGTTTCCAATCTATTCCGTTTTGGATATAATCCACTTCGGCATTAAATCTATTTCGTTTTACTCCATCCATTTCTATTGTTTTCAAATAAGATGCTTTTGCCCACCAAAAATTACCAGAATATAATTTCCATTTTCCAGCTGTTCCCAATAATACTCCATATGTGTTATATGAAGTTTTTTCAAAAATTTTAAAAACATTCTTACACTTTTCAACGTTAAAGTAATTCATAAGATGTCTCCAAGTTATTACATTTTCTGAATTTTGTTTAGAAGCACCTTTCGTATGAAGATACAAAATATAATCGGAATCTCCAAATTTTTCCTTATCTTTTTCTATTAAATCTAATGTAACAAACTCATTTGCTCTAGCTCTTACATCTTTTAAATCTGATATATTAAATAAACTAAGTATATTGATAAGTGATATATTATCATTTGCAATTGAAATACCTACATTTAATTTATATGGAAAATCAAAATTGGCTTTTATCAATTCCAATTGTTCTTTAACTATCGCATCAACGCCTTCTATTGCATATATGTGATAATAAATGTGTACCATTATAAAGTATCGTAGTAGTTATTTTGCTTTTCTTGTCTTTCGATTGCTTTTGGATGGATAATACAATATAATTCTTCTATTGGAAAATTTGTATAATTCTCATACCCACCAATTCTTTCGTGTACCTTTCCATTCCATCCAATCTGCTCTGGCTTATTTTTATAAATACGAGTCTGAACATCTGGAAAGTTTACCCAACCTTTTTCATTTACATTCCATCCCCACTTTTCAATGTGGGATTGAGTTAAACCTTCGACTGTATTGATACGTGGAACGATAATCATATCTTTATCAGCATTGGCATCTAATAGTGCTTCTAAATTTACAATCAAATCCGGTGTAAGATATTCATCTGCATCTAACTGAAATATCCACTCACCATTACATTGTGAGTTTAAAAAGTTTTTCCATTGTGCAAAATCATTATTAAATTCCGATTCGATAAGTGTAATGTGGTCTGCGTTTGCTTGCAACTCTAAATACTCTACTAATTCGGTAGGTGCTTTTGGTGTATCTAATAGAACTACTATTTCGGAATTTTCTTCTTTGTAGTTTAATAATTGATTTACCAATCTAATTGTTTCTTCGACTTCATTACAAGCCGTTATTGCGTAACTTAATTTCATTTATATAACTTTTTAATTTATCTGTCGGTTTCCAATTTAAACGTTCAACCGCATCATTATTTAATCTTAATGTTTTTCGGTAATTACCTTTTACATCATTTACATATTTTATATTTGAGTAACCAAACATATCAGCCAATTCATTTAATGAGTAATTACAACCTGTTCCTAATTCCCAAGCATCTTCATGCTTTTCATCAGTTTCGGCAATTCTAATTAACCCATCAATAATATCATCTATATGTGTAAAATCTCTTCTTTGTTCACCATCACCATGTATTAGGATTGGTTCTTCCTTTGATATAGCATTTCTCCATATACCAATAACAGCTGCCATATTACTATCTACTAACTCACCTGGACCATATACATTATAAAAACGGGCTATCTCTGCATTCAAACCATATACCCCCTTAAACATCTTTATCCACTCTTCTCCCATATGCTTTGTTAGTGCGTATGGCGATAACATTGGATTATGATGGCGGGATGATGAACCTGCGTATATTAATTTAGATTTATTATGATACGCATATTCGGTAACTTGCTTTGTACCATCTACATTTACTGAAAATGTTAATGTTGGATTTTGAAACGATGGTTGTATTCTACTTAATGCTGCCAAATGAAATATATAATCATATGGGGTATTTTTGATATTATCCATACTTCTAATATCTCCACCTAAAAAATTTACAAATGGTGATATTTTTGCTTCAGCTCCAATTGAAAGATTATCAATTACATCGACTTGATATCCTCTTTTAAGCAATTCTAATGTAAGTGCATAACCTACAAATCCTGCTCCTCCTGTAACTAATACTTTTTTCATTAATCTTCGTTATGAGGTTCTTTCTTAGTATCGTCTGCTTCTCCACCTGTTGTGTATGGTGGATTGTATGTACTATTTGTATAACTCCAATTAGAACCACTCGGATACCCATATGCAGTTCCTGTTGTAGTTGATGTTATAAATTGTGGTGTTGCGTATGTTATAGAACCACCACCCGGTGTTGTTGTTATTGTTCCAGATGAACCACTACCACAATTTATTGTATATGGGTTATGTGGGTTGTATGGTTGGATAAATGGTAATGTTTGTATTGGTGCGGTATTCGGAACTCCGAATGGAAATCCTATTGGTTCTTCATCCTTAACCTCTGCCAATTTATCTTTTAATAAATCCCATTGTTTTGGAGTAATATTAAACTCATGTACTCCCTCTGTAAATCCTTTTAACCAAAGGACGAATTCTTTTGATGTCATTTTTATCTACCTTTTAATTGTGACTTTTTATCTATGCCTGTAACATTCATATTCTTTGGAGTTATCTCATTTACATCCATAGTTAACTCTATAACTTTGGTTACTCCACTTATTTTGTAAGTCCTATATGCATCATTTGTAATTATAGGAACTTTTGAAACAATTTGCTCATATATTTTTTTTGCTCCACCTCTCATTTGTAGTTTTTCAGTATCTTCATTTACGAATTTACCGAAGAATTTCTTAATTAAGTTTGGATTAACATTTGATACTTTTACACAATGTATTATATCCTTTGGTTGCGATACAAATAGTGTAAATATTATAGGAGCAGTTGTTTCTGTAAATCTACCTTTTATACCATCCACATAAACGTATTCTTTTATTAAATAAAACTTACCTCTAGCCATTTTATTGGCACTTATTGCATTTTTATCATCAATTGATTTACGATATATAGGATTGTAATTCATATTATTTATTTAATGATTTTAATTTGGGTAATTGAAGTTGTTGAAACTTTGGTTGTATCTTAGTATAAATACCATATTGATTTAGAATACCATCAAATCCTTCTGTCATTTTTGCTAAACTAAATGTTGCTAAATTATGCTTACCCAACTTAGCTGATTCGGATTTATACTTATCGTAATTCTTGTAAACATCCTTAATGATTGGTAATGCTTTTGAAACATTTATATTAAACCATTTTGCCTCTCTTAATAAGAATTGGTCTGCAGCTGATTCGTGTACTTCTTTTAACTCTCCCTCCAATAATACTGCACCTTTCTTTAAGAAATCAATATGTCCACTCCAATTAGATACAATTACAGGCTTACCCGTCAAACTGAATTCCAATAGAGGTCTACCAAATCCTTCACCCTTTGTAAAATTCAACATTGCTTTTACTTTTTTATGTTCATATAATCCATTCATTTCCGATGGGGTTAAATCGCCATGTAAAAGATAAACTGGAACTGATTTATAGTCTTTTCCTAATACTTCTCTAATTTTTTTAATAGTAGTTTCCCTATCTATTACACTAAAACCTGCCGATGATGTTTTAAGAACTAATGCTGGCTTTACTTTTTCGTTTTTGAATGCCATTGCGAATGTCTTAATCATCATCCCCACATTCTTTCTATCTTCGCCTAAATCACCTCTTAACCAATGTCCTACAAATAAGAACGCAAAATCTTCTTTGATTGCATCCAATTCAGTAATATGTGCAACTTCTTCAGTTCCGAAATCAAATTCATCAAATCCTTCAAAAAGAATCTCAACTGGTTTTTGAATCCTATGTTGTACTATTAATTGGCCGGTTGTTTTATCAGCTTCATTATAAACCGTATCTACTAAACTTTTTTTAGAATGTTCTGATGGAACTATGATTAAATCCATTCTATTACAACCATGTATCCAATCTAATGGTGAATGTGTTGTTTCGATTGCCGCAGTAATTCCAATGTTATAGTTACCCAATGGTTGGAATTCGTTTGGTACAGTAACCTGAATATAAATATCTGGCTTTTGTTGAATGTTTGGTATGATATTATCTACTACCCATTTATGAAATGGTTTATCATAATTAAGAGCATCCATTGGAGTTTGTCCCCAACGAGTACTAATAACTTTGATTTCAAATTTATCTAATTTATATAGAGAATGTAATAAATCTCTAGCGTGGTCACCATATCCACTTCTTGTTGCTACCGGTGCTTGAAATACTAATGTTGGTTTCATATTATAACTCTATTAACTTAAATTTTTGTTTTGGTTTCCAATTTGCAAATGCTCCTTCCATACCTTCAACTAATGAATCACACATTGCTTCCTTACTCAATTTTCCTTCTCCTATGAAATGTTTTCTACCTTTTAATCCTGCTGCTTTTCTCTCCTCTCTGCCTATCATATACCAATCCATAATTAAAGGAGCAATATCTTCAAAATCAAGTCTATCATCAAAAATATATGGAGTAGGAACTGAACCTGTTGTTGAACGAACCGGCCAAATTGGTTTAACCCAATCTCCCCAAACTACACCTGCTTTTTTATGTCTATCATGTAATGAACCAATCTCTACATAATCTTCTGCAGTTAATAATTTACCCGTACCTTTATCTCTAAATCCACATTGGTCTTGCATACCACCTGATACATTTAGTATAATTGGTGTACCTGCCATTACCGATTCTGCAGTTGCTAATCCAAATCCTTCGTTTGATGCTACATTGATTGTTACATCAGCTATATTATATAGATAGTTTAATTCTTGCTCCGTATATTTGTTGGGTGCAAATATAATATTTGCTTCTGGAATACAATGTTCTATAAATGTAGGTAAATCCGTACCATGCTCTTCGACCGGCGCCGTATGCATTAACATACAAATCTTATCTCGTTTATCTTCAGGTAACGCCTCTCTGAATTTATCAAATGCCAACATAGCATCCATTGGTTGTTTTCTACGAATATTTCTATTATTCCAATATAGAACAAATTCATATTCTTTATCACCAAAAATGGATTGTTTAAATTCTTTTGGAACTTCTACTGGTTTATATAAATCAGAATTAATACCATGTGGTACATAACTCACTTGCCAATCGGCTGGAGGTGTCCAATGTTTTTCTTTATCCCAACTCCAAACTCGTTTGGTGATACCATATGTTTGTTTTGAAATACATCCAATCCAATCACAACTTTCGTAGTAATTTCTATTATATTTTGGGTCTGGTAAATCATCCCAAATGTGATAGAAGAAAAGAGGAACTGATTGGCGAATTTCATGCTCAATCTCATATAACCATAACCAATATCTCGGGTCGGTAAAGTGTAGAATTGCATCGGGTTTTTCAACCATTAATAACTGACGGATAATATCAGCATTACCATAACCATCAAATGGATAGATTTTAACTAATGCATCTTTTACACCTGTTTGTTCTCTAACACTATCGTTTAAATCTAAAATTTTCCCTGCTTCGGGATGTTTAATTGCTGCACCTAATTGAACCCAATTGTACTTATCTAATGTACCTAATACTAATTGTTTAGATACATTAGCTATACCACTCGTCATTCTAAGGTCATCTGAAAGTAACAGAATCTTCTTTTTTGCCATAACTTATTTTGTTTCTTAAAATTGTGAACCACTTATTTGTAAAACAGTGTATTCATTTAATTGTTTTCTAAATTGTTCGTTTTTTGTGTAAAGGTCTAAGGTTCTATTAACGAGTTTTTGAAAATTGATACCACCATGTATTGTGATAATCTTAAAGTCCTCATCGTATAACCTTTTTATAACCTTAACAGTTGTTAATTTTAAATCTGCCATAGTTGTTATTATTTGTATATACATATATATACAAAAAATTATTTTCCATCACAATGTGTTCCTAAAAACTCACACCAACTACATAGTTTTGATGGCTTTTTGAAAAACCCTATATCAGTTCTATATGAACCATCTTCATTAAATACGTTACCTACAAATTCAGTAAATCCTTTCCATGCTTTATTCATAGATGATTTGCCACTAGCAGGTACGTGTCTACTAATACGGGGAATATGATAATCTGCATTTTCTGATACCTTACGTTTTAGAATCATAAATTCCACATCAATGATATCAGGCGAAATACTTAATAACTCTGCATAAAATTTCTTATATAAAAGTATTTGAGTATTTTTAACCGGGTCTGATTTTTGGTATTTGCTCCAACCTTTAGTAGATGTTTTGAAATCGGTAATACGATATCTGCCAGTTGTTTTACTTCTAACAATGAAATCTATAAATCCTAAGAAGTTAACGTGTTCACCTATCTTAGTATTAATAACTTGCTCAATAGCAACTAATTCATCATCTTGTAAAGAAAAGAAGTTATTGAAGTTTTTTGATTTCTGAAAGTAATCTAAAATTAGATATCCATCTTCTAAGAACTCTACTAATTCTTCTTTAGAACATATAGGGTCTTTTCCTTCGTTGGATTCTTTGATAAAAAATTCTCTCATCTTTTCTTTAAGAAAAGCCTTCGTATTCATCCCCTTATCAGCTTGTGATTTGGAGATACGAAGGCATCTACTTAAATACTCTTGCAATGTTTCGTGCATTGCTGAACCAAATACAGAATGTATATTGGATTTTGATGTGGATAAACCATCTATATAAGATAGTTTATATTGTTGTGGACAATTACTCCACATACTATATTGTGAAAATGATACTCTAGCCATATAACAAATATACGAATTTTATTTCAATAAACCAAAGAATTATATCTTTAATTTAAGTTTCGTAATTTGTTTTTTCTCTACGCCATACATTTCACAAATATATTTTATATTCTCTCTACCTTCTCTAGTTGAGTAAAGGATATCTATATATTCTAATGCCTGTGATTCTGGCACCGAATAATCTTTCTTAATCAATTCAACTAAAAACTCCTCATACTTATCTTCGGATTTGCCTTTAGTATATTTTAAATATTGCTTACCTTTTGGTAAAACGCCAATATATAATTTGTACATCTCCTTTGGTTGAAGAGTTTGCGTTAAGGGTAATAGGGATGCAATTAGTTCAACCCATTCCGGCTTCATAGAAAGGAATCGATTAATCATAAAGTTACTCCACGATTTTAAATCCTCTTCCGATAATTTATCGAAATAGTTTGGGTCTTGCTCCGCCGTAATTGCATTAAGATGGTCGAATAACTTTTTAACTGCCATTATTTTTCTTCTTTTGGAGTTTTCAATTCATCGGGTAAAAACTCTTGTAATGGTTTACCACAATTTGTACATAAGAATACTTCGAATGGCATAACAGTATCTTTTTCACCACCTGTTAATAATTTAGAAGCCTTACGGAATCTATAACCCGGCATAAAGATTAAATTACCACATTCGCATGGTACATCTCGTGTATCTTTTAAATCAATCTGCGGTTGTTGAAATTGTTCGTTTATCATTTTATAATATTTAAAATTTGAATAATTGTGCTCATAAACACTATCTCTTTATCTACTACTAAAGCATCTTTTGATAACCCATCTGCTATGGTAAGTATCACATTTGCTGTATTTCCAGCAGCGTAATCATCTACCTTATCATATAACATAGAATACATTTCTGAATAATCATTTAATCTATTATCAGCTACTGCTTGTCTAATGTTTATGAACAAATTTCGTTTATCATTTGATGATTTAAGTAGTTCAATTAACTTAGTTTGAAAATTGGATTCAACCATAATTGCATGGTCTACTTTTAATTCTCCTTTTGCCGATTGTAGTTGGCAAGTATTTAGGATTCTACGAATATCTGGATAATATGAACTTACGATATCAGCTACATTCTTAATATCATATGTAATCTTTTCAGAATCTAATATTTTTGCTACCTGAATTGCCACATCCTTTTTAGTCGGAGGTGTGATTGCGAAAGATTGACATCTACTCTGAATCGGGTCTATGATTTTCTCAATGTAATTACACGTCAAAATAAAACGGCAATGCTTACTGAATGTTTCCATTAAGTTACGAAGGATTGCCTGTGCGTTTGGAGTCATATAATCAAACTCATCTAAGATGATTACTTTGAATCCAGAGAATCCTACCGATGATGCGAATCCTTTTACTTTGTTACGAACTGTATCAACGTTATTCTCATCCGATGCGTTGATAATCATAAAGTCACATTTGATTGTGTTTACGATTAGTTTAGCCAATGTGGTTTTACCCGTACCCGCTTTACCATAAAGTAGTAAGTGAGGGATATCGTTGTTATCCAAATATTGTTGAATTGTTTCTTTGATGGTTTCATTACCAACATAGTCAGCAAGAGTTTGTGGGCGGTATTTTTCCACCCATAAGCTATGCTCTCTTTTATTAATATCGTTTGCGAAAAAGCTCATATTGTATTATTTTCCTGTTGAACCGAATCCGCCTTGGCCTCTTTCGGTGTTATTTAATTCATTTACTTCTTCAAATTCAATTGTTGGATGTGGGATAATCATAATTTGCATAATTCTATCACCAACTCCATATAAAATTTGGCCATCTTTAGATAAAGATTTTTGATTAAAAGTTGCTTGTATTTCACCTCTATAACCACTATCAATCACACCTACTGAATTACTCAATGATAAATCGGTTTTACGGATAGATGAACGAGGAAATGCTAATCCTACAAATCCTTCTGGTATTTCCATTGCTAATCCTGTTCCGTATGTAACTTGCGTACCATCAAACTTAATTGATGTTGCTACTAAATCCATACCGGCATCCCCACTTTTTGCATAGGTGGGGATAACGGCATCGGAATGTAATTTTTTAATCTTTACTTTCATTTTCTTTTTTTCTTTCTAATTTTGTTTCTTCAGAAATTGGTCTCGGAAAGATTTTAAATATCATTCCATCTTGTTGGAAATTTAACCCCTGTCCTTCAACTGGTTCAATTTTCATTTGTAATGGTGCAGCAGTTTCGCCTTCATTTGAGAATGCAAATACTACCGGCTCATTGTTAAAAAATTGAAAACACCATTCTGCATCTGCAATTGGGTTTGCTTCAGGTACTCCAATACTACCTGCATCTTGTTGTTGTAATTCCTCTTGTGGAAATAAATCTAATTGTTCTGCCATTTTTATTAATTTGAGATTTCTACTAAATAATATTTACATACGAATTCATCTATGATAAATTCAACGTGTGCTAATCCATCTACTGATACGTTTAGTTTAGCAGATGTTGCTTCTTTATTAGCCGTTAAGATTTCTTTAAGATACTTAGCGGAGAAAGAGATTGGTTTAACTTCACCAGCGTAACCTTTTTGGCAAGTGAACGTTACTCTATTTGTGGAAATAGTTGAATAACCGATTGCCATTTTCAAATCACCACCTTCAGTAAATACAGTGAATGTATCGATATCTGATAATGCACCCTTTGCTTTGATAAACTTATCAATCATAGTAGATGCCATTTCAATTGAGATACCAAATTCAGGTAATACTTTCAAATCAGGTACAACAGGAATTACACCCAAATCAGCCAATTGATACGAAGTTTCAGTTTCTTCTGAATTTAACTTCAATACAGTTGCTCTATCGCCAACCATATCAACATTTAAAGATAAATCATTATCTAAAATGCCTAATAAATTTTTTAACAATGATGTAGTGTAAATACCAACATTGAATGGTTTTGATGTAAAGCCATTAAAATCCACTTCACCCAACATAGTCTTATCATCTGAAATGAAACGTACAGATAGTTTGTTTCCTTCTGCATTCCATGCTACTGATTCGATAACTCCACCTAGTGAATACTTTTGGATGAATCTTTGTAAATTTTGTTTGTTCATAATCTAATTTTTAAATTTTATTTTTATTGTTATTGTGTAAATATACGAAAATATTTCGAATGTTCCAAATTAAAATGAGAAAAACTTTTTCGCAGTTAGGGTTTCAGTTGAAGCTTTTTGCCATTTAAGTGCGGTATAGAAGTCATCAACCTTATTTTCCATATCCGATGCATATAATTTATCTCTATCAATATATTGTTCTACGAAATCCATAATTTCCTTTGGGTCATTATAATCCTTAAAAGCCACAGTCTCCAACCCTAATGGATTATTTTTAAGATATACCCATTTTACCTTATCACCATCTCTAATTGGTTCGTGCTTAAATGGTGCATTAAAGAACTTTAATAATCGATTATAAGTAATTCCAGCTTTAACGTGCGCTGGAGTTCCTTTTTCAAAAGATGCAATTGATAACCCACTATCTTTTCTCCAAGTACCATTATCATATTTACTTAACTCTTTGATTGCTCCACCCTTTGCTATCTTATTAACCGGTAAATTAATCATACTAGCTTTAAATGCTAATAACTTTCTATCAACGTATTCATTATCCTTACCCATTAAGATATCTTTCAACATACCACTCATTTGGTCCTGAAATGCTTTGGGGAAAGATGAACGAACTACATCCAATCCTTTAACATCTAACTTATCGCAAGGGATACCATTCTTCAATACCATCCATTGTGCATATCTCTTCTTTGCTACCCAAAATCCTGCTTTACTGATGAATTCCTTTTTAATTTCAAACCTATGTTTTTCTTTTGGAATAAAAAAGAATCTTTCAGCCAACATATCATAGAATGAGTTTAAGAATGTTTGTGTTTCGGTTGCAATATTATCCACTTCAACTGCCATTCTCTTTTCATCGAATGTTTTATAATCTGGGTATCTATGTTTTACCAAAGGTTCTGCCATCATATAGATTGAATCCGTATCAATATAAACATTGTAGTCATCGGTTGTTCCTAATTCTTTCCAATATTTTCTATTTGCCATCTCCGCTGTTTTCTTAATAACAGTTTGACCCGTAACCGTAACTGCCTCTGCATTATCAATATCGTAAAACCGAAAGGCAGGAAGGCCAAGAACACCATACATAGAATTAAGAAGAATCTTCTGAACCAACTGCCTTTTAGCATAAAAGTCATATTTCTCCGTATCACCCGCTTCACCATATTGTTTTTCTAATTTTCTGAACTCAACACGCTTTTCAAACCAATCATTTAAAATATCAGCGATAAGACCCTTCTTATCCTGTGTATATAGAACCCCATTTGCCGCTACACCTAAATTACTATCTTTGATAACTTCCTTCAACTCCTGAGTCGTATATTCGTATGTACCACCATCTTTACCCACTAACTTATATGTTGTATCTAATCCTTTTATATTAGCTTCTGCATCCCAATTTTCAATCTTACCAACTTTCGTTTCGGGACTAATATTTAGAGTCATAATGATTGATGGATACAGTGATGTTAAATCCAAATCATATATCCAATCATACTTTCCAACGATGGGTTCTTTTACATATGCCCCAATAAACTTCTCTTGGTTGTTATCTCTAAGAGCCTGCATTCTTTCTTTTCTATCTCTTGGTTTATTGGTTGCTACTAATCCTTTCTTTTTAAGATATCCCAAACAAGCTCCTTCTAACCACTTTGATGAATAGATGTAATCTTCATATGGAACAAATCCAGCGTGACAAACGGCTTTACATAAATCTATGAATTGAAGTTTTTCATCCATCGATACAACTAAATCCACATCGACAATATTATACTCAATAAATTTTTCTAAATCATTTTCGAATAAATCATCCAAACTTCCCTCATATTCAATCTTACCTCTACCCAATTCTTTTGTAGCAATATAGTTTAAAGTATAAGATGCCTCTAACGTATATGTGTAAGTTTTATATAAATTGATATAATCCAAAATGGATACGCCACCAAAACTAAATTTCTCTCTATATGGAGACCAAAATGCCTGTCCTATCGGTGATAATCTTTTAGCACTACTTTCACCACATACATTCTTTAATCGGTTATACAAATATGGAATATCAAAGAAATCTATATTCCAACCTGTTAGAATTGTTGGGTTAATTTCCTCATAGTAATTAAGGAATGACTGTAATAGATTTCGTTCGTTATCGAATATGTGAAGGGTAACTTCTCTCCCATCTTTATTAAAGTTTTTGGCTTTATTCTTAACCTTACGTTCTTTGTCTAATACAAACACATCATACAGCTTTGTTGCTCCATCGTGTGCAGCAATGGCCGTAATTTCATTCTTTGCATCTTTTGTATTTGGTAGACCTGATATCATTTCTACCTCAATATCAAATGTGAGAACTCTATGTCCTTTCGATGGTAAATCATTATCGTAGATATCTACTAAAACTCTCGTTGTTTCGGGAACATCTGATTCGAATAAATCTTCGGCATCTTCTTTTTCCCATTTACCAACTTTACTCAATTTATCACCATACATAGAAAGGTATTCACCATGTGTATCTCGTTTGTATGCATACTTTCGATATGGGAATGTTTGATATCCGCTTTTATCATCCCATAGATGAATTAAATTCTTTTGTCTTTCGTAATAAATATTTTGATACATTATCCTCTTAGTTTTTCGTTTAATATTTTAATCATCCTACTAT
>Ga0208931_1000076_pt1 | contig 51456 bp, 70 predicted proteins | sample Colrivmet1555B02_FD_187668 | JGI IMG/M metagenome (GOLD analysis project Ga0208931, IMG submission 187668) | Estuarine microbial communities from the Columbia River estuary - metaG 1555B-02 (SPAdes) (version 2) | ecosystem: Environmental > Aquatic > Marine > Intertidal zone > Estuary | place... | reverse complement strand
GCATTATTGCCCTGGCTCTCTAGCAGAAAACTGGGTAGTAGAGCTATAGTGTGTCTAATGTAACACTTTCTATAACTATTTAGGGGTAGTACATCATTTTATGGATTGACACGTAATGTGAAATCTCTATAACTGTTAAGAGAGAGAGAGAGAGTTAAACACTTATAGTTAAACATATAAAAAGAGTAATACATAAAGAAGAGTATAACTAAAGAAGAGTAATACAAATATGATAGTATTACTTCTAAGTAGTTAAACATATTCAGAATGTGTAACATTTAGATCATTGGACATAGGAAGAGTGTAACTCTCTAGAGTATTACTCTAAGAGTACAAACTATTTACTTGTAATACATATATATCCGTGTTACTGTTCTTATAGTCTAACTTTATAGAGCAGTAAGAACTCTAAGAGTTATACTTTACTGGTACGTGTCACACTCAATAGTGTTACTCTCCTCCCTGTCTCCCTAACAATATTTGTATTGCGACACGTACCACTTATTTTCATATAAGTGTTGACACCTATGACTAAAGACATACAACTATACGCATCTGATGACGTATTAGAAGAGTTTTACTCTGCATTAGCGGACGGTAACACACCTAAACTCAGACGTATTCATATCCCTAGAAGTGACGTATTCTATGTGAGGGCTGCTATAGAGGCAGACACTGGAGTGAAGTACTCCTTGGATCACGTAGAGAGAGCTATGTACTTAGAGGGTCACTTATCTCGCAGAGATGTGTTAGACCCAGACAGGAAGAGACCCTATGCCGACACCCCCCAAGAAGAAGACTAATCGTAACTACACCATGAGTGGTGAAGGTAAGTATGACAAGTCGCCTAAGCGTATGGCTGATAACCGCTCTCGTAAGAAGGCACGTTATGCTATGGAGAAGGGTGGCCTAGTCTCTAAGGGTGACGGCAAGGATGTTGACCACAAGGATGGCAACCCACGTAACAATACTAAGTCTAACCTACGTGTACAGACACCAGCTAAGAACAGAAGTATCCCCCGTAACAGCAAAGCAGGGAAGAAGTGATATGCCTGTAGAGTATCGTGGAGAGAAGTTTTCTGGCTACAACAAGCCTAAGCGCACATCAAGTCACCCTACTAAGTCACACGCAGTATTAGCTAAAGAAGGCGATACTGTTAAGATGATACGCTTTGGGGAGCAGGGTGCATCTACAGCAGGTAAACCCAAAGCTGGTGAGTCGGACCAAATGAAGAAGAAGAGAGCATCATTCAAAGCTAGACATGCTAAGAATATTGCTAAAGGTAAAATGAGTGCAGCATATTGGGCTGACAAGGAAAAGTGGTAGCTCTTAGCTATTATAATAATTAAAATTCATAGTAGGATATAAAATGAGAATCCAAAGACCAAACACACCCGCAGTACCTAGAACAACTAACCCTCGTGTATCCCCTCAGGCACCTCGTGGAGCTGGACCTAAGCCTCGTGGCGCAGCCCCTCAGTCTGCTGTGCCTGCTCCTAACCCTGGTATGGCAGCAGCGGCAGGTGGTCCTAAGCCTCGTGGAGCGGGAGGTAAGCCTGCACCTACAAGAGGTAACTTCAACAAAGGTGGTATGGTTAAGAAGTCTAACTGTGGTGCTTCTGTACCTCCATCTAAGAAGCGTTAATACAGATGAAGTTTTATCATAAGTATAAAGTAGAACTAGAAGCTAAAGGCTATGTCGTAGATGAGCATGGTTACGTGTGGGATCACATGGGTAACCAGTCTGCAGGTGAAGACAACTATGGTAACGTACAGAGTAAAGACCCTAACGTCACTGAGATCTGTCGTGTAGCAGACTTAGAACAGTCAAAGCCTAAGCCTAAGAAGGTTAAAGCTAAGAAAGCTGCAGAGGAAGAGTAATGGCATTAGTATCGCAGGGCAGGAATGCTCGTAAAAGATCTATATGGGGTCACAACACTACAACAAGTGTAGAGACCGTCTATACCTGCCCTGCGAACTGTGTTGCAGAGTTGAACTATCTACATATTCACAACAGCCTAGGCAACACTGGTATCACTATTCAGTGGTATATTTCTGCTGATAATTATACATCACACTATCTAGAGGGTAAAAACCTAGGTGCAGGTGAGACACTAACATTCCCAGATATTCAGCTTGTACTACAGGCTGGTGACAAGATTCAGGTAATGCCCTCTGTAGCGGCACATGTTGATACTATTCTGACTGTAACTGAGACCTTTGTTCCTGTAGGGTAACGGGTATGCAGTATTAGTAAGTACAAAACACAAGATGCTTAGATATAACTACGTGTATAATAGGGTTGCGCTGTGCAGTCCTTACATACAAAGGTTATATAACTATGCTAAACAAACTCAAAGCAGCTATCCTGCGCTTTCATCAGGGTATCGTAAAGTCTCAACAACGCCGTGCTGACTTCTTCATCTTGACTCACATGACAGATGCAGAACTGAGAGATATTGGCATTTCTCGTGGTGAGATTAAAGAGCGTTATTACGCTAAGGGATAAGGTGCTTGCTATTAAGGTTGTACTGAGTATAACTATATGCAAGCCTAATTAAAGAGGACAACTTAATGGCAAGAAATCTAACAGAGAATCAGCAAAAGTTTCTAGAAGTACTCTTCGACGAAGCTGGCGGTGACGTTGTTCTTGCCAAGAAGTTGGCAGGTTATAGTGAAAACACGCCTACACGCTTGATTGTAGAAGCACTTAAAGATGAGATCAATGACGCAACACGCACCTACTTCTCTCGTACTGCACCAAAAGCTGCTATGGCTATGGTTAACGCTTTGTATGATCCTACAGAGCTTGGCATAAAAGAGAAGATGGCTGCAGCTAAAGACTTGCTAGATCGTGCAGGACTTGGTAAAGTAGACAAAGTAGATGTTTCCTCTTCTGGGGGTGGCATCTTCTATCTTCCACCTAAAGAAGGTAATAACGAGTAACAGTGTCTTTTGATTATGATAGAGATCTAGGCTTCTGGGAGTTACCTAAGCCTAACAAGGGTAGAGAACGGGAGTGGCACGTTATAGCCAGAGTAGGTTCTAGGACTATACCTTTCGGCTATGAGGTACATCCAGAGAATGAAAAGCTCCTAGTTCCTATCCCTGACCAGCTTGAAGCGTTAGAGCTTGCAAAGCGTCACTTAAAGCAGTACTCTTTTAGAGATGTATCTCGCTGGCTTTCTAAACAGACAGGCCGTTACATATCACATATGGGCCTAAAGAAGAGAGTTGAAATTGAGCGAAGACGTAAAAAAACTGCTGCAATTAAACGCAAGCTTGCCAAGCGCCTCGAAGAAACGCTACACGAGATCAAAAAACTCGAAGATCAAAACATCGGAGCCTACTCCCTCACAGGAGGTGAAGACACCTAAGCAGGTTGAAACCGTTTACGCTGAAGTTAAAGCTGCAGAGTATAACATCGAAGAAGCACAGGACGTTGTATTCAAGCCTAACGCAGGGCCACAGACAGCCTTTCTAAGCTCCTCTGAGCGTGAAGTACTCTACGGGGGTGCTGCGGGTGGCGGAAAGTCTTATGCGATGCTTGCAGACCCCTTACACGGCCTCAATGACCCTAACTTCTCTGGTCTGCTAGTACGACATACTACGGAAGAACTACGAGAGCTTATCCAGAAGAGCCAAGAACTATATCCCAAGGCTATTCCTGGCATTAAGTGGTCAGAGCGCAAGTCACAATGGACTTCACCTCGTGGTGGTAGACTCTGGATGTCTTACTTGGATAAAGACATGGACGTTATGCGCTACCAAGGTCAGGCGTTTAACTGGATTGGCTTCGACGAACTTACTCAGTGGGGTACTCCCTACGCTTGGAACTATATGCGTTCACGACTACGTAGTTCTAGTAAAGAGTTAGGTTTGTATATGCGAGGTACAACTAACCCTGGTGGCGCTGGGCATAGTTGGGTTAAGAAGATGTTTATTGACCCTAGCCCTGCTGGTAAAGCTTTCTGGGCTACGGATATTGAGTCTGGTGAAACCATTACGTTTCCTAAAGGCCACAGTAAAGAAGGTGAGCCTCTATTTAAGCGTAGGTTTATTCCTGCAAGTTTGTTTGATAACCCTTATCTGTCAGACTCTGGTGACTATGAAGCTATGCTTTTGTCTCTTCCTGAGCATCAGCGTAAGCAGCTTCTAGAGGGTAACTGGGATATTAACGAGGGTGCAGCGTTTCCTGAGTTTGACAGGAACAAGCATGTAGTAGAAGCTTTTGACATTCCAGAGTCTTGGCCTCGGTTTAGAGCCTGTGACTACGGGTATGGTTCCTTCACTGGTGTTTTGTGGTTTGCTGTATCACCTGCTGAGCAACTTATCGTGTATAGAGAGTTGTACTGTTCTAAAGTTACTGCTTCTGATCTAGCAGATATGATCTTAGACTTAGAAGCGGGTGATGGTAAGATACTATATGGTGTTCTTGACTCCTCCTTGTGGCATAACAGGGGTGATACTGGTCCTAGCCTTGCAGAGCAGATGAACATGAAGGGCTGTAGATGGAGGCCTTCTGATAGATCTAGAGGCTCTCGTGTCTCAGGTAAGAACGAAATACACAGACGTTTACAGGTTGATGAATATACAGAAGCCCCACGTCTCGTATTCACTAGCAATTGTACTCATACTATAGCTCAAATCCCATCTATACCTCTAGATAAGCGTAATCCAGAGGATGTAGATACAAACTCAGAAGACCACCTCTATGATGCCTTGCGCTATGGTATTATGACTAGACCACGCAGCAAAAGCATATGGGATTACGATCCTGCAACACAACGCACTGGTTTTCAGGCTAGTGACACAACATTTGGATACTAAGTATGGCAGAAAATGATGAAATGATGTTCGAGACGGACGATGTTGTTGCAGCAGAGGACGGTAAGGACACTCTATTTACAGCAAGTAGTGTAGTTTCATACGTTACTGACAGGTTCACTAGAGCAGAAGATGCTCGTCTAGGCGATGAAGAGCGTTGGCTTAGAGCTTATCGCAACTATCGTGGCTTGTATGGTCCAGATGTTAAGTTCACTGACACTGAGAAGTCTCGTGTGTTTGTAAAGGTGACTAAAACTAAGACACTTGCTGCTTATGGTCAGATCATTGACGTACTGTTTGGTAACAACAGGTTCCCAATGAGTGTAGATCCTTCTATTCTACCTGATGGTGTCGTAGAATCTGCTCATATCAACATTGATCCTAATGCGGAACAGGCTGGTGACGCCCTTAAAGCTGTTACCTCTGATCCAGCATCTAAGCCTTACTTGATTGGCCCAGATACTAAGCTTATGCCCGGCGAGACACTTACTTCATTGAAGGATCGTCTTGGCCCACTAAAAGAAAAGCTTGCACCTATTTCTGATAAGATCATTGAGGGTGTAGGTACTACAGCTACTACTGTAACATTCCACCCAGCTATGGTTGCAGCTAAGAAGATGGAAAAGAAGATCCACGACCAGCTTCAAGAGTCTGGCGCTTCTGTTCACCTTCGCTCTATGGCGTTTGAGATGGCTTTGCTTGGCACTGGTGTTATGAAGGGTCCATTTGCTGTAGATAAGGAGTATCCTAACTGGGACGAAGAGGGCAACTATGAGCCTCTCATTAAGACTGTACCTGAGTGTAGTCATGTCTCTGTATGGAACTTCTACCCAGACCCAGAAGCATCATCAATGGCAGATGCAGAGTATACTGTAGAGCGTCACAAGATGTCTCGCACACAGCTACGTGCATTGAAGTCTCGCCCATACTTCATGAAAGAGGCTATCGGTACAGCTATTGATAGAGGTGCTGACTACATCCAGAAGCACTGGGAACAGGCTATGGAAGATGCCTCTACTCAACCAGAGTCAGAGCGTTGGGAAGTCCTAGAGTTCTGGGGTTTTGTAGATGTTGATATTCTTGAAGAGAATGGCATCAAGATCCCTAAAGAGTATAAAGATCTTGATGAGCTTAATGCTAACGTATGGGTGTGTAACGGCGAAGTGATCCGTCTTGTGCTTAACCCATTCAAACCTGCACGTATTCCTTACTACGCCGTACCATATGAGCATAACCCTTACAGCTTCTTCGGTGTAGGTATTGCTGAGAACATGGACGATACTCAGACGTTGATGAACGGCTTTATGCGTATGGCTATTGATAACGCTGCAATGTCGGGTAACTTGATCATTGAAGTAGATGAGTCTAACCTAGTTCCAGGACAAGATATGTCTATCTACCCAGGAAAGATCTTCAGGCGTCAAGGTGGCGCTCCAGGACAGGCTATCTTTGGTACGAAGTTCCCTAACGTAGCACAAGAGAACATGCAGCTTTTTGATAAGGCTCGTGTACTGGCTGATGAGTCTACAGGCTTCCCTAGCTTTGCACATGGTCAGACTGGTGTGTCTGGTGTAGGTCGTACTGCTTCTGGTATCTCTATGCTTATGTCTGCAGCTAACGGTTCTATCCGCACTGTAGTTAAGAACGTAGATGACTACCTGATCAAACCACTAGGTAAGTCTTTCTTTGCATTCAACATGCAGTTTGACTTTGATCCTAGCATTCGTGGTGACTTGGAAGTTAATGCTTCAGGTACAGAGAGCCTCATGGCTAACGAAGTACGCTCCCAGCGCTTGATGCAGTTCTTGCAGGTAGCACAGAACCCTGTCTTGGCTCCTTTCGCTAAGATGGACTACATCATTCGTGAGATTGCTAAGTCTATGGATCTTGACCCAGCTAAGGTTACCAACTCTATTACTGATGCAGCTATTCAGGCAGAGATCCTGAAAGGGTTCCAATCTGCACAGCAACCTCCTGCAGGTGGCCCAGCGCCACAGGGACAGGGTCCACAGGGCGTTCAGGACTCTTCTGGTGGGGGTGGTTCACAAATAGGTGTAGGTACTGCTCCAGCACCAGGAGAAGATGGGTTCAGTGGCAATGTCGCTTAAAAAGCTAGTCAATGATAAAGCTATCTGGGATGCGCTTATTGAGGAGTTAGATGGGCGCATCTCTGGTACACATAAAACCTTAGAGAGTTTGACGGATACTTCTGAGATATATAGATGTCAGGGTTACATCCAAGCTTTACGGAAACTAAAATACTTGAGGGATGTAGTCAATGGCTGATGATACGGGTGTAAAAGACCAAATGACTGGACTATTAGGTAGTACTGAAGAGGAGTGGTCAAACTATACGAACAAACTTGCTTCTGAGTCTGAACCCCTACCAGAGACTACCTTTAGAGATGTAGCTACCTTCGTTGGTGAGATGACACCTATTATTGGTGATGCTATGGCAGCTAAAGATGTTTATGATGAGCTTAACAAAGAAGAGCCTAATTATTACTTAGCAGGGGCTTTAGGTGGGGCTACTATTGTAGGCCTTGTCCCCGGCTTAGGTGATGCTGCTTCTGCCGCCATTAAGAAGGGTGCTAAAGAAGTATTTGATGTAGCTAAGCGGGTAGAGGTCAATCCTAATGCTATGGGTTCTATGGGTGGTAACATCTCCTTGAAACCCAAAGAGGTAGACCTTCCAGATATAGAATTACCTCCCGCTGAAAATGCAGCTAGAACACAGATTGCAGGTACGTTACCTACATATAAAAAAGCAGACACCCTTTTAAATGATGCAGTAGGGGAGGGTAGAACTCTAGACTTTGGGGCAGGATTGGGTTTATCTAAAAAAGAGCTAGGCTTTGATACATATGAGCCATTCCCAAAAGCAGACTTTACACCTGATTTTATTTCTCCAGAAGATATTCCATCTAACTCATACAAAAAGGTTACAAACCTAAATGTTCTAAACGTAGTACCTCGTGAGGTTAGGGATGGTATAGTTATGGATATTGGCCGTATTCTTGAACCTAATGGTGTAGCTGTAATAACTACTCGTGGTAGAGATGTAATGGCTGCTAAAGGTACTCCTGGACCTGAGCCTATGTCTATCATTACATCTATGGATACATATCAAAAAGGTTTTACTCAGCCTGAACTTAGATCCTATATAACAGAGGTTTTAGGTAATGGTTTTGAAGTAGCAAACAACAAGCTTGGTGCTGCTGGTGTTACAATACGTAAGCTACCTACAGAAACTAATGATACAGGATTCGCTGAAGGTGGCCTTGTTAAAAAGAGACAGCAATATGCAGAAGGTGGATTAACAATGGATGATCAAATGGAAACAGTGTTTAAATCCTCTAGAGCAGAAGTAGATCCAGTATCTGGTAATGAAGTACCTCTAGGTGCTAGACCTGAAGAGGTTCGGGATGATATCCCAGCTAACCTCAGTGAAGGTGAATACATTGTACCTGCTGATGTTCTACGCTACTATGGCGTTAAGTTCTTTGAAGATCTACGTATGCAAGCTAAGCAAGGCTGGCAAGAGCTAGACGAGGGTGGTCGTGTAGGTGGTGAACCTTCAGGTATGGAAATGGGTGAAGACGAACTTCCATTTGATATCAGTGAGTTGCAAACTATTGATGATTCACAGATGGGTGAACAGCCTGAGATGAACATGGGCGGTTACATTAAAGGTTATGCTGATGGCGGTGTAGTAGACGTTGATATGGCTGCACTACAGGAAGAGTTTCCAGATGCATTTACGACTGCTGGAAAAGGTTCTGGGCAAGAGTATCGCACTTACACCAATGCTGAAGGTATGACACTCTCTGTACGCTTTGTGAATGGTAAGCCTATGTCATCTATCCCTGCAGGTTATACAGCTTCTGGTGAGACTGCTGCTGAAACTGCTGCACCAAAGCGTGAACGCAAAGATCGTGACACTCCTACCCAACAACAGCCTGTAGAACGTAAGGACTGGGCTACTGCTGATGCTTCTGAGTTCGGCACTTACCTTGATCAGAAAGATAGCCTATTAGGCAGAGGCGTTAGAGCTATTGCTGGCGGTATTAACCCTCTTATGGGCGCTCTTATTAGTTATGCAGGTAACGCAGAAGACAAAAGAGTTATGGAAGCTCTAGATAACCGCCTTGCAGCTATTACAGACCCTAAAGATCCAGAGTATAAAAAGCTTATGGACATGAAGTCTAGATTTACTGCTGCTAATGAAAAAGATACAATGAAGGATAAAGTAGTACGTGGTACTGGTATCTATGGTGGCGGTAAGAGCATGACTGATGGTCTAGTTGATACCAGCGGTGATGGTAAGACGAACTTTGGTGATACATATCTTGGTGACCTACTTGGCTTCGACGGTTCTATGGGCGTAGACGCTAAAGATAAAGATGGTAACAAGATTGGTATTACTGAGTCTGTTGGCGGCGGCAGAAGAGATATGACTAAGAAAGACACATCTCCAGCACCTTCACTCCCTGCGTCATCACCTGAAGCTGCTACTGCAACAAGCGGGTCTGCCCCAAAAGTCACAACTACTTCACTCCCTGCGTCATCGTCTAGTACTACTACTAAGTCTACCAATAGCCTTTCAGGTGCCACAAGTTCAGGCAGAAGCGGAGACGGTAGCCGTGATAAAAAAGAGAGCTACGACGATAAGATTAGCAGAGGTGGCGGCTTCATGCATGGCGGCTATGTCAGCAAGAAGTCTAAAAAGAAGTAAAACTACCAAACAAAACCAACTATAAGGCTACCCAGCAATAGTGCTGGCCCCACATAAAAGGACTACAACATGTCAGAAGCACAAATGCAGACTGATTCAGTTTCACATCGCCGCAACCAAGCTCGTGTAGATCGTGACGAGGCTGAACTACAAGCACTTCTAAAAGAGAGTGGCTTAGTAACTGAGGAAGAGACAGATGATAGCGTACAGCAAGAAGCCACAGAAGCAACTGAGGAAGAAGCCGTTGTTAGCCAAGAAGTCAGAACCTCAGAAGAGCCAGAGCAAGAAGAAGCCTCAGAAGAAGGGTTAAGTGCAGAAGAGAAGAGCTTTAAAAAGCGTTACTCTGACATTCGTAAGTACATGCAAGAGAAAGACACAGAGTATAAGCGTGAGATTGAAGAACTCAAGACACGTCTAAGCAACTCTGCACAAACCTCTCTTGAAGAAGTCACCACTAAGGAAGAGATTGAGGCTTGGGCTAAGCAGAACCCTAAAGCTAACGCCCTCATTCGTGCCTTGGCTGAAGAGCAAGCTGCTGAAAAGATGAAAGGCTTGGAAGGCCGTGTTAAAGAAGTAGAAGCTATGCGTACTCAGGCTCGTAAAGAGAAAGCTGAAGCTACTCTACTCTCTATGCACCCAGACTTCCCTAGCATTCGTAATGATGACGCATTCCATGATTGGGCTAAGGAACAGCCTAGCTGGGCGCAGACAGCACTCTATGATGAGCCTGACGATGTTAAGTCTGTAGCTCGTGTGTTGGATCTCTACAAGGCTGACAAGGGTATCAAGACTAAGAAGCCTAGCGCAGAAAAAGAGGCAGCATCTTCTGTTAAGTCTCGTCGTAGTGTAATTGATACAAATGACTCCTCTAACTACCTGTCTGAATCAGCAGTAGAGAAGATGAGTATTAAAGAATATGAGAGCCGCATGGAGGAAATCTTCAAAGCGCAGCAATCAGGAAAGTTTATTTACGATATGAGTAAAAGATAGTTGACAATACTTTAACCGTAAGTAAAACTAAGGGCATACACAGCTATGAAGTTTGTGTATGCTTTAACACTAAGCACAAACTCCCACATAAAGAACTACCTCCTATTATAGGCCCAGCGCTAAATGGACGGCCATCCTGATAGCAACGCTGACTACCCTATTAAGAAGAGCCTCTTTCAAGTGGATATGTAGTGTCTCCCCTCTAAGCCACATATATCTTTGAAAGGATTTCACAATGGCTATTACATCTGCATCTGGCGGCTTCAACGGAGCCTGGTCCCCAGTAATCTACTCGAAAACAGCACAGATTGCACTTCGCAAGTCCGCTGTTACTAACGCAATCACCAACAACTCTTACTTTGGTGAAATCTCCAACCAAGGCGACACTGTTCGCATCCAAAAAGAGCCAGACGTAACAGTCACAGCTCTGCAGCGTCACACATCCATCACTGCTGAGCAGTTGGATGACACAGACTTCTCCCTGACAATCGACAAAGCTAACTACTTCGCATTCAAGATGGATGACATCGAAGAGCAGTTCTCGCACGTTGATTTCACACGTATGGCTTCCGACAAAGCAGCTTATAAAATGGCTGACGCAATGGACGAAGAAGTACTGGGTTACTTGTCTGGTTACGCTGGTGGTGCTGGTGCTTGGGCTGCAAACACTGTAGCTTCTGGCGACAAAGCTAATGCTGCTGCTGGTGCAGACGAGCTTCTTGCTGCTAACAAGCTTGATGCAACTGCTTTTGGTAACTTGACCATCTCTGGTACAGCTACTGCTGGCGATGCTATCCCATTGGCTCCACGTCTTCCAGGCGCAACTGCGTTGTCTTCTTCTACTGTTTCCCCATTGACTGTACTTGCTCGTATGGCTCGTAAGATGGACACACAGAACGTAGACGCTCGTGGTCGCTGGGTTGTACTTGATCCAGTGTTCGTAGAGATGCTCAAGGACGAAGACTCCCGTATGCTTAACGGCGACTTCGGTGGTGCTGGTCTCCAGAACGGTTTGATCCTCAACAACATCCACGGCTTCCGTGTATATGTATCCAACAACCTGCCATACCTCGGCACAGGTGCTGGTACTAACGGTACTGCTGCACAGCAGACTGACTATGGTGTTATTGTTGCTGGTCAGGACGATGCTGTTGCTTCTGCTGAGCAGATCAACAAAGTTGAGTCTTACCGTGATCCAAACAGCTTTGCTGACATTGTACGTGGTATGCACCTCTATGGTCGCAAGATCCTGCGTCCAGAGTCGCTCATTGTAGCTAACTACAACGCTGCTTAATCTACCTAACTTAGGGGCTGGCATAACGCTGGCCCCTTTGTGCCTTTAACATAGAGGACATCACAAGATGGCTATTACAACTGCGATGTGCAACAGCTTCAAGCAAGAGCTTCTTGGTGGTGTTCACGATCTCGACACAGATACTCTTAAAGTAGCACTCATCAAACAAACCCCTACAGGTACGTATGATGACAATACTACAAACTACTCTGACATTACTGGTAACACTGATGAGGCTGTAGGTACAAACTACTCTGCGGGTGGTCAGGTGCTTGACACTGCAACTATTACTCTCTCAGGTACTACTGCATTTGTAGACTTTGATGATGAGATCTTTGTTAACCATACTATTGCTGCTGATGGTGCAATCATTTATAATGCCTCAAAAGCTAATAGAGCCGTTGCTGTATTTGACTTTGGTGGTACAGTTACTTCTACATCTGGAGATTTCACTCTGGTATTCCCAACTGCAGACGCAACAAACGCTGTAATCCGCATCTCTTAATAATAATAGTAGGCACTGCATAATGGCATTTATCATCAAAGACCGTGTAAAAGAGGGTACTTCTTCTGTAGGTATTGGGGCTATTGATCTTAGTGGTTCAGCTTCTACCTTTACCACCTTTAACTCTTTTATGACTGATGGTGATACTACCTATTACGCCATTGTACATACTACTTCAGGTGTGGATGAGTGGGAGGTAGGCTTAGGTACTTGGAATACAGGTAACATCCTAACTCGTACAACTATTCTTAGTGGCTCTAATGGTACATCTGCAGTAGACTTCTCTGCTGGCATTAAAGATGTCTTTATGACATACCCTGCCTCTAAAGCTATCTATCAAGCAGCTAATGGTGACACATCTCTTGCCGGGGCTTTAGATATTGGTACTTCTCTTGAAGTAGAAACACATATTGATCTTAACACCACTATTGGTACTAAGCCAGCACACCGTGAAGGTCGCATCTTTTATGATGCGGCTTGGGGTGCTTTAGGTGTTTATAATGCTGAAGCAGACATAACACTTCAAGTAGGTCAAGAAGACTGGATTAAAGTCTACAATGGTACAGGTTCAACTATTACCAATGGTACACCTGTTTATCTCTCTGGTGAAGTAGGTGGCATCCCTTCTATTGTACCTGCAAAAGCTAACGGTACTTATGAAGAGTCTCAGGCCGTAGGTATTGCTACTCACGACATTGAAGATGCCACATACGGCTATGTTACTGCTCGTGGCTTGGTAGGAGATATAGACACCTCTCACCTTACTGTAGGTGAACCTGTTCATGTTGCACCTGATGGCGGTACTCAGACAGCCTCTCCTACGTACCCCTTCTATCCTACAGAAATTGGTATATGCCTTATTAGTGCTGCGGTAGGTGGTTGCATCTACGTTCACCCACGCTCAGAAGCTTTCCAGACATTACGTGTCACTGGTAATAGTTACGTTGACGGCAATGTTACTGTTGCAGGTAACCTCAATGTTTTAGGCTCTCAGACCATCTCGTCTAGTGCTAACATTGCCATTGCTAATGCATGGAACTACTTTAACAGCGGTGACACTATTGGCTCTTTAAACACTGCTTTTTCTGGTACAGGTCTAGATGACGCTTCTCTTACTGGTCACTTTACTGGGCCAGTACAGACTAACTACTATGTTCGTATTGATGGTGTTGGAACAGGTACAGGAGGTGTTGATACTTTTGAGTGGTCTACAGATAACTTTGTTACCTTTATTGCTCAGAATGTAGATATCACAGGTGATGATCAGCTTATTCACTCTACTGACAACATCGCTATTAAGTTTGAAGCTACCACAGGGCATACACTTGGTGATGTTTGGACTGGTACAGGATCTCCTGTTAACGTAGACACAGGTTTTGCTTCTAACAGAAACACAGGTACTACTGGTATTGGTTATACTCACTTGGGTATCTACTATGATGTATCTTCTAACAAGTGGACTGTATTTGATGAATATGATCCAGAACCAGAAGGTGCTATTGATACATCTGATCCATCATTCTCTCTAGGCACTGTACTTGCTGCTATCTTTGAGGGTAATCTCCAAGGTAACGTCACAGGCAACCTTACAGGCAACGTAAGTGGTAACCTTACAGGTAATAGCTCAGGTACACATACAGGTTCTGTTGTAGGTAACGTCACTGGTAACGCTTCTACCGCTACTAAGCTGGCTACTGCACGTACAGTGCAACTCTCTGGCGATGTAACAGGTAGTGCTACCTTTGATGGCTCAGCTAACATCAATATTTCTGCTGTTGTACAGGATGACAGTCACAGCCATATAATCAGCAACGTAGATGGCCTACAGGCTGCACTAGACTCTAAAGCACCTACAGCTAGAGTTATCACTGCTGGTACAGGTATTACTGGTGGTGGCGACCTTACAGTTAACCGCACTATTAGCTTAGATACCGCCTACACAGATGGACGTTATATTAACGCTTCTGGCGACACTATGACGGGTACACTAGCGATTGACAATGGCAACCATATCCGCTGGAATCGTGCAGCAGGTAATGCGGCTCAAAGAGCAGATGCAAGACTATCTGATACTAGCGACTCAAGATTGCACTGGTATGGCCTCAATGATACAGCATCTGAACGAAACTTTAGACACGCTTGGTATGATGGTGCTAGCTATATACACGTCACTGCTAACGCTGGTGGCCGCATAGACTTTGGAAACAGTGCAACTTCAATGTATATTGGTACTGATCGTGTGTTTGATGATGGCTACCACCCCAATGCAGACAAACTAACAACAGCCCGCACTATTGCTCTTGCTGGTGATGTAACGGGTAGTGCAAGCTTTGATGGTTCTGGTAACATTAGTATCACTGCTGTTGTACAGGATGACAGTCACAACCATATTATCTCTAATGTTGACGGCTTGCAGCCTGCGCTTGATGGGAAACTGTCTACTACAGGCAAAGCTGCTGACAGTAACTTGCTTGATGGTATTAACAGCACAGGCTTTGCTCTTGCACAAGGTCGGGTAGTAACAGACGCTAACGCTGCTGCTTTCAGAGTGCCTGGCATGTACGGCTTCAACAGCAGCCCCACTAACGGCACAGGGGAGGCTTATGGAGCTATGGTTGTTGCTGCAAATATTGATACAGGTTTGCAGATTGCAGGTGGGTACAACAATGATGACCTTTACTTTAGAGGTTGGTCAGGTTCTGGCGCTACATACTATCCTTGGCGTAGAATATTCCATGACAACTACCACCCCAATGCAGACAAGTGGACCACAGCCCGCACACTCTCACTAACAGGTGATGCATCTGGGTCCGTCTCTTGGGATGGCTCTGGTAATGCTTCTTTGAGTGTTACTGTTGCAGATGACAGCCACAACCATGTTTGGGGTAACATTGACGGTGCTTCTGTAAATGGTTGGGGAGGTCTTCGTAACTCTACAGCACATGGTTATATTGACTTTGGCCCAGCTAACACGAGTTATGCGCATATCTACACAGACAGACCCTCTTTCTACTTTAACAAGGGTGCTACCTTTGAAGGGATTACAAACGCTTCCACATTTAACGCTACATCAACTACTGGCGGCGGCTTCCAAGGTATTGATGCAGATAGTGCAACAACACCTTCTTTCACTTGGAGTGCTGATCTCGACACTGGCATATACAGGCCAACGACAAACCAGATTGGCTTCACAACAGGTGGTACAGTTGCTTGCACTATCAGTGGTAGTAACTTCACTGTAGTTGGAGCCTTATATGCCCCCACAGTAGACACAAACTCTGTAGTCATTGGTGCAGGTGTAACACTATCAGAGTCTACGGAGCGTGCTGACTTGTTGCAAATCAGTTCAAGCACTTCTGGTTGGGGTGGTCTTCAGATTTGCAATAGTTCCAACGAGGGGCGTTGGTCATTTATGACTGATGGTGAAACTGCTGGTATCTATAACGATGAAGATAACCAGTGGCATATGCTATTCACGGAAACTGGCGGCACAGCAATGTATCACAACGCAGCCGTTAAACTCGCTACTGCTTCTAATGGTATTGACGTTACTGGTGATGTTGGTTGTTCTACAGTCAATGGCGGTGTGCCTTCCACTTCTGCTAGTGCCGTTGGTTCTGTTGGTACTTATGCTTGGCTGGGTGGCAGCAGCACTGCAAGCACTTTTTATTTTACCGCTGGCGACACATACGCAGGCTCTGGGCTTAGATACGCAGGCACGGCATCAACCGCCACATATTCCGACAACACAGCAGCCAGAATAGGCTACAGTGGCACTCCAGCGGGAACGTGGAGGGCGATGGGTGGCGTTGGCTCTATTGGTCGTTACAACACAACTCTTTTCCTGAGGATTTCATAATGACAAACTACCGCAACGCAAAATACGTCACGGAAACTGTCATTGACTGTGAGATCGAACACGAAACCTTTGGCTGGATTCCCTACACCTTAGACCCTACTGACACCGACATGACGATCAACAACGACGATCTTCTGGCTGCTATGGAAGCCGCTGGTGATGTCGAAGCATACATCCCGCCAACTCAAGCTGAACTGGACGCAGCCCTGTCTGACCAGCTTCGCATGGAGCGTGACGCCCTGTTGGCTAAATTAGACGCATTCGTCGGTAACCCACTGCGCTGGGCTACACTCTCAGCAGAACAGCAGGACGCTTGGGCAGGCTACCGTCAGGCGCTTCTTGATGTGCCACAACAGGCTGGATTCCCTAATGATGTCGTGTGGCCTGTTAAGCCTGAATAAGGATACTTAGATGTTAGGCTTTAGCACATTTGCACAAACACCTTTTGCACAGTCTACTGTTTCCAATAAAGCCAATGGTTTTGCAGGAAGCGTTAGTGCAATTATGTATGCTGATACTATTACATATGATGCTAAAGCTGTATACTTACTGCCCAGCACAAACTCTTCTATCCAAGTAAACAACTTCTTAGACGTAGATGCTAAAGCTAACATAGAACTGACTAACCTACTTGCTACTCTAGAAGTAAACACCTTCTTTGACGTAGATGCTAAGGCTAACGTAGTACCAACGCCTGTAGTAGCCTCTATCATTGCTAATGCCTTTGCTGATGTAGATGCTAAAGCTAATATAACTATAGGCAGTATTAATTCTGATATAGATGTATCTGACATTGACTTTAGTGCAGATGCGAATATAACTAACCCTAGTGTTGTATCTAATATAGATATACAAGAGTTAGCATCTGTAACAGGCCTGGCTCATATTACTCCTACATCTGTTACCGCTATATTTGAGCTAGACCTAGCTCCTCCTGTAGCGATTAACTTCCCGTATGACCCAGAAGCATATGACAGAAACCGTGTCATCTACCTCGTATCATATGATAATAATACTACATCCTACGTAGTATCTCAAAACAACACTGTACACATAGTAGGGCGAGATATGGATAACACTGTCTATATCAACCCTGAAGACTATACAGTACGCCTGATAAAACAAAGCGGCAGTAATACCGTATACATTGCAGCATAAGGACTTATTATGTCTTACAAGTGGCCCGACAAAGATAAAGACGAGATTATTGACTACAGCGTAGACTGGTCACGCTTTATAGGTTCTGACTTGGTAGCTGCTGCTACTTGGTTCATTGATGATGCAGATGGTGTAAAGACACAAGTGTCAGATGCTTCATTAGTACATGGCCTACAGTTTGTACAAGGGACCATTACTGGTGCTGTAGCTACTGCAAGGTTCTCTCTTGGTACTAACAATGTACGTTATACCATCACATGTAGAGTTACTACGAGTGGCGGCTTGCAGTATGAGCGCAGTATCTTCCTACGTGTTAAGGAGAAGTAATAATGGCATATAACTTTCTTACATTGGTAAATGATATTAACCGCAGACTAAACGAAGTAGAGCTTACCTCTGCTAACTTTGCTGCAGCTACAGGTTACTACAGCTTTGCAAAAGACTCTGTCAACAATGCCATTAGACATGTACAGCAAGAAGAGTATGAATGGCCATGGAACCATGTAGAGGCCTCAGAGATATTGCTACCAGGTACAGCTAGGTATAGTATTCCTTATGATGCTAAAACTGTTAGTATGAATACATTCCGTATTAAAAGAAATGATAGTCAAAACACTAGCACAACTAAACTAAGAGTATTGGATTACGAAGAATACCTTGACAAGTATGCTGATAGTGAGTATAACTCTACCTCAAGTCTACCACGTTATATAGCTCGTACACCTAGTCGTGAACTGATCTTTTATCCAAAGCCAGATAAAGCTTATGAAGTAATCTATGAGTATTTTACCTCTGGTTTTGATCTAGAAAGCGCACTTGATGTGCCAAACCTCCCAGAGCAATATCGTTATGTGATTACTGATGGTGCTATGTATTATGTCTATCAGTTCCGTGGTGACTTACAAGCAGCACAATTAGCATTACAGAAGTTTACACAAGGCATTAAGCAGCTTAGAAGCTTGCACATTAACCGCACAGAATATCTGCGAGATACAAGAGTTTATTACTAATGGCAACGCAATGGCAGACATTTCCTATTGAGTTTAAAGGTGGTCTCATCTCTAATCTCAGTTCGTTGCAGCATGGTACTAATGCTATTGGCTCTGCTACGATCTTGCAGAACTTTGAAGTAACTAAAGAAGGTGGTTACTCTAAGATTAAGGGTTACGAGAAGTATGACCCTAATGTTGTGCCTGGATCTGGTCCTGTCTTAGGTGTTAAAGTAGTCAATGCTGGTGAGCTTATTGCAGTCCGCAGTGACGGTGTAAGCAGCAAGATATACAGAAGCTCTGGCACTGGTTGGACTCTAAAAGGTACTTCTGCATTTAATGGAGCTAAAGCCCGTTTCACAGAGTTAAACTTTGGCGCTGGGCATAAAGTAATTGTAGTAGATAGTACAAACTACCCCGCTGTATATGACGATGCTTCTGACACCATTACATATATTACTAATAATGACGTACAAGGTGCAAGCTTTGTAGCTCTATTTAAGACTACAACTTTCTATGCAAAAGGTACTGATCTATACTTTACTGCACCTTCTAGCTTTGATGACTTTAGTCCTGCAAACGGTGGTGGAGTTATTAACATTGGTCATGCCATTACAGGCTTAGCAACCTTCCGTGATCAACTTATTGTATTTAGCCGTAATAGCATTAAACGCATTACAGGTAATAGTGTAGCAGACTATCAAGTTGCACCTATCACAGATCGTATTGGGTGTATTGACTCTGATACTATTCAAGAAGTAGGCGGCGACATTATGTATGTTGCACCTGATGGCATTAGACTTCTAAGTGCTACAGATCGTATTGGTGACTTTGGACTAGATATTGCTTCTGACGTGATTGCTAAAGATACCAATAACTTTCTTCAATCTACAACTACTTTTAGCAGCCTTGTTTTAAGAGAGAAATCACAGTATCGTATCTTTGCTTATGTAGCATCTGAGCAGAGAGGATCCTCTAAAGGTCTTATCGCTACTAAGACTATTTCTCAGGGTGGGTCAGGTATTCAGTGGTCTACCTCAAAGGGTATTAAAGCATATTGCACTGACAGCAAGTATACCGCAGGGTATGACGAGACTACAGTCTTTGCTAACGATGATGGCTACGTCTATGAGTTAGACACAGGCTCTAACTTTGATGGTGATATCATTGAAGCTATCTATGAGTCTCCTTACATGCCTATTACAGACCCTCAAGTCCGTAAGACATTCTACAAGATGACTCTTTATGCAGAGCCTATGGGTGACATGAATCTAGATATTAACCTTAGTTTTGACTTTGGTACTGCTACCAACACAGGCGTTGTACAACCCCCTACCACATCTGTATCAAGTACAGGTGGCTCTGTGTATATCTTTGGTAGTACTAATGCTGTATTTGGTTCTGCTACTTTTGGTGGTGAGCTAGATAAGGTTTATAATAAGAATGTTATCGGCTCAGGTAAAACCATTGCTATCCGTATTGAAGATAACTCCACGAACCCATCATTTACTCTAGATACATTACTCTTAGAGTTTGCACAAAACGATAGACAATAAGGACGCACCACATGGCTGGTTATACACGTACAGATACAGCGAACAACATTGCCAATGGTAACGTAATTGACGCTGACCTCTTTGATGCAGAATACAACGCTGTCGAAGGCGCTTTCAATGCTACTACTGGTCATAAACATGATGGCACGTCTGGTGAAGGCGCTCCCATCACTAAGGTAGGCCCAGCGCAAGATCTTATTGTGTCATCCACTAAAGTAGAAGCTAAGACAAGTAATACACTTGATCTAGGCTCTAATGCTGTACGCTTCAAAGATGCATACCTGTCAGGCGATCTTGATGTTGACGGCACACTTGATGTAGCTTCTAACGTAGCGATTGGTGGTAACCTTACTGTTACTGGTGCAGCTACAATCAATGGCAACCTCACATTTGGTGATTCTGCAGCAGATAGCGTTGCATTTGGTGCTGACATTAACAGTAGCATTATCCCTAACGTAGATGACTTATATGACTTAGGTGCTGCTACAAAAGAGTGGAGAAACCTCTACGTTGATGGTACTGCTAATATTGACACTATTGTAGCTACCGCTATTACATCTGTTACAACATCTGCTACTACATTTACAGGTAACTTGATTGGTAATACAGCAGGGACACATACTGGTCCTGTGTCTGGTTACGTAACAGGTAATGTATCCTCTTTGAGTAACCACACTACATCTATTCTTACTGAGGGTGATAATCTTTATTACACAAACGCCAGAGCTAGATCTGCTATTGGTGTAACAGACGCTGGTGGTGACGGTAGCTTGGCATATTCAAGCGCCACTGGTAACATCACTTACACTGGACCCTCTGCTACAGAAGTAAGAAATCACTTTAGTGCAGGTACTGGTGTAGGTATTGCTGGTGGTGTTGTCTCTATTGGACAGCCCGTAGGTACTACATCAAATGTTGTATTTAACAACGTAACTGCTTCTGGTAATGCTGTTATTAATGGCAACCTTACAGTATCTGGTACAACTACTACTATCAATACTGAGACTGTAAACATTGCTGATAACCAGATTGTACTCAACTCTAACTTTACAGGTGCAACGCCTACTCAGAATGGTGGTATTGAGATTGAGCGTGGCACACAGCCAAACAAGACATTTGTATGGGATGAGACTACTGATAAGTGGACTGTAGGTAGTGAGGCTCTTGTAGCTGGCAGCTTCCAAGGACCACTAACAGGTAATGCTTCTACAGCAACTGCACTACAAACAGCACGTACTATTAGTCTTGCTGGTGGTGTATCTGGCTCTGTATCATTCAATGGTACATCTAACGTAAGCATCACTGCTGTAGTAGCAGACGATAGCCACAACCACGTTATCAGTAACATTGATGGGTTGCAGACAGAAATTGATACTAAAGCTGAAAAAGCTGGCTCTACTGCACAGGCCTTCTCAGCATCTACACTAAATGCTACATCTGTAGATCTTGGTGATTGGGTTATCTACCAAAGTGGTACTAGCTTAAAGTTTAGCTATGCTGGTACAGATAGATTCTCCCTATCTTCTGGTGGTGCCTTGGTTGTTGAGAACAACGTAACGGCATATGGTGCAGCATAATGGCTTTACAGTCTTCAGGTTTAATTACCTTAGCACAGATACAAGCAGAGTTTGGTGGGTCTAACCCTATCAGCCTCTCTGAGTATTACCGCAATGGTGCTTATGTGACAAGTAATAATACCAGTGTACCAACAAGTGGCGCTATCAGTGTATCTAACTTTTATGGTGCAGTTAAAGCTATTACAGTCACGTATCAGCTAATCGGTGCTGGTGGCGCTGGCGGTCATGGTAACTGGAATAGTTACGCTACCACAAGAGCGCCTTCTGGTGGCTCATCTAGCGTAACAAGTGCAGCCATCACTAACATTACAGCGGCAGGTGGCTTGGGTGGGCTTGATGCTTATTCGAACCCCGGTATATACCCCGATGAAGACAGAGATGGTGTTGGGACTGTATATGGTGCTGGTGGCATTGCTGGTCCTTCATACGCATCAGAGACTTATAGCCCTGGTGGTAATGCCCCAGCAGGGTCTTACGGCGCAGGTGGCGGCGGCGCAGGTGGCGACAGGGCAAGCACATTTGACTCATCTGGTGGTGCTGGCGGTGGTGGTTTGGCTGGTACATACCTGACAGGCACATGGCTTCTCGTACCTGGTACTCAGCTCTCTGTCAGCATTGGCTCTAAAGGTCTTGATGACGGCAACGGACAATCCCCTGGTGGTGCAGGTGCAAATGGTTTTGCTCGTTTTAGCAAGAATGGTGGTGCTTGGACTAACTTCACATCTAATGGTACATATACGGTATAATTAAATGACATACTCACTAGGTAATAAAAGCTTACAGACACTAGAAGGTGTACACCCTGACCTTGTAGCTGTAGTTAAACTAGCCATCACCCTCACAGAGCAAGACTTCTCTGTAGGTGAAGGTCTTAGATCAGTAGAACGCCAGAAGACACTCGTAGCTGCTGGTAAGTCTACAACAATGAACAGCAGACACATTACTGGACATGCTGTAGACCTCTTTCCGTATCCTGTGTCGTGGGACTGGAAGTACTTTCACCCTATTGCAGATGCTATGAAGCAAGCAGCCCAAACACTAAACATCGACTTGCAATGGGGTGGTGACTGGAAGTCTTTCCCTGATGGCCCACATTTTCAACTCTCACGGAAAGCTTACCCAAAATGACCACAGAGCCTTGGCACCTATCTAAATCCGTACCTGCAACCTTGGTCTTTGCTATTGCGATGCAGACCATTGCACTCATCTGGTTTGTAGCTTCTATGAATAATGCAGTAGAGTCCAACAAGGTTAGCATCGTTAAACTTGAGGCTAGACAAGAAACACTATCTACTATGGTACAGCAGCAAGCTGTGACTTCTGCTCGTATGGACGAGAATATCAAAGCTATCCGTACTGCTGTAGAGGCTATGGCTGGAAGATGAAACCTAAGACGTACAAACGTGAAGTAGCTATACTCTTGTTTGTTTGGCTTGCCTACCTTGTGGAAACTAAAGATGTTAAAATCATTGAGATCTTGGTCTGGCCTGTCTTTACGTTTAGTGCTTTGGCTTTCGGTATGGATTGGTTTGGTAAGTCTGGCGGGGTGCGGGGTCAGCCCACTGAGCCTACTGACGGGCGGCGGGACTAACGTAGCTGCAAACACACAGTTAGGTAAAGAGAATAACCAGACTGTCGGAGTAGTTAGTAACACTAGACCACAGATGCGGATAGAAGCCCCTGTAGATACTGTAATACAGGATACGAGTACTAACACAGAAGTAGACCCGCTCATGTTGCTTCTACTAATTGCAGGGTGGTTAGCGCCTAGCCCTGGTGAGATAGGCAGAAGTTTTATTGGATTATTTCGTAGAAGGCCTTGACTGCTATTGCTTTATATGCAGCTAAGTGATATAACTACCACTATAACCCCTCCCCAACACATAGATATATAACTGCAGCTATTTACTTGAGGCTGGGTAATAACAAGGACTATTATAATGGCTAAACGATTTGGTGGCTTTACACCTGAACAGATGGGAAAGATTGTCCCAGAAATGCAAGGTATGCAAGCTGATGAGCAAGCTAAGTTCTTAGCCTCTCAGCCTGGTGCTGCTGCTCGTGTAGGCAAGATGAGTGAATTAGCTGAGAAGCGAATTAATATGGCTTATGGTGGTTATGTAAAGGGTTATGCTGCTGGGGGCATGGCTACTGATCTAGATACAGCACAGCAGTCTTATGCTGACGCCGAAACAGCACTACAAGCTGCAAGAGATGCTCAGGCAGCAAACCCTGAAGACACAACACTACAAGATGCGCTTACTTCTGCAGAGGCTAATGTTAATCTAGCCCAAGAGGGTATGACTTCTGCTGAAGCTGCATTTAAAGCTACTGAAGTACCTACAAGTGCTGAGCTAGTTTCTGGTGCTATCAATGATCCTACATCTATGACAACTAAAACAGATGTAGAGCTAAACGAAGTAACAGATGAACAGCTTATTGACCCAGCTACTGGTCAGCTTAAAGATCCTGCACCTACGGTGAGTGGTACTACTGCCGAGACCGCTGCTGATGTCCAAGCACCTACAGACGTTACTGCGGAAGCTGTAAGTACTACACTCTCTACACCTGCTGTGTCTGAAGCACTAGACAGCTTAGAAGCTGCGCAGGGTACTGTATCTGAAGATGCTACTGTAGATGCAGCTACTATGTCTCCACAAGATCTTGCACAACTAGAACTTGAAGCTGCTCAGATTGATAAAGCCCAGACAGTAGATGCACCTGATCCTCGTACTCTACAAGAGGGTGAGCTGATTGAAGGCTCTACTGTAGACATGGAGCGTGTCAAGAAAGAGATTAACTTTGAAGCTGCTACAGGAGCGCCCTCAACAGACGCTACAGTGCAAGGTCAACTTACTGGACTGATGGAGCAGTTTGAAGGTAAAGACCCACCAGCATGGGCTGCAGGGGCTATGAGAGCCGCTGGTGCAGCTATGGCTGCTCGTGGCTTGTCTGCCTCTTCTATGGCGGGTCAGGCTGTCGTACAGGCAGCTATGGAAAGCGCTCTGCCTATCGCTATGCAAGATGCACAGACATCTGCTGCGTTTGAGAAGCAGAACCTTAGCAATAAGCAACAGGCTGCTATGTTTGCTGCTGAGAAACGTGCTGAGTTCATGGGTATGGAGTTCACCCAAGAGTTCCAAACTCGTGTAGCTAACGCTTCTAAGATCTCTGACATTGCCAATATGAACTTCACTGCTGAACAGCAGGTAGCCTTAGAGAATGCTCGTATGGCACAGTCTGTAGACTTGGCTAACCTTGGCGCTAAGAATGCTAAGGTATTGGCTGATGCTGCAGCGATGTCTCAGATGGACTTGGCTAACCTCTCTAATGAACAGCAAGCTAGAGTTACGAATGCTAAAGCTTTCCTAGACATGGATATGGCTAATTTAGCTAATGAGCAGCAGACTTCTATCTTTAAGACTAAAGCTATGACAGATGCTATCTTGAGTGATACCGCAGCAGACAATGCTACTAAGCAGTTCAACGCTTCTAGCAAGATGCAGACAGAGCAGTTCATGGCTAACCTCACCTCTACTGTTAGTATGTTTAACAATGAGCAGACTAACGCAATGAGTAAGTTCAATGCAGGTGAAGCAAACGCTATTGAGAAGTTCAACAGTGAGCTTATCAACCAGCGTGAACAGTTTAACACAAACAACTCCCTTGTGATTGAGCAAGCTAACGCTGCTTGGTATCAAGCCGTATCTACTCAAAACACAGCAGCAATCAATGATGCTAACAGAGCAGATGCACAAGCAGCTAATAACATGACTAACCTAGCCTTTAATGCTGCTATGCAAGAGACTAGAGATATGATGCAGTATGCTTGGACTTCTGAAGAGAATGACGCTAACAGGGCTGTACAACTAGCCATCGCTAAGCTTAGCTCAACAGATGCTAAAGCTGCAGCAAAAGCAAATAAAACAGCAGGTATGTGGTCAGCTTTAGGAACCTTCGCTGCGGCTATATGGAGAAAAAGCTAATGGATTTGAAGAAATATACATATTCTCTAGATATCTTTGACTTGCTTGGTAGTGATGTAGAAGGTGTAACCCCCCTTAGCCGTGGTCTGTTCACCCCTAAGAAAGGTGCTGAAGAGCCTGAAGTAAAGAGAGACCCAGCTAGAGAAATGGCACAGCTTACAGTTGCTGCTTTTGGTGGTCAAGACAATGCTAGAAAGTACTTTGGTACTAGCCTCCCTGCTACGTCTAATGACTATAGTGACCTAGATCCTTGGAGAGAAGCAGCCCTTAGATCTGCAGAAGAGACTGAACTTCTAAAGCAAGACAGAGGTATTACACGATCCCTAGGTCTAGAAGATGTTGAGAGACGTAATCTTACAGGAAACCCTTTTGAGGGTAACCAACTTGCAGTATATAAAGCCCCGCCTTTGCCTGATATGTCCCCTGTAATTGATCTGAAAAGATCTCTTAGCTTTGAGGATACTCCTGAAGAGCCTAGTGAAGAAGCTACTACTACAATTACTGATCCAACTACAGGGAGAGGCTTGATGTCTCCACAAGGAGGTAATTCTACCTCTACTCGTACAACAACTAGCGTAGGTATTAAGACACCTGAAGATGCCTATGACATTGTAGGAGAGAAGATTGGATTAGACCCTGCTGTATGGGATATCTACAGGACAGAGCTTGCGGCTATTGAGTCTAGAGGGAGTGGTAACTACACAGCAAAAGGTGGTGCAGGTGATCATTATGATGGTAGATACCAACTAGGTCGCACGGCTAAGGCAGATGCAGGGCAGTTACTGGGTATGGATTTACCGCATGATGCAGCAAGCAGAGAGGCTTTTCGTAGTAACCCTACACTACAGGAACAAGCACTAGCTGCATATACCGCTAAGAACCACCAGTATATGATGAGCAATGAGAAGTATAGAAACCTCTCGCCAGAGAACAAAGCAGTTGTACTTGGCTATGCTCACAACCAAGGCCACGGCGGCGCTAAAGAGTGGTTGAATACTGGCGATGTAGGCTCTGATGCTTGGGGTACAAAGGGTACTAAATATTCTAACGCCATTGCTAATGCACTGTCTAATTATGCTAGAAACGATAATGCATAATCTAGTTTCATTATAATCTGTATCTGCTATTATAGCACCAACACGACATTCTAAGAAAGTATAACAATGGTAGATGTATTCTCTCGCCCCATCCCAGGTCAATCCCTCACAGCTACACCAAAGAACGCACCTTGGGAAAGACCTCCTGAGCTTGTAGAGACAGGTGATGCAGTCAAGTATTACATCAACAAGCTTGCAGATGAAGATGTCATGGATGATCTTGCCGTTACATTTGAGATGGGTGCTGACCTAAAGACTGTAGTGGAAACACTTATGACTATGGGTTCTATGAAAGGCTTACACACTGTAGAGGTTGGCATGTTGGCTGGTCCTATTGTGGCATCCTTTGTTAAAGCTGCTATGTCTACGTATGGTATTAAAGTTAAAGAGACAGCTACAGACCCTAAAGAAGATCGCAAGGAAAGAAACATTGCCCGCATGAAACTCTTGATGCAGGAATATCTTAAAACAGACCCTAAGAAAGATGCTGGATCAGAATTGATTGAAGAGCTATCCACAGTAGACGCTACAGACGTATCACAAGATGATACAGAACCACAACAAGAGCAAGAGCCTATGGTGGAAGCAGAAGCTGCTCCTACAGGTCTTATGGCTAAGGGAGAAGTATAATGGCTGATTGGCAAGCATTCGCTACGGCATTCTTGGGTGACACTGCTACGTACATCAACGAGCGTAAAGACAAGGCAGAAGACTACGCAGACAAGCTTGCTGAGCAAGCAGAGCGTAACAAAGGTAAGCTGAGCCAGCTTAGACAGGCAGCAGATGCACAGAACTCTTTTGTAGGTCAAGCTCGTGATCTACATGCAAGTGATGCACAGATTGAAGCTGCACTAGATGCTGGACCTGAAGGCCTAAAAACGCTTGTAGGTACATTAAATACACTTAGATCTGCATATGGCTCTAGTTTTAATGCTGACTTGGTTAAAGAAGCTGCTGCACTCCCAGAGGCATTCTCTCCAACGGGTAACATTGACGTATATTCACGTTATGGCCTTGGTAGCCAAACTATGGGCGATATTGAAGCACCTAAAGGTGGTTGGTTTGCAAGGGCTATGGGTACAGATGCTAAAGCTCGTGTTAGAGCAGAAGCTGATGCAGAGGCATTTGGCGGTACGGGTATGTCTGTATATGACATGGCAGAGCTTGATAGTGTGACAGGATACACCAGCAGAAACAGTGGATCTTACTTGCGTTACACTCAACCAAAGATATTCAACCCTGCTAATACTGCTGAAGAACAAACAAATATTATGACAAGGGCAAAGCTTGTTATGGATATGGATGGGTATACAGCTTTTGATACCGCTATTGCTAATGCAGATACTAAATTCAAAACGCCTCAACAGGTAGCTGCTGAGGTAGCTAACTTAAAAGCTCAACAAAAACAATTCCTTACTGATAACCTATACGGGTATATAGACACACAAACAGCTCTATTTGGAGAGTCCTACCTTGAAGCTGTTGGCCCTAGCCTACAGAGTCTTGGTTTAAGCCCTGACAACCTTAGCCCAGTGAAAGGTACTGTAGGTACTGTTGATGCAGGGAGCTTATCATCAGGTGTAACAGAGAATGAGGATGGTAGCTTAGCGGTTACTTTTAGCACTACTAATGAAGATGGTGAAGCTACGATAGACTCTTTTACAGTAACTGTTGATGGCTTAGTTAAAGGATCAAATGGTACGGTTCTATCCCCAGAACAGTCTGCTGCGGTCTTAGATAAATATGGTCTTGTATCTCCTGCTGCACTTGCTGCCGCTGCCGAAGCTAATGTCGCTGAAGTAGATGCTGAAGTAGGTGCTGAAGTTATTGAAGATCCTATCATGGCAGCTTACCAAGAGTATGGTCAGTCTAGAAAAGCTGGTGTACCTTTGACTGCAGAGGATGTTCGTAATCAAGCAGGGGCTGTAAGTGAATCCGTAGTTGATGCTGCCAATGCTACACTTAGCTTCACGCAGGGTGCTACCCAAACAGCAGGTTATTGGGCAGATAGAGGGTTAGCATACGCAGCAACACCTTTCTCTAAGGCAACAAGTGCGGCAGATATGGCGCTTGGTTCCATATTTGACGCTTTTGGTTATACTGAAGCCGCAGACACTGCATACGGAATGGTAGCAGATCGTGTGAATAATAGAGTCAAGCAACGTGAGAATGGGTTCTTTGCAACCATGTTTGAGACAGAGGGTGGCAATGATGAATCTGTTATGCTTGATGCTATGTCTAAAATGTTTGGCTTTAACAAGGAAGAACTAGAGGGTAATCCAGAACTGGTTAAAGCAGTCACTGACTTAAACGCTGATGCCCGTCAACGCATTGATGACTTAGATAAGCAGTTCCTTGCTGATGACAAGAACTTCCCACAACCTGCACCACGTCGATACGCACCTAGCACTGAACAGCGGCTTGAAGCTGCTTCTGATACAAACTTAGATAGAATGGAGCAATCACGCCTAGGAAGAGTAGGGGCTGAGTCTGACAGGCTCTCTACAGAGTCTAAGTCTATGCCAGATGGTTACATCCCTGTTCAGATTGGTGCAACAGAGCTAAATCTACCTAGTGTCATTGAAGGCCTTAGTGTTGCTGCAAGAAATGCCTTGGAAAAGGATCTTAAAGCTTGGTCTGAGCGTCCAACTCCTAGAGGGTATCAACCTACACAGATTGGTGCAACAGAGTTGAACCTTCCTAAAATGCTTGAAGCACTAAAGCCTAAGACACGTACTATGGTTGAAAAAGAGCTACAAGCATTACCTCAAACACCTGAGCGTAGGGCCAATGCTGCACGAGACCAAAGAGTTTCTAATGAAGTTAATCGCCGTGAGCTTACAGAAGGTGCTACACGTATAGCTGAGATGCTCTCACGCCCCACATCTGAAGTAAGCCAAGAGGAACTGACTAAGTTTATCATGGAAGTACAGGCTAAGTTTGGTGAAGACGCAGTGAAGGCAGAACTACAGCGTGTCATTCGTGGCAGAGCAGCAAAAGGCGGTACAGAGTAATGGCTGAAGATCAAGACTTTTTCAATAAACTTATGAGTGGTACTAGAGTTGTAGAGCCTACTGAGGTTAAGCCTGTAGAAGATACAAAGCCCGTAGAAGAAGATGACTTTTTCAATAAACTTATGAGTGGTACTAAAGTTGCATCAGAGCAACCCACTCGTACAGCACAAGCTACAACACGTCCTTACGAAGGTGTAGTAAACAACCGTACAGATAAGCTAAAGAAGGATGACCTTCTACGTACAGAAAACATTGGTGTAATCCGTAGCTATATGGGTCAGAAGTATGGTACGGATGGCGTTAAAGGTACAGACGAAGAAGTCGTGGAATCCTTTGTAGACACTATGCGCTGGTTTAACACAAACACTGCAAGTACTATTGGTGAAGCTCGTCGTATCAAGAATGCTGATGAAACTAAAAGAGCCACAGCAGGTGAAGCTTTTGAATTGTATGACCGCTTAGGCAACGTCTTTGTCAACGATGGTGTCATGGGTGCTGTAGATGGCGTGAAAGACTATATCTTTGCTGCTGTTGCTGACCCTACAAACTACCTTGGTTTGCTTACTGGTGGTTGGGCTAAAGCTGGTGCTGTAGGCGTAGGTGCAGCAGGTAAAGAGTTAGTAAAAGGTTTGGCTAGACAGGCTGGTGAAGAGGCTCTCAAGAAAGGTCTCAACAAGACCGCACAACAGGCTGCTGTAGATGCAGCGGTATCAGGTGCTACATCTCAGCTTGTTAAGCGTGGCATTCGTGGACCTGCTCGTAAGGCTCTTATCAAGGAAGCAGCTAAACGTGAAGCTGATCTCTTTGAGTATACCATTAAGCGCCGGGCAGAGTCTGACTTTATGAAAGACCGTATTACGTCTGCAACTAAAGGTTCTATCATCAACACTATTGCACTTGATGGTGCAGTAGCTGCAATGAACGATGTACAGATCCAAAACACAATGATGGATGTAGGTGTACAAGAAGAGTATAGCCTCCTTCAGACAGGCTTCTCGTCATTGCTTGGTGGTGTTGGTGGTACATTCCAACTTGCAGGTATGAACCTTCCTATTAAGTCTAACGTATCTGACATTGCTGCTGATATTGATATTGGTAAGATGAAGGGTGAGATGACTAGGACTATTAACCTAGCTCTAGACAAGACTGAAACTAAGCAAGCTACTGATGCAGTACTTAAAGCAGCTAAATCTTGGAAAGAGAAAGTAGCTCGTGGTAAGGCTGTCTATGACGATGTACCTACTGCTGTAGACCTTATTAAAGACATCATGTTTGGTGCAGATGAGAAGAGTGGTCTTGTAGCTATCTACAGAGACAAGGGTGTACAACTACCACAAGACATGAAGGTCACAGACCTAATGACTAACCTTGTGAAGTATATGGCACCTAAAGAGCTTGATAGCATCAACAAGGAGATCAAGTCTCTTGGTATTTCCCTTGGAGACACAACACAAGTAGCTACAAACCTTCGTGATCTTATTGCTGTAGAAGTTAGCAAAGGTGGCCAGCTTCTTAATGTAATGTCTCAAGTACGTAGAACTATTGATGGCGGTGTATACAGAGGTGAGCAGATCTTGCAGCAACAAACAGAAGAGGCTATGGAAGCCTTGCCTGATAAAGCTGACTATGGTCGCTACATGCAGGGTCTCTGGAGACGTATGCTTGTATCCAGCCCTGCTACATCTGCAGTAAACGTATTGGGCTTTACTCAATTCTATGGTGGTACAGCTATCGCAGAAGTGCTGACAGGTAGTCAGTTCTTGGTTGCTGGCCTCATTAAAGGTGGTAGCAAGACTGCTGCAGGTAAAGAGAGCCTGAGAAAAGCTGCTGTGTACAAAGATATGGTTACACAAAAGCTTCGCTATCTTGCTGACCCTCACTCCACCAAAGAAGCCTACATGAAGATCCTAGAAGAATATGACAGTGTTCGTAAGACTCTATACGAATCTCTTACAGGTGGTGTAGACGTTAATGCTGAGCGTTATGGTATTGATCCTAGCAACCCTATCTTTAAGAGCTTGGAATCTCTTGCAGAAGGTTCTTCTATTATTGCTGGTGTAAGAGCGCAGGACACTTGGTCTAAGTCTGTCATGTTTATGTCAGAGATGGATAAGCAGATGCGTCTGAAGCATGACATGCCTCTAGATGCTGTATTGCGTGGTGGTAAGATGGAACTTATTGATGATGACATCTTAGGTAAAACATTGGATGCTACTCAGAAGTCTGTCTTCTCTAAAGACTATACAACAGGTCAAAACTCTTTGGTTGAGGGTGTAGCTACAACTGTAGAGTCTATCTCTCGTGCGCCTATCTTGGGTACACTCTTGCCATTTGGCAGGTTCTTCAACAACTTACTAGCATCCACATACCAGTGGACAGCGGGTGGTATGCTTGGCTACGCTGGGGCTATTAAGCGTCAGGTAGTGAATGGTAAACCTATTGAAGTGTCTGACGTAGAGGCGTTGTCTAGAAGCGCTGTAGGTCTTACATTCATGTATCTAGCTATGGACTACGACAAGGAGCGTCAAAAGGATAACCTTAGCATCTTTGACGTTAAAGTAGGTGATACTATTGTTAACGCTCAGAACACTTTCCCTATGTCTCTGTTCCTATCTGCTGGTAGACTTCTCAATGATAAGCGTGAAGGCAAGCCAGTAAACAACGAAGTCTGGATGTCTACACTTGAGCAGTTGGCTGTTGGTCAGCTTGCATCTGATGTAGAGTTTAAGAATGACATTCGTGCGCTGGGCGAAGCTATCTTCAGTGAAGATGGTGACAAGGGTGCTGCTATGCTTGATGGCCTAGCTATGAAGTCTGGTAACTTTGTAGCAGGTTTCACAAGACCTTTGGATGCAGCAAACAAGATGGTTGGCCTCATGGTTAACAATGATGCAGCTAAAGATGTGAGACAGGCTGAAGGTGGTGCTGTCATTGCTCAGAGTGCAACCAAGTACGTAGACAACATCATTGAACTTTTGATTGGTGAGACAGAGACTATCACAGGTGATACACTACGTGTAGCTACTCGTGAGGGTGATCTGAGAGATCCTAACCCTTTCTTGTCTATGCTGGGTATTAAGATCCAAGAAGGTCGTACCCCTGGTGAAGAGCTTTACGACATGCTGGACATGCCACGCTATACAGCTAACAAGCGTACACAGATTGCTGCATATGATCGTGCCTACAACGAGTATATTGCACCAACGGTTAATCGTTATGCACAAGAGATGTTATCTAATCCTGACTTCCAAGCTCTACCAGAGGATAAGCAGAGAGTAGTAATGACTGCTAGACTAAAGGAAGCTGCTACACAGATGAAGACATACCTTGAGAATGCTCCTACGGAATCTCACATTCAAACTATCAGGCTTAGAGCTTTGGCTGTACCTAAAGCACCAAAACAAGCTGCACTGAAGTTTCTGCGAGAAGAGGAAGGCTTTGACGGTACAATCAAAGATATGTCATACTTAGAACTAGCAGCCTACATGCAATACGTAGAATACTACAAAGCCCAGACAGACTGGTAAAACAAAAGAAGAGGGGAGCCGCTAAGCTCCCCTTTTTTTTATTACTTAACACCGTGTGTGTCTGCTGCTTTCTTTGCCCACATGATCGACTCTGTTAGTCGCTCTAGTGCATTGATCCGCTCTTCTGACACATATAGATTATCTGTGTAGTACTTCTCTAGATTAGCAGCGGCTTCCAGCAAGGCTTCAGAAAAGATATCACCATAAGACTTCCTGAACACTGCTGCTTCTTCTTCTATACTCATAGACCTTCTTTCATAAACACCTTAACCCACTCAGCACAGATACCACTACGCACAATGTCATCCACACCAAACTCAATGACAGGAACATCCAACAAGTGCTTCTTAGAGAGATGAATGACCTTGGCGAGACCAGACGTACCTTTAAGATCGGACTGTTGAATGTCCCCGTTCATAACGATTGTACTACCTTCGCCTACACGAGTCAACAGCATTTTAATCTCTGCTACTTCGATGTTCTGAGCTTCGTCTACAATGATGAAAGCGTTATCAAAGCTACGACCCCTCATGAGTGCTAGTGTAGCTACTTCGATGTTGCCAGCCTTTAGTGCTGTATCTACTGCACCACGACCTAGATGCTTTACCAGAACGTCCAACACAGGTAAGGCCCAAGGCTGTGCTTTCTCTTCAAGAGTACCGGGCAAGAACCCAATGTCTTTACCTACAGCTACGTGAGGCCGTGTGATAACGATCTTGTCGATCTCTTTGAGAGTATACAGATCAGCAGCACACGTAGCTGTGACGTAGGTCTTACCCGTACCAGCAGGGCCAAGGATAAGCACTTGCTGGCTTGTGCTGATAGCTTTGATAAGCTTTCCTTGGTTTACCGTCTTAGGTACAATACCAGATACAGGCTTTGACTCTGCTCCTTTGTATGTAGTCTTACGGCGGGAGCGTGTCTGCTTCTTTGGTGGCTCTTTATCGTTCATAGTGTTTCCTTAAATATGTAAGAGCTTTTTTTGTACTCTCTATATCATCCCCTAGTAGACCTATACCTAAGTTACAAGATTCACATAACCAACCTCTAAACTTTAATGTACTATGGTCGTGGTCTACTACTAAAGATTTGCGGTGTGGTATACCACAACAATCACAGTTGTCTGGTTTTACATGAGCATACTTTTCCCTTAGTTCTTTTCTCAACTTGCCATCTTTCTTAAAGCAAGTTTTACAGCGCCTGTCTATACCTGTCAAATTCCCTGAGTGTTTATGGAATAAGGATAAATCTTTCTCTTTAGAGCAAATCTTACATACTTGTGTAAGCCCTACTAATTCTTTGTAGGAGTTATCTATGGTAAATAGATTTAGTTGCATCTATAACCGCCTTTACTATGGTGTCAGTCAGGGGAATTGAACCCCCTCAACAACTGCGCCACTGACGCCTAGGGTAGCTGTTGTTGTCGGCAAACCTGCACTGACATATTGGTCCTCCCTACAGGACTCGAACCTGTAACCTAGTCATTAGAAGTGACTTGCTCTGTCCTGTTGAGCTAAGGAAGGGTTTGGGTGAAGACTATAGGCTCTTGATATACTTGTCAAGTTCCTCATACCCACCAATGTACTCACCCTGTGAGTTCCAGATTTGTGGTACAGTTGTAAGCTCTGCCTTGCCTAGCAAGTCTTTAAGCCACTTAGAACTACGGATGTTGTAGGTTACTGAATGTATCTTGTGTTCTACCATCAGTTTCTTAGCTTTATCGCAGTATGAGCAGTTGTCTTGTGTAATGATGATGAATGTCACTGTGTCACCTCCTTCAGGTGTGTAAGCAGTTTAGGCACATGCTCAGGTGGTTAGGGTTAACGGATGGGGCAAGCACCTGTGGCACAAGCTTCGTCAGACAGATCATCTGTAGAGGCTAAGTTAGTCAAGTCTACTGGCATCAACGTGTTAGCATACGCACGATACACTTCCTCAGATACAACTTCCTGTGGCAAGTAAGCATAACCCAAGTCTTCTGCTGTCTTGGTTGGGTCATTACGATAGATGAATGATACACCTACATATGTTTCCCAGTTGTCCAAGATCCAGTCAATGATAGCTGGAACCTCTTCAACATCGTAGCTGATAGTGACAGAACAGTTGTGGTCTACGTAGTGATCCATCATCAACTTGTAACGATCAAGCTGACCAATGGCTGACTCAAGGTTAACATGCTTACCGTCTACTACATCGAACTTAACATCCTCGTAGGCTACAGGGAATGTAACCAAGACACTGTCAATCTCGAAGGGCTTGTCGATCACCTTGTAGCCAGCAGCTACCAGTGTAGGGATGATCTCGTCATGCTTAGAGAACGTCACGTTGTTGAAGAGATACTTACCCAGTGGCTTGTGTACACCCTCAGTAGTGTCCATGATCTTAGACAGTGTACCAGAAGGCTTGACTGTAGTGACCAGCTTAGCACGAGGCAAGCCCAGCGCATCCGCCATAGAGTTAGCACCCTTCTTAGCTGAAGAACGTAGTGCCTGTAGCATAGCTTCGATGTTGCTTACACCTGTGTGGTGATCCAAGAACTTAACAATACCTGTAGCACCTACACCACAGAGACGGAGGAACTCGTTAAGCTCATGCCATGAACGCTGCAACACACCATCATCTAGGTTCACACAGGTTTGACGGTAGTTAGCACGAGCTACGATCTCAATAGCTTCTTGTAGTCCACCAAAGTCAGTGAGGAACTTACCCCAGTCAACCTCGACTAGGTTACAGAAGGACTTGTTACCCAAGAGGATCTCAGCACATGGGTTAACTCCCTTGAAGTGAGGTGCTCTCTTCTTAGCTGACTCAGCATTGATGAACCCAGGCTCAGAACCACCAGCCTCAACCATCTTATCGAAGATGTAAGACAGTTCCCACTTGGTTGGTTTCTTGTGGAAGACAATAGAGTTATTGGATTGTTGCCGATGTTCGTTGCCGAACTTCCAGAAGTCTTTCTTAGCTGAGATGAAGGCGTCTACTTCAGGGTCAGACACTGGCATCAAAGCAATCTCAGCGGAACGACGAGAGGATAGTGTAGTACCCAAGTGGTTAAGCACATCAAGGATGTCGATACGTGTAAGCAACTGACCTGCACGATCATTCATCAAGTCACAGATGCGTTGGAATGCTACAGTAACAGTGGCATCACCTGAGCTAATCCAACCGTAACCCTTGAGGCGTTCACCTGCTGCACGTACCTCAGTGAAGTCCAAGACCAGTACGTCTACAGCATCCTTCATAGCAAAGAGTTTACCTGCTGACTTAGCCCAAGCTTCAGCACTATCACCAATCTTTAGGTGGTATGTCTTCTTGCCTTCCTCGTCTACAGATGTCCATGACTGGTTGCTAGGGCAGCCCTTAGCTTCACCCAAGACCTTAGCAGAACGAATGATCTTAACGTCTACCTTCTTAGCAAAGCCATTGAGTGTGCCGACAACAGGCTCAAAGCCTACACCACACCCTTGAAGCAGCAACCACATAGCATCTACGATATCATGGACAGTCTCTACACGGCCAAAGGAACAGTTGAACTGGGATGCTTCTCGTGTCTTAGACACCTGTGTACCGCCCAGCCACAGTGTACGGCCTGATACAGTAGCTTTACGCTCCATCATGAGGGTTCGTAGCGTATCAAGCTCAACGATCTCTGACATGTCCAAGGTGTTACCCTTAGCACGTTCCCACAACCATTGCTGGTGATCAATTACACGGTCAACTGTCTCACCCCACGTCTCGAAGGTGCCATCCTCTTTAGGGCGGTTATATGTACGCCGTGTCACCACATTTGCACGAGTAGAAAACTCTTGGTAGTTCTTAGTCATCGCTTGTCTCCGCTTCCTTTAAGTGTGCCACGTTCTTTGCGGCCATTCAGTTTTTCCATATTAAGCTCTGCTACTCTCTTCAAGCTACCACCAAAGATGTGAGAGGTAACTGTCAGGTAGTACAATACATCGCCTAACTCATTTAGGATGTCTTCATTAGTAAATCTAGTCTTATCCCTATAAACTTTCTTTACTTTCTCAGCTACCTCACCAGCCTCTCCTACAAGACCTAAGACGTTTTCGAATAACCTATCAGTGCCTTCTGTCATAACAAGTGTCTCTGCCCAGTCACTGTAGAACTGCATCTGGTCTTTTGAGGCTTCTTGGTTCTCAAACATATCAAAGTAACCCATTGCCTTCAAATCTTCTCCGCTAATCATAGTCTCTCCTTCACTATCAGATTATCAATCTCTACATCATCTACGTCATACATAACATCTGTAATCAGATCGTGTATATCAGACTCGTGTGCATCTTCATACGAAGACAGGATATTGTTAGACTTATCCACCTTCAAAACAAACATGACATTAAACTTTTTCTGGCTCATCCTTCTTTCTCCTGTAATGCTTCTTTCTCCTGTAATGCTTCGTTCATCTTACGCAGGTAGTATGCCGCCTTATGCATATCCTCTAAAGGCTTCTGCTTGTATTTGTAACGATGTTGATACTTAATCAAGTTACCGTGACAGTAAGCAATGAAACCATCTAGTCCCAGCACTTGCTTGATATACTCAATACACTCTATTCCACCAGAGTTATAGTGCGCTGGGCGTTCTACTGGATCATATTCACTCATGCTGAACCTACTGTTTTTGTTTTAGCATTCAAAGTCAGGACATTACCTTCCTTTTTGTACACAGGCTTTGTATCTTCTTCCATATCAGCCATAACCTCTTCATATTGATCTGGGAATAGATGCTTAGCAATCTCAGTCATAGCTGGGTATAGCTCTTCAATGAAGTCTGGGTACTCGTCGTTATACATAAATGCAGCCGACATAAGCATAGCTGCCTGAAGCATCTCTGCGCCAGCCATACCATTTGGCACTTCTTGAGAGATGACTATGCCTGTACTGATGATATTGTTCCACTCGCCATCCTCACCGTACTCTGGCTTGATGATGATAGCTACTTCATCGTCGTTAAGAGTGTAGCCCATTAGGTCTTCCTTTTTGTCTTTAGCGAAATCTTACTTGTATTACATCGTGATCCCGGCTCTGTCAACCAACTCTCAGGGATTACCCTATGTGACCACTTATACCCATGCTTCTCACACCATTCAAAGTATCTAGACTTAGCACCCTTATTCAGAGGTGCTTTAGCATTCCAGAACACGAAGCGTATATCTAGCTCTGGGTGCTGCTCCTTGACTGCTAAATGCTTACGGCGGTCATCAGCGTCGAAGTAGCCTTTGGTTTCAATTAAGATACCATTATCTAACTCGAAGTCTGGTGTATAAGTTCTATATCTAAGATCCTCCCATTCAATCTTTAGAAGCTCATATTTAACTTCTAACTGTCTCTCTGACAAAAACGCAACGGCCTCATCTTCAAGGCCGCTGCGATAGCTACTAGATATGTGTCTTGCTCTTCTAGCCATTAGGTATCTGTAGGTTCTGAGGAGGGTTCTAGCATATTAAGCAATGCTTGTACGAGTACTGCACGTCTCTCATCCAGCACCTTACTCAAGTAAGACAGACGATCCAACTCTGACGAAGCCATTTGTGCTTCACGAAAGACGTTACGCTGCTCCTCTGTGAAATCATCTGTTTCATACTCTTTGTCGTTAATAGTGATCTTAGACATCTTCTTCTGTTCCTTCTACTAAATAGATGTAGTCTACCATTGGTGGGTTTTTAGCCTTAGAGTTTGGTGATGGGATGGTCTGTAGTGTAGGCCAGCATTTGTGTTTGAAGGCACAGAAACCACACTCGACACCCAGCTTTGTATTGCCTGTCTCTTTGCGATAGAACGTCTCTTTGATAGGCTCAAAGCAACGCTCAAATGGCTCGTCGTTGTCGATGTAATCTGTAAGCTCTTCAATCTGTTTCAGAACAGCCTCTTTGTCTACACCGTCAGCGGCAACGTACTTAAACTCGCCATTAGCTTTGTTGACTACCCACCAGCCGCCAACCTCTTTACCTGCGCCCTCTGCATACCCTACAAGCTGTGGGATGTAGCCGAAGCTGTCACCTGTAGCTAAGGCATCAAAGGATGCAAACTTGTTTTGATAAGACCACGGAGACGCAGACTTAACGTCATCCACCTTACCATCCAAGATCATGTCATACTCACCACGGATTTCTTTACCGTTAGCTAACTTGAGTGTGACGTAATCGTTGTCTGTAAACTCCACATTTGCTGCTCTCATAATACCCTTGAACACTGCTTCAACAATGTCACCGAGGATCATATTCATCAGGAAGTGTGGAGGGAAAGGTGTCTTACCCTCTGGTTCATTCTTGTCATACCATAGCTGGCACTTAGGGCGACCAATGTTAGACATGCGTAAGCGGAATGCGTCACGAGGACCACTATCAAACTGCTTAAACAACGCTGCCTTAACGTCGGAGGCGACCTTATCAGCCACCTCCTCTGTCATTGTAGTCTCACCCGCCATAGCTCTTTGCAAGAATGTAAAGATTGCTAACTCAGCAGGGTGATTCATTAGTCTGCGTCCACATCAATAATAGAACCAACAAGAGCGGCATCTTCAGCGCTCATGCTACGGTCAGAGCGTTCATGGTGCATATCCATGATCTTACCGTTGCTGTACTCAATGAAGCCCAAGAAGTCTTTAAGCGTCTCATTGTCTCCGTCAGACAGTTCAACCGTCTCACCTACAGCAGACTTGATGATACCATAAGTAGCACCTGTTGGGATGCTGGCCTCTTCACCAGTCAAGGTAAGTGTAGACATAATTGGAAGCAGGTTCTTACGAGCAAGAACAGCAAGTGAAGCATCAATAGCCTTCAAGCTGTCACGGTTCTTAACATCCATTACGAATGGCAAGTTCTCGTACTTACCAGAGATGTCTTCACCCTTTTCGTTCTTAGGCTCAGCGATAGTGACTACACCCATATACATCTTTACACGCTTAACAGAGCGCATAACCTCTTTAACTGCCTCAGACAAAGCGTTGAAGTCTTCGATGTAACCACTTGGACGTCCCAGGTTGAAGCCACCAATGCTGTCCTGCATATCACCATTGAGATTATTGCCCATGACAGACTTTTCCATCTCGTTAGTTCCAGAGTTCCAGCGTTGCCACTGTTGGCGCTGGGCGAAGACACGAATAGAGATGCTCTCTGCATAGATAACATCGTCACCCATTGTGATCTTGTAAGATCCTACAGGGATAACGTCTGTCTTGATCTTCTTACCACCTACGTCAATCTCACCCTTGAGTGCGGTACTGACTACGTTGATACGTGCAATAGATGGGCCATTCTGTTTACCAGAAGATTCTGATACACCCATCAACTCTGCGAGAGACTTACCACGATCTGCGGCTACTGTTAGTTCTGTACTCATTTTATTCTCCATGAGATTTGTGTTAAAGAGACTAAGTTATACCATCAAGCGTCTTTTACGTCAAGCCAATTAGGCCCAATCTTTGACTCAAGTAGTAGTGGCACGTTCATTACAACATCATAGGCTTTCTCTATGAGGTCGTTCAATTCTGCGTTCATATCATCAATGATTTGTAGCACGATTTCCTTCTCCTCTGGGTGAGTATCTACAACTGTTGAGTCATGCACTGTATTAACAAGGCAGGACTGTAGACCACTCAACCGTTTCTCCAATTCTATCAGCACGACAGGAACCACATCACCAGTAGCAAAGCCCTGTACTGGGTAGTTCTTGATCATAGTGAAGTGTGATACACCGCCACGCTGGTTACGTTTAACATCTGGGAAAGCATACTGCCGCCCAGACTTACTGGTAATCTTGTTGAAGCGTACTGCTTCATCTGCCAAGCTCTTGTGCCAAGCAGCTACACCTTCATACTTCTCGTTGAAGTGGATGTAGTATGCCTCTTCTGCCTTACTTCTGCCATACCCTGTAGCCCCGAAGAGAGGAGCAAAGGTATGTTCCTTGGCTTGCTGGCGTGTAGTAGGCTGTCCAGCATCTGTGATAACCTGTGCAGTGTAGCTGTGAACATCAAAGCCGTTTGCAATCTCTGCAATAGCTACAGGGTCTTGCGATAGGTATGCAGCAGTACGAAACTCTAGCTGTGCAAAGTCTGCCTCTAGGATGTGACCGCCCTCCCAGCGTGATATGAACACACGCTTAACAGGGAATGTGCCGCCACGAGGCATGTTCTGCATATTAGGGTTACGACCACTGAAACGCCCAGTAGCAGTGACGTGCTGTGTTAGACCTACGTGTAAGTAGCCATCTTTCTTGGTGAAGGTGTCAATGCCTTCGACGAAGGAAGATAGGTAGCTGCTAACAGCAGACAGACGCTTGAGGTCAGTAAGAAAGCTGATTGCTTCTTCCATACCCTTTGTCTTAGCCGTACCAATGAGTACATCTAGGTTGTCCTTTCCTGTGCTGAAACCATTGGCGCTGACCCACTTCTTTGTAGGTGCAGCAAATGCTAGTCCAGCTAATATGTTTGTCTCTTTTAGTTGGTAACCACGAGCATCACAGTCCTTGCACTTGTTGGGGCGAGAGAACTTTGTGCCATCCTTCTTGATCTTAAACACCTTACCTTGACCCTTACAGTCAGGGCAGGTGAAAGCTTTAGTGCGGCGGATCAGAGTGCTGTTAGCCTCTACAGCCTGTGTGAACTCTTTCTTATCATTGGCATACTCGAATAGAGTAGCCCACTCCTTCTTGTTTTTGATCTTACGGGAGAAAACTACCTGCGACATCTGCTCTGGTGAGTTGAGGTTGATAGGTGTGTCACCCATGATCTCACGCACCTTGTGTTGTAGTCTGTCTTCGATGTCTGCCTTCTCTTGCTCAAACTCTTTACGAACTGCATCAAGGGCAACACGATCCACCTTGAAACCTGCCATGTACATACGTGTAAGCGTCTTACATGTGTCAAACGTAACAGCCTTAACCTTAGCTAACGACTGCGCCTCTGGCTCACTATAGTCTGCCTCAATAGCGTGAAACAGTTCTCGTGTCGTATCTAGGTCAGCCTGAAGATAGAACGTAAGCTCTTTCAGTGGGATCTCGTTGGTGTTGTAACCATCCTTGAAGTACTTCTTGAGAGTGTCATCCTTTTGCGAAGTTAGCTGTCTGCGCTGGGCGCATCCGTCTAGGCTAAGGCTATCCTTCTGGCCTCGCAGTAAGATGTATTCCGCTAACATTGTGTCATATATGTCACAGTCATATGTAAAGCCACACTCCCACAACCACATAAGATCGTGCTGGGCATTATGCATGATCAGAAGCGTAGTCATATCTAGGATATCTTGGATAAGCTTACGCCCAGCGCCACTGGTATCCTTAGCTTCTACGTGATCAATGTTAACAATGAATGTCTCTTCGGCATTATCCGCATTCTGCATCCCAACCTGCACAAGGAAGTTACCCTCCTCATACGGATCAAGGTGCCACTTGTCGTTACGCATTTGTGTAGTGTTCTCAACGTCTAATACCAGTCTCATCCATCTCTCCTCTATGCGCTATATAGGCTGCGCCCACCATCCAACTCACAGTGTACCACACCATGCCAGCCACCTTTAAGCTTGTTCTTAGCGATGTTCAAGTGTCGCTGAGTGTCTTGCTCGTCTGCACCTTCGACTACAGGGTTCTTACTGATCAAGACCATCAGGTCAGCTTCAGCAGCCTTACCTGTCTTGGAGCCTTCCATCATGGACTGATCCACAATGACCTTACCTTCTGCTACCGCACTTAGCTGTGACATCCAGACTACGCAGCAACTGTACTGCTTAGCGATGTTACGTGCATAGATGGCTGCATCCTTGAGGTATACGTCTGACTTGTCACTGGTCTTAGATGCAAACTTGTCACCCATGTCTAGGATCAGGATGTCAGGACGTTCTTGCTTCACTAGGGATTCAACCCACTGCATGTCTTTGTTTGTGCTGTCCTTAATACGGATGTTCTTACGTACTGGCTCATAGCGTGAACGGGCCAGCGTCACGTTACCCTTAACCTCTTCCATAGTCATACCAGCAGCAGCACTCAAGTAACGTGCGCCTACACGCTCATATGCCTCCTCGTTACACAAGACTACGCACTTGGCTCCTTGATGCGCCCAACCCCCAGGCCCAGCAATCAGTGATGCATGGAAGGATGTCTTACCTGTGTTGGGACGTGCGCCAACCAGAAGTAGGTGACCCCCACTAACACCCTCGACCTTACGCTGTAGACTAGGGATGTTAAACTTCCACTGTGTCTGTAGATCGTTAGCCTCAAGCAGACGGTCAATAGAGATGTCTTCCCATGTGATCTTAACATTGGGTGTGAAGTCATCTTTGTAGTCATCCAAGATGCGGCGTAGAGGCTCCAAGGATGTCTGTGACCCGTTAACGAAGTCAAAGCCTAGGTTAGCTACAAGATCGCCTACATACTGCTGGAACAATTGCCCTAGCACTGTGTCTGCAATCTCTTCTTTGACTACATCAGCTTTATCCATCTTACGGAATAGATCACCGTATGCAGTCTTTGTAGCTGTAGTCATGGTCTGGTTCTGTGCATAGAACAGCGCTTCTAGGTCAGCCATGTTGAGGTCGCCATCGTAGTTGTTCATAGCATGATCTAGTGTCTGCTTGATCTTACGGATGTCCTTAGTGAAGATCTTATCTGGGCATCTGATACCCTTGTGTTGGTCATAGAAGTCACGCTTTAGGAGCGTCTTAATCAGTGCTAGTTCCATCGTCATCGTCGTTCTCTCCCCGAACCCAATATATAATAGTCATTACAGCCACCCAAGGCCACATCAGCGAAAACTTGTCAGCGGCATAAGGGTCTTCATTCTCATCCTCTGGCTCTGTAATGGAATACAGTAGTACCACACCTAAGAGATACATAAAAGCTGCACCATTTAGAAACATCGCTACATTCATTTTGTGTCCTTGGGTGTTGCATAGTAAGCGCCTTCTTTACTGCTTAGTGCAGCAAATATGTCTAGCACCTGTTGGTATGACATGAAGAGCATCTGATACTCCTCTAAAGAATTGTCAAACTGTCTCATGTAAACAGAGCCATCATCTGCCAGAATAACTTCAACGTCTTCAAATTTATCACGCTCGTCTAGTGTAGTAATGATAGAAGCATCAGACTCAAACTCTACGGTAAACATTAGTGGTACTCCTCTAGCTCTTGTAGCATAGCGTTGATGTATGAATACACGTAATCTTGGTTGTCCCACTTCTTCAGTCTAGCCTTCAATGTAATGAGGTTATCTAAAAGTAAGGAGAGTTTGTCTTCTGCATTCCATGCTCGTTCAGCCCACTCTTCTTTAGTTGCTGCGTCTACTTTGTAGTCACTCATAGTCTTTCACCCCATGTTTCTCAATGTCGCCTAGCATAGTCTCTAGCATCCACTTGATGTCGTCTTTGTCGTGACTTCTGATGCTTTCTGGGTTGGAGCTGTAACCGTTACCCTCGTACAACTCATGTATCCCATACCAGACCTCGCCATCAGGCTCTGTGTGCTTCATTAGTTGATAGTGCCAAGTCATTCTGTTTCTCCATTTGTCTATTAGGATCGTCACGAATTGCTAATTAGAGCATCCCAGCTTACTGGGAACAACTCCGACATCTTCGCACTGATCTGGTCAGCTACCAAACGGCTCTCGTACTGTGTGTCTTCTTTACAACGTAGCCGACACATGTCAGCGAAGGCATCAAGACTACCTGACCAGTACCACTCAGTCATGGTGGACTGCGGGAGCGTCATTCTGGCCATCTCAGGGGCGACATCGCTATTAAGCATAGCATTATAAAGGTCTAATGCCCTAGCATTTACATAAGATGACCACCTACTAGGTGTATCACTTACATTATCATACTCTGTATGGCCCTCAATAGAAAGTTCAGGGTCTGCAACTATCCAGTATAACATGTCCACTACTTCATCACTAGACCCTTGCTTCTTATCCTCACTACGCCCACGCCACACGTCAGGAACATAGAACTCAGGCTTATCATCCACGTACCTACGACTGATCTCATTCCATCGCAGGAACTTATGCTTCACTAGCTGACGTGCTACGAAGATAGGTGCCTTGACGTGGAAGCTTGCAAAGGCGTGACCGAAGGGGCTGATGTGCTTATGCTTGGCTAGGTAGTTGATGAGCTTGGCATCTCTCTCAAGTAAGCCTTCTCTTAGTGCAGAGAACTCCCAATCACTCTTCTTACCAAAGGATACTCGTGCTGCGTTAACTACGGACAGGTCACTGCCCATGTGGTCGATGTATGTAGCTGTGATCTGGTTAGTCATTCTGTAACTCCTTCATAATTTCTACGTTGACGGGTTTAAGGCCTAGTCCTACCAAGGCTTTGTCATAAGCTCTTGCTGCTTCTAATTCGCAGGTGAAGGCACCTATGTGAGTTTGTTTGTTTTTAACCATAATATGGACATAAAACTTTTTTCTATCTTTTCTCCAATACACACCTTGATAAGGACTGCTCGTCTTCTGACTCTTGTAATAAGCCTGTGTATTCTCTCTGTTGGTGACTAACCGTAAGTTAGTATAGTGGTTGTTAGTCTTAACACCGTCTATGTGATCCATACAAGAAGTAGGCCATTCACCATACTCAAAGAACCAAACAACGTGGTGCGCCCTATGGACGAGATGTTTATTATTAAGGTATGATACAACATACTGATAACCCTTATTTGTTAACCCTAAAGCAGGTTTACCCATTCTATTGTTAAATACCTGACCCTTATCTCTGTCGTATGTGTAGTTAGCCATTAGATGATCTAACAATTCTTGGCTAGGTTTCTTAGGTATATGGTATGACATCTGTTATCCTCTTCAGTCTCTCCATGTCATCGTCTAAGCGATACTTGATATCATCGTCAAGCCTAAATGCCGTAGCTTTAGCGCCTGTCCATAGGTTGATCTCTCTGCTGAACTGCAAGGTCTTGTGTGCTGCATCTGGATCTAGTGCCACGATAACTTTGCTATACTCACCAATCTTAGCCATGTGGTTAGGCGTCAGGGATGTCCCCAGGATTGCCATAGCTGTAACATTTGGCAACTCTTGGTGGGCCACTATAGCTGACACACAATCCTCTACCACAACGATGGTGCTACCCGATCCCACAAGGTAATAGTCTGCCTTGCCTGAGTAGCGATACCACTTAGGTATCTTACCACCTACAGCCCTGCCATTAGCGTCGATGATGCGGCCCTTGAAGTGGATGGGGAACACAACACGTTCATCCTTCACGTCATACATCAGGCCTCTTGAGGCGATACCCCAGCGGCTAACAAACCTGTGAAACTTATCATGCTCTGCGCTGGGCTGCACAACATACTCAGGTATCTCCATAGTCTCTACCTCCTTGGCCTTAGCTTTGGGCCGCTTCTTCAGTAAGTGCTGCACTTCTATGGCTGTAAGGTTGCCGTGATAAAAGCCCTTGGCTGAACAGTCTAGCTTGTAGCAGTTATACTTGATCTCACCCATCTCTTTAGTGATCGTGAAAGTATTCTTAGCAAAGCAAGATGGACAGTTCATGCGGCGGCTCTCGCCATCCTTGATCTCTACTGTCTCTACATATCTACGAATGCTCATCTTCATTGCCTCTTGCTGATAGTGCCTTAGACGCACCACTGAATGTGTTGACCATGTATGGGGCCAGTGATGTCGGACTAGCATGACCAGTTACCTGCATAATACCAACCAAGTCTACACCTGCTTCCATCATTTCTGTCACTGCTGTGCGTCTCAAATCCATAGCTGTAAGTTCACGTGATAGATTAGCTTCGTCCAATACTGCATTGATATTGTTAGATATTTCATTAATCAGGTAAGGTCTGATCAAGCCCTTGTTGATAGAAATCTTAGGCGCAACAAAATCCTGGAACCCGAACTCCTCTTTTTGTGTGCGTAACATTTGGCATAGGTTCTGACTGATAGGTAGATGCACATCAGCACCTCGCTTAGATTGTGTCAAGTCCATGCGGCACTGATCAAGGTCTAGGCTTTCCCACTTCAGCATCCTCATATCACCTACTCGCTGGCCCCAGTCATATGACATATGAACCAGCAACCCTAAGCTTCGATACTCCCACTTGCTATATGCAACGGTCAGGAAAGCTTTGATGTCTGACCTTTCCCACTTAACCTTGCGTGGCTTAGTGGCGATAGTCTTGATCACAGCTACAGGGTTGTGGATCATAATGTCTTTAGTCATGCCATAGCGCCAAGCTACTGACAGTGCTGACTTTGTGTAGTTGGCTTGGCGTATACCATAGGATGCTACCCACTTCTCGTAGGCTGTAGCTAACATCCCAGCGGTCAGGTCACAGATACGGATGTTAGCAAGCTTAGTCTTGTGCTTGACTGTTGTCTGCATAGCCTTAGTCAGGCATCGCTCATACTCTAGCTGTGTCTTGCCTGTGACCCGCAGGTAAGCAGGGCTGGCATAGTAAAACTCAATTAGCTTTTCTATCTTTGCTGTGCTTTTGGGTATCTTCATCTGTCTCCCTCTCCTTCTTTGGCGTCACTGGTAGCCTACCAACCCAAGATGTTACGTCATCAATGGGATCGTCGCTTCTTTGATTGTTCATACTCCAGTTCCTTCTTAGCAAAAGCAATAGATTTACATAGACCTACAAGATAAAACACGCAGATAGCGGCTGGCAAGATTACCATAGTGCTGCCCCCTCTTGCAAGTGTTCTAGCTCTGACAGTTGATCTGACAGAATGTCGATGCTGGCGTCAGTATCTGTATCCCACTCCATATTCTCTACTGTCTTCATCAGGTCTCTGTCAAATGATCCTACAGGGACGTTGCTGGTTCTGTTTCGGCTCATAGTCTTACGCCTCCTCTTGTAGTGTGTATCGCACATAGCGCTGGCCTGTGACGGGGTGACGTTTAAGCGTAGACAGGATGTTATAGCCCAGCGCACGAAGTTCATGAATACGCTTGGTAAGGCTGCTAATGCTGTATTCAATCATCGCCTCTCTCACCGTAATACCTTTACATGTGCGGAGGTGCTGGAGGATCTTCTTGTGTTGTGTTTTAGTTTGCATTGTGCATCTCCATTGTTTTGTTTGCTTCATATACCGCAATGGCAAAGCCACGGGGTGTTGCTGATCGTATGTCTTTGGTGCGCTGAGACTTACCGCCCAGCTTCATCATCGCTGTGCTGTAACCATTACCGTGATAGGCCTCTGGGTCAACACTAATCTTGTATGGCATCACAAAGCCGCCGCCTGTCCAGAGACATGTGTGCTTCTTATATGCATCCTTGGCTGCGATGTATTCGGGCCAACGTGGATGCTCTGCCTGATCGTCAGGAATGTAACCGCCATACTGATAAGGGTGAAACTTATGGTCAGGCTTGCGCCACTTGGTAGCCAAGACAGACACAGGGTTTTCTATGAAGTATGGCACACCCAAATCCTCAAAGAAAACCGAACAGCACACAGCGTAGTTAACAGCCTTGATCTGAAAGTCTGGGTCAGCCTCTGCTTTCTTCTTAAACCATGCAGCACCAGACACAGCCATGTCAGTGCATACTGGGAATGCCATGCCGAAGACAACAAGATCCCCATTGTCTCCAAACTCTGCAAGCAAAGCCTTGAACGTAGACACCTTGTGCAGGTCAGCGTGGCGGTATGCTATAGAGCCACCACCCGCAAAGAACTGCGTGTTCTCAAAGGTTGCCTCTGTTCCTGTGTGCTGGATGTCGAAGGCGTAGCAGGTATAACCTGCCTCTGCCCAAGGCTTGAGCGCCTCGCCTGTGAAGTCATATAAGCTTAACACGATACCCTTGGTCATAACGCCATCCCTTCGCTGTAATATTCATTAAATGGGCTATAGATTTGAACACCACAGCCAGTTTCATCACACCACAAAACCAGCAAACCACTGGATGCAGCAACATACATTATAAGGCCAATCAAGGCTAGTTTTGTTGGGGTATTCATATCTCTCTATCTCCTCTGTTTAGTGGCTGCTTGCTTCTGATACACTGCAAGCCGTGGCAACTTGTGTTGCTGTTGCACTTAGCATTGATGTGCCACACAGGCACAGGCCATTGTATTTACATTTATCCAGTAAGGTAAGCATGTAATAGCGTGACACAAACCAAGGCCTGTCATCTGCCATCACATAAAATTCAATCATAGGCTCTGGCTCTTTGTGTCGGAGGCAATCATTTAAGCCAAACTTATCGCCCTGCCTGATCTGCTTTGCATACAGGTGGTCGCCTTCATTGTTTAGTCCTAGGTCAATCATAGTTCCACCTCTTTTATATCTGTCTCACTGTCGCAATCCATACAATAGGCTTGGTCGTATGTGCTTTGTAGTTCCCACCGCTGGCCTAAAACATCAAATGCTGCGACAGCGTCAACACATACGTCCTCGCTATTACATGCCTTACATATATACTTAACGGCCATATCAAATGTCCTCCTGTTCAACGATATACTTATCTATAAAAGCAAATCCCGCTTCATTACCTTCCTCGTCACTGGACAGGATAATGTCTAAATGATTGCCGTCTGCATCTTGTAGCGAAAACACAGGGAATGTCGCACCATCCCACTCATCTTCTTCAAAGCGGAACGCTGTAATCTTGTAGCCAATTAGTTGGCTGTAGTAGTTGTGCATATTCATCTGTTTTAAACCTCAAAGTATTTGCGTAGGTAGGAGTGGCATGTGCCATGATTATGTTGCTGGTAGTGTTCAGATGCAAGTTCTAGCATAGTCTCACGATGTGTAAGCACATCAATGGATACACTTTCATCCTGTGCGTCTTCGGTCACCATACTTGAGCAATCATCTAGGATACTACTCAGGGCGGCACGGCTCACGTTCTGCGCTGGGCCTTCGAGTGCTGTGCGGATAAAGTCATCTTGGATTTGTGCGTATGTCATATGTATCACCGTATTAGTTAAAGATTAAAGGAAGGAACAACATGCCGTAGCCAATGCCGAACAGGCAAGCCACGCCTAGGATGTCCTGCGCCCACCACATGATGCGCTGGTTGCGGTCTTTGCGTATCTCTCTGCGTGTCATAGGTCTGCCCCTTCTTCTCTCATTAGTTCTAGCACCTCTAGTGCCGTCATAAGTTCATCCATGTTGCCGTTCATAGCCTCTTGAATAGCACAGTGAACAAACTCCAATCCGTTCTTTACTATTTCTTTCTTTTGTTCGTCTGTCATAAGTCTTCACCTTCTTCTTCGCCAACATTCATTAGCATCCAGTCACAAGCGTATTCCATTGCGTCATGCCTATTGTCAAAGCCGTAGCAAGTGAAGCACTCAATATCTACCCACTGCCCCCCTACAGGTATTTGAATGTTAAAGGTAGCTGACCCATTCCATTCAATACGGTAATGGTTGCCGTCGATGTGTTCAATTTCAAGGTATTCCATGTGTCTTATTTCCCTTCTTCTTCGCATATATTCACTAGCATCCTGTCACAGGTAGCGTTCATTGCTTCGTAATAGTCTTGCATTTCAGAGTTTGACCAATTGTCTGGCGGTGTCGGCACAGGCTCTTGCGCCTCGTCCATCAGCACACTTTTAACGTCTGACTTGTTACGACCAGACAAGGCACAAACCTCATGCAGCGTGGCGTTCCAGTGTGTGTCGAAATAGTCCCGCACCATGTCATCTGTCCATTTAGCAAACATCTGTTTTCTTCCCTCTGTTAAACTCTGCATTGATCTTGCGCATCTTGGTTCTGTCATCAAGGGGAATGTATACCCCGTAAATGTTAAGCACCTTGCGACGATCCCGCTTTACTGGGGCTGTGTCAATAAGCGTCTTGCCCTCATTTGACAGCAGCAGCACATGGTCTCTGACGTGTGCCACGTATGCCATGCAAGCGTCAGCACTTTTGTTGTGTTCTTGCAGGTTCTTGCGGATGCTGCCCAGCGTAGTGTAGGGCGTCGCCTTCACGGCTGTCTTTACTGACCGCAGAGAATACATAGAGCGGATGGCACGTCGAAGATCTTCCAATGTGTGAAGGTATCGGGTCACATCACCCACTCCCAGCGCATTAGCTACAGCCAAGGCACAGGCGTTCTTGTTGGGGTTCTTTGGGTTGTTGCTGTGGTCTCGCATTACTTGGCGGCTCATGTCTCTAATCCCTATCTGCGGTGTGGTCAAAGTGGCAATCTTCTACTGAAAAAGGTGTTACGTCATAAGCCAAGGCTATGCCAGCAAGCTTAGCTTGATCTCGCCCTACTGCCTGCCATGCGCAATAGGCTTCCCATATGCGGTTTTCGTATGTCATGCGTCTAATCCCTTCATAGGCTTATATTTCTGCGTCACACAAAAGCTTAGGCATAGCTTGCCGATCTTGATGAAGCGGATGCCGCCTACCTTTTGTGTCGATA
>Ga0208931_1000057_pt1 | contig 62975 bp, 62 predicted proteins | sample Colrivmet1555B02_FD_187668 | JGI IMG/M metagenome (GOLD analysis project Ga0208931, IMG submission 187668) | Estuarine microbial communities from the Columbia River estuary - metaG 1555B-02 (SPAdes) (version 2) | ecosystem: Environmental > Aquatic > Marine > Intertidal zone > Estuary | place... | reverse complement strand
CGTAGGCGCGGAACTCGCCAAAATACTTCGTGATCGCCGCAGTCAGCGTCGTCTTGCCGTGGTCAACGTGACCAATCGTGCCAATGTTAACGTGCGGTTTGTTACGTTCAAACTTTGCCTTAGCCATGGTGGCTTCTCCTTGTTCGTTTGTGCGGGCGGCGGGGTGAACCCCGCCCTACGGGGATGGTAGGGCGGGGTTCACCCCGCCACACCGATTAAGCGTATTTCTTCTGGATCTCTTCCGAGATGTTCTGCGGGACCGCTTCATAGTGGTCGAACTGCATCGTGAACTGCGCGCGGCCCGAGGACATCGAACGCAGGGTGTTGATGTAGCCGAACATATTGGCAAGCGGCACAAAGGAGGTGATGACGTTGGCATTGCCACGGCTGTCCTGCCCCTGAACCATACCCCGACGCGAAGTCAGGTCGCCGATTACGCCGCCGGTGTATTCTTCCGGGGTCACCACTTCGACTTTCATGATCGGCTCAAGGAGCTTGGCGCCGGCCTTGCGAAGGCCTTCACGCATACACATCCGCGAGGCGATTTCGAAGGCGAGAACGCTCGAGTCGACGTCGTGGAACTTGCCGTCGATCAGAGCCACCTTGAAGTCGATCACCGGGAAGCCGGCGAGCGGACCGGAGTCCATGACCGACTTGATGCCCTTTTCGACGCCGGGAACGTATTCCTTCGGAACCGCGCCACCAACGATCTTCGACTCGAAGGAATAGCCTTCGCCCGGCTGGGTCGGGGTGATGACAAGCTTGACCTCGGCGAACTGACCCGAACCACCCGACTGTTTCTTGTGGGTGTAGCTGTGCTCGACCTCGTGACCGATGGTCTCGCGGTAGGCCACCTGCGGCGCACCGATGTTGGCCTCGACCTTGAACTCGCGCTTCATCCGGTCGACGAGAATGTCGAGGTGAAGTTCGCCCATGCCCTTCATGATGGTCTGGCCGCTTTCGAAATCGGTCTCAACGCGGAACGACGGATCTTCGGCAGCCAGGCGAGCGAGCGCGATGCCCATCTTTTCCTGGTCGGCCTTGGTCTTGGGTTCGACGGCAATCTCGATCACCGGATCGGGGAAGGTCATCGTTTCCAGAACGACCGGGCCCTTTTCCGAACACAGCGTGTCGCCGGTGGTGGTGTCTTTCAGACCCGCCAGAGCGATGATGTCGCCGGCAAAGGCTTCTTCGATCTCTTCGCGGTTGATGGCGTGCATCATCATCATCCGGCCAACGCGCTCTTTCTTGCCCTTGGTCGAGTTGAGCATCGAGTCGCCCTTTTTCAGGACGCCCGAGTAGATGCGCGTGAAGGTCAGCGAGCCGACGAAGGGGTCGTTCATGATCTTGAACGCCAGAGCCGAGAAGGGCTCTGTGTCATCGGCATGACGCTCGATGTTGCGGGTCTCGGTCTCGTCGCCCGGAGCGAAGCCGACATAGGCCGGAACGTCGAGCGGCGAGGGCAGGAAGTCGACAACTGCGTTGAGCAGCGGCTGAACGCCCTTGTTCTTGAAGGCCGAACCGGCCGTGACCGGAACGAAAGCCAGAGCAAGCGTACCCTTGCGGATGAGCCTGCGAAGGGTCTCCTCGTCGGGCTCATTGCCTTCGAGGTAGGCTTCCATCGCGGCGTCGTCCATGTCGACGGCTATCTCGATCAGGTTGGCGCGCATTTCTTCGGCGCGGGCCTGAAGGTCGGCGCGGATCGGCTTGCGGACCCAGGACGCGCCCAGATCTTCACCTTCCCAAACCCACTCTTCCATCTTGATCAGGTCGACGATGCCTTCGAGCTTGTCCTCGGCGCCGATCGGGAACGCGATCGGAGCGGGGGTCGCGCCGGTGCGGTCCTTGATCATGCGAACGCAGTTGTCGAAGTCGGCACCGATCTTGTCCATCTTGTTGACGAATACGATACGCGGAACCTTGTAGCGGTCGGCCTGGCGCCAGACGGTTTCGGTCTGGGGCTCGACACCGGCGTTGGCGTCGAGAAGGCAGACGGCACCGTCGAGAACTGCAAGCGAACGCTCGACTTCGATGGTGAAGTCAACGTGGCCGGGGGTGTCGATGATGTTGAAGCGGATCTTGGTGTCCGAGGTCCCTTCCGGGGTCGGATCTTCCTGACGCTGCCAGAAGGTGGTGGTGGCGGCGGAGGTGATGGTGATGCCGCGTTCCTGCTCCTGCTCCATCCAGTCCATGGTCGCGGCGCCGTCGTGGACTTCGCCGATCTTATGGGACTTGCCGGTGTAGTAGAGGATCCGCTCGGTCGTGGTGGTCTTGCCCGCGTCGATGTGGGCCATGATCCCGAAGTTCCGATAACGGCGGAGGGGGTATTCGCGTGCCATGTGTCGGACTCCTTACCAGCGGTAATGGCTGAACGCTTTGTTCGCGTCGGCCATCTTGTGGGTGTCTTCCCGCTTCTTCACCGCGGTGCCGCGGCCGTTGACTGCATCGAGCAGCTCGCCGGCAAGGCGCTCTTCCATGGTGTTTTCGTTGCGGTTCTTGGCGGCGGTGATCAGCCAGCGGATCGCGAGGGCTTCGCGGCGCTCGGGGCGGACTTCGACCGGGACCTGATAGGTGGCACCACCAACCCGGCGCGAACGGACTTCGACGCTCGGTTTGATGTTGTCGAGGGCTTCGTGGAAAACCTCGACCGGAGCCTTTTTCAGGCGGCCTTCAACGCGCTCAAACGCGTTGTAGACGATGCGTTCGGCGACAGATTTCTTGCCGTCGATCATCAGGTTGTTCATGAATTTCGAAACCACGCGATCGCCATACTTGGCGTCGGGCAGGATTTCGCGTTTTTCGGCGGCGTGACGGCGCGACATTGCGGTCTTCCTCTCTTACTTCGGACGCTTGGCGCCGTATTTCGAACGACGCTGCTTACGGTTCTTGACACCTTGGGTATCGAGGACACCGCGCAGGATGTGATAACGGACGCCCGGAAGGTCTTTCACGCGGCCGCCACGGATCAGGACAACCGAGTGTTCCTGAAGGTTGTGGCTTTCACCCGGGATGTAGCTGATGACCTCGAAACCGTTGGTCAGGCGCACCTTGGCGACCTTACGCATAGCCGAGTTCGGCTTCTTCGGTGTGGTGGTGTAGACGCGGGTGCAGACACCACGCTTCTGGGGGCAGGACTCGAGGTGCTGCGACTTGGACTTCGTAACTTTGGGCTGCCGCGGCTTGCGGATCAGCTGCTGGATCGTTGGCATTGGGTTTTGTTCCCTATCCTACACATGTGTAGCGGCCCCGGAGGTCCGCAGTTTCGATTGCGTGCCCTGCGCGTCCGCAACAGCACAAAAAGCCCGCAGTCGATCCCTTACCGGAGGATCGGTGCGGTGGGTTCTCAGAGGATCAAGGCAGCAATAGCCCGGATCATGACCACGACGACTCTGATATCGGGCAAGGGGGATGCCCCCAGACCCGGATGGGCGGCGTATAGGCGGAGTCGGAAGGGGTGTCAACAGCCCTATCGCGGACGAATGCCTGTTGGGAAATTCCGCATCGACTGGCGTTCACGGTAGAGGGTGAAGAGGCCGGTCGCGACGACGATCCCCGCGCCGATCAGGGTGATCCTGTCGGGGAAGTCGCCAAAGGCTGCGAAGCCCAATACCAGCGCCACAAGTAGACTCACATAGCGGAACGGCGCGACGAAGCCGATCTCGCCGGTGCGCATCGCCGTGACTGAGGCGACGTAGCCGCCAATGACGAAGATCATGGCGCCAACGAGTTGCAAGAGGCCGCTGCCCGAGACCGGCTTCCATTCGATTGTCAGTGAACCGATGCCGGCAAAGAGCGTCACGCCGCCTGCGGCCATCAGGGCGACGAGAACGCTCGGAACCTGCCGGGACATGCGCCGCGCGGACAGATCGCGCACGACAACTGCCGCCACCGACAGAAGCGCAAAGACAGAATAATGGGTGAACCCTGCCCCGCCCGGCTGGACGATCAGCAAGACACCGATGAAGCCGGCAAAGATAGCGGTGAACCGCCGCCAGCCGACCGCCTCGCGAAGGAAGAGCGCCGAGGCCAGCGTTACCGCGAGCGGCAGCGATTGCATGATGGCGCTGACGTTGGCGAGCGGCATATTGAAGAGGGCGGTTACGAAGAACCAAGCCGCAACGGCCTCGGCGACGGTGCGGAGGGCGATCAGACCCCAGTCTTTCTTCGACAGGTCAAAACGCAGATGGCCCATGTAACGGCTGATCAGGACGAGCATCGCCGTGGTGCCGAGGCCGCGCAGGAACAAGACCTGAAACAGAGGCAACTCGGCGGAAAGGCCCTTGAGGCAGGCATCATTGAAGGTGAAGGCCGTCATGGACAGGGCCATGAAGATCGCGCCACGGAGATTGTCGGAGAGGTTCTTCATGCGCGATCGCTATCAGTGGCCAAGCGCCCGCGCCAGAGGGATTTTCGCAGCAAACAAAAAGGGCCCCCGCGCTGGCGGGGGCCCCTGTTTTGTCTTCGAGCGCGGGATTATTCCTCGCGGCTCTCCGGCGTGTCGACGATCAGCGTGTCGAAATCATCGCCGCCAACCATGTCGTCGATCAGCGGAGCGGCGAGAACGGCGGCCGCTTCGGCCTCTTCACGACGCTCTTCGATCACCGCGTTGTCGCGCTCGGCGGCAATGCGGCGGACGCGGCTGGTGGCGCCACCGGTACCGGCCGGGATCAGGCGGCCGACGATGACGTTCTCCTTGAGGCCCACGAGCTTGTCGCGCTTGCCCTGAACGGCAGCCTCGGTGAGGACGCGGGTGGTCTCCTGGAACGAGGCCGCCGAGATGAACGAGCGGGTCTGGAGCGAGGCCTTGGTGATCCCCAGAAGGATCGGCTCGCCAGTTGCCGCACGACCGCCACGGGCGATCGCCTTTTCGTTGGCTTCGTCGAACTCGGCCTTGTCGACCGTTTCGCCCTTGAGGAGCGTCGTGTCGCCGGAGTCCTGGATCTCCCACTTCTGCAGCATCTGGCGAACGATCACTTCGATGTGCTTGTCGTTGATCTTCACGCCCTGCAGACGATAGACGTCCTGAACCTCGTCGATCATGTAGTCAGCCAGCGCTTCGACACCCATGATGGCCAGGATGTCATGCGGCGCGGGGTTGCCGTCCATGATGAAATCGCCCTTCTGGACATAGTCGCCTTCCTGAACCGGAATATGCTTCCCTTTGGGGATCATATATTCCTTCTTGTCGGCGTTTTCGTCGTTCGGCTCGATCGTGATGCGACGCTTGTTCTTGTAGTCCTTGCCAAAGCGCACATAGCCGTCGATTTCGGCGATGATCGCGTGGTCCTTCGGGCGGCGGGCTTCGAACAGTTCCGCCACGCGGGGAAGACCCCCGGTGATGTCCTTGGTCTTGGCGCCTTCGCGCGGGATACGGGCCACAACGTCGCCGGCCTCGATCTGCTGGCCGTCTTCGACCGAGAGGATCGCGTCAACCGACATCGCATAGGTGATCGGGTTGCCGGCATCGTTGCGAACCGGCTCGCCATCTTCCCCGACGATGATGATCTCGGGCTTGAGATCGCTGCCGCGCGGAACCGAACGCCAATCGGAGACGATCCGCTGGGTCATGCCGGTGGCATCGTCGGTCTCTTCGCGGACGGCGATGCCGTTCACGAGATCGACGTAACGGGCCATACCGCCTTTTTCCGCGATGATCGGCAGGGTGTAGGGATCCCACTCGAAGAGCTTGGAGCCGCGCTCGATCTTGGCGCCATCGGCCACGAAGACCTTGGAACCGTAACCGACCTTGTGCTGGGCACGCTCTTCACCGTTCTCGTCGATGATCGCCAGAACCATGTTCCGGCCCATGACAACCTGCTCGCCCGCCGAGTTCTTGAGAAGCGTGGCGTTGCGGAATTCGACCTTGCCGGCCTGAGAGGCTTCGAGGAACGACTGCTGGCCACCTTGCGCCACGCCGCCGATGTGGAAGGTCCGCATCGTCAGCTGGGTGCCGGGCTCACCGATCGACTGGGCGGCGATGATGCCGACAGCCTCACCGATGTTGACCATCGTGCCGCGCGCGAGGTCGCGGCCATAGCACATCGCACAGACGCCATCCTCGGCCTCGCAGGTGAGCGGGCTGCGGATACGCATCTTGCTGACGCCGGCTTCCTGGATCGCGTCGGCCTTGCGCTCGTCGATCAGCTCGCCAGCGGCGACGACCACTTCTTCGGTGCCGGGGCGCATCACGTCATCCGCCGATACACGGCCGAGAACGCGCTCGGCAAGCGAGGAGACAACCTCGCCATCGTTGACCGCCGCTTCCGCGGTGATCGCGCGATCGGTGCCGCAGTCTTTCTGGCGAACGATGCAGTCCTGCGCCACGTCGACGAGGCGGCGGGTCAGGTAGCCCGAGTTCGCGGTTTTGAGCGCGGTGTCCGACAGACCCTTGCGGGCGCCGTGGGTCGAGTTGAAGTATTCAAGAACGGTCAGACCTTCCTTGAAGTTCGAGATGATCGGCGTCTCGATGATCTCGCCCGAGGGCTTGGCCATAAGGCCGCGCATACCGCCGAGCTGCTTCATCTGGGTGACCGAGCCACGAGCACCGGAGTGGGCCATCATGTAGACCGAGTTCGGCTCTTTTTCGGCGCCGGTCTCGTCCTTCTTGCGGGCCGAGATGGTCGACATCATGGCTTCGGTGACCTTGTCGTTACACTTCGACCAGGCATCGACGACCTTGTTGTACTTCTCACCTTGGGTGATCAGACCGTCCATATACTGCTGTTCGAAGTCCTTGACCTGATCGCGGGTCTCGTCGACCAGCTCCCACTTCTTGTCGGGAACAACCATGTCGTCCTTGCCGAAGGAGATGCCGGCCTTGAAGGCCTCGCGGAAGCCCATGCCCATGATCTGGTCGCAGAAGATGACCGACTCTTTCTGGCCGCAGTAGCGGTAGACGGTGTCGATGACCTGCTGAACCTCTTTCTTGCGCAGAAGGCGGTTGACCAGCTCGAACGGAGCCTTGGCATTGCGCGGCAGAAGCACGCCGAGGCGCAGACGGCCCGGTGTGGTCTCGAAGCGATGGATGACCTCGTTGCCCTCTTCGTCGATCTGCCGCAGGCGCGCGGTGATCTTGGCGTGCAGGTGAACTTCACCGGCAGCAAGCGCGTGCTCGACCTCATCAACGCTGGAGAACGACATGCCTTCGCCCTTCATGCCTTCGCGCTCGATGGTCGTGTAGTAGAGACCAAGGATCATGTCCTGCGAAGGAACGATGATCGGCGCGCCGTTGGCGGGCGAAAGAACGTTGTTGGTCGACATCATCAGAACGCGCGCTTCCAGCTGGGCCTCGAGGCTCAGCGGAACGTGCACGGCCATCTGGTCACCGTCGAAGTCGGCGTTGAAGGCCGAGCAGACGAGCGGGTGCAGCTGGATCGCTTTGCCTTCGATCAGGATCGGCTCGAAAGCCTGAATGCCGAGGCGGTGAAGCGTCGGCGCGCGGTTCAGAAGGACCGGGTGCTCGCGGATAACCTCGTCGAGGATATCCCAAACCTCGGGGCGTTCTTTCTCCACGAGCTTCTTGGCCTGCTTGACCGTCGACGACAGGCCCTTGGCTTCGAGGCGCGAGTAGATGAACGGCTTGAACAGCTCGAGCGCCATCTTCTTCGGCAGGCCGCACTGGTGCAGCTTGAGTTCCGGGCCGGTCACGATGACCGAACGGCCCGAGAAGTCGACGCGCTTACCCAGAAGGTTCTGGCGGAAGCGGCCCTGCTTGCCCTTGAGCATATCCGAGAGCGATTTCAGCGGGCGCTTGTTGGCGCCGGTGATGACGCGGCCACGGCGGCCGTTATCGAACAGAGCGTCGACCGATTCCTGCAGCATCCGCTTTTCGTTTCGGACGATGATGTCGGGCGCGCGCAGTTCGATAAGGCGCTTGAGGCGGTTGTTGCGGTTGATCACGCGGCGATAAAGATCGTTGAGATCCGAGGTCGCGAAACGGCCGCCGTCCAGCGGGACGAGCGGGCGCAGTTCCGGCGGGATCACGGGGATCACGGTCAGGACCATCCATTCGGGGCGGTTGCCCGACTCGACGAAGCTCTCGACGATCTTGAGGCGCTTGATGATCTTCTTGGGCTTGAGCTCGCCAGTCGCCTCTTTCAGCTCTTCACGGAGCTGCTCGGCGGTGGCTTCAAGGTCGATCATCGACAGCATTTCGCGGATCGCTTCGGCGCCGATGTTGGCCTGGAAAGCATCCATGCCATAGGCGTCTTGCGCGTCGAGGAACTCTTCCTCGGTCATCAGCTGGCCATAGTGCAGATCGGTCAGGCCCGGCTCGATCACGACGTAGTTCTCGAAATAGAGAATACGCTCGAGGTCGCGCAGGGTCATGTCGAGCATCAGGCCGATCCGCGAGGGAAGCGACTTGAGGAACCAGATGTGGGCGACGGGCGCGGCCAGTTCGATGTGGCCCATGCGCTCGCGGCGGACTTTCTGGAGGGTGACCTCGACGCCGCATTTCTCGCAGACGACGCCGCGATACTTCATGCGCTTGTACTTGCCGCAGAGGCACTCATAGTCCTTGATCGGCCCGAAGATACGGGCACAGAACAGGCCGTCGCGTTCGGGCTTGAAGGTCCGGTAGTTGATGGTTTCCGGCTTTTTGATTTCGCCGAAAGACCACGACAGGATCCGCTCGGGCGAGGCGAGCGAGACCTTGATCTCGTCAAAAGCCTTGGCCGGGGTGAGCGGGTTGAACGGGTTGTTGGTCAGTTCCTGGTTCATTTTGCGTCCTTACATATCAGGGGAAGGGATCAGAGTGAGGCGGCCTCGCCTCACTCGTCTTCCTCCGCATCCAGGAGTTCCATGTTGAGGCCGAGGCCCCGCACTTCCTTGACGAGAACGTTGAACGATTCCGGCACGCCGGCTTCGAAGTTGTCCTCGCCCTTGACGATCGACTCGTAGACCTTGGTCCTGCCTGCCACGTCGTCCGACTTCACCGTCAGCATTTCCTGCAGGGTGTAGGCGGCGCCGTAGGCTTCGAGGGCCCAAACCTCCATCTCGCCGAAGCGCTGGCCACCGAACTGGGCCTTACCACCAAGCGGCTGCTGGGTGACGAGGCTGTAGGGGCCGGTCGAGCGGGCGTGGATCTTGTCGTCGACGAGGTGGTGAAGCTTGAGAAGATACTTCACACCAACGGTCACGTTGCGGCTGAACTGTTCGCCGGTGCGGCCGTCGAACAGCTGCGACTGGCCCGAGGTGTCGAAACCAGCGCGGATCAGCGCGTCGTTCACGTCGGCCTCTTTCGCACCGTCGAAGACCGGGGTCGCGATCGGAACGCCACGGGTGACATTGCCGGCGGCTTCAACGAGGGTGCCCTCGTCCATGCCGGCAAGGCCTTCGTCATAGACATCGGCGCCGTAGGCGATCTTCATCGCGTCGCGGACCGGCGTCAGGTCGCCCGAGCGCCGGTATTCCTGAAGCGCCTCGTCGATGTGCAGGCCAAGGCCGCGCGCGGCCCAGCCCATGTGGGTCTCGAGGATCTGACCGACGTTCATCCGGCTCGGCACGCCGAGCGGGTTGAGAACGAAGTCGACCGGGGTGCCGTCGGCGAGGAAGGGCATATCCTCCATCGGAACGACCTTGGAGATAACACCCTTGTTGCCGTGACGGCCGGCCATCTTGTCGCCCGGCTGCAGCTTGCGCTTCACCGCGACGAAGACCTTGACCATCTTCATCACACCCGGCGGCAGATCGTCGCCACGGCGGACTTTCTCGACCTTGTCTTCGAAACGCGCATCGAGAGCACGGCGCTGGGCCTCATACTGCTCGTTGAGCGCCTCGACGATCTGGGCGTCTTTCTCTTCCTTCAGAGCAAGCTGCCACCACTGGCCGCGGCTCAGCTCGCCCAGAACCTCTTCGGTGATCTCGGTGTTGGCCTTGAAGCCTTTCGGGCCTTTCACGGCCACCTTGCCGAGGATCATCGACTTGAGGCGGGCATAGATGTTGCGGTCGAGGATCGCGAGCTCGTCGTCACGGTCGCGCGAGAGGCGCTCGACCTCTTCGCGTTCGATCTGGAGCGCGCGCTCGTCCTTGTCGACACCATGACGGTTGAAGACGCGGACTTCGACGATGGTGCCCGAATCCCCCGGCGGCAGGCGCAGCGAGGTATCGCGGACGTCAGACGCCTTCTCACCGAAGATGGCGCGGAGGAGTTTCTCTTCCGGCGTCATCGGGCTTTCGCCCTTCGGGGTGATCTTGCCGACGAGGATATCGCCCGGGCCAACCTCGGCACCGATGTAGACGATGCCAGCCTCGTCGAGGTTGCGCAGCGCTTCTTCACCGACGTTCGGGATATCGCGGGTGATCTCTTCCGGCCCGAGCTTGGTGTCGCGGGCGGCGACTTCGAATTCCTCGATGTGGATCGAGGTGAAAACGTCGTCGCGCACGATGCGCTCGGAGATCAGGATCGAGTCTTCGTAGTTGTAGCCGTTCCAGGGCATGAAGGCGACGACGACGTTCTTGCCGAGAGCCAGTTCGCCCATATCAGTCGACGGACCATCGGCGATAACCTCGCCCTTGCCCACAGTGTCACCCACCTTCACCAGCGGGCGCTGGTTGATGCAGGTGTTCTGGTTGGACCGCTGGAACTTGCGGAGACGGTAGATATCGACGCCGGGATCGCCGACCTCGAGATCGGCGGTCGCGCGCACAACGATACGCTGGGCATCGACCTGGTCGATGATACCGGCGCGGCGGGCCATGATCGAGGCGCCGGAGTCGCGGGCGACAACGCCTTCGATGCCGGTGCCGACGAGCGGCGCTTCGGCCTGCAGAAGCGGGACCGCCTGACGCTGCATGTTCGAGCCCATGAGGGCGCGGTTGGCGTCGTCATTCTCGAGGAACGGAATGAGCGAGGCCGCGACCGACACAAGCTGTTTCGGCGACACGTCGATGAGGTCAACATTCTCGCGCGGGGCGAGCGTGTATTCGCCCGACTGACGGGTCGACACGAGGTCGTTGATGAAGTTGCCGTCCTTGTCGAGCGTCGCGTTGGCCTGAGCCACGGTGTGACGCATCTCTTCGGTCGCCGACATATAATGCACTTCGTCGGTGACCTTGCCGGCGTTGACCTTGCGGTAGGGGGTCTCGATGAAGCCATACTTGTTGACGCGGGCGAAGGTGGCCAGCGAGTTGATGAGGCCGATGTTCGGGCCTTCCGGCGTCTCAATGGGGCACATCCGGCCATAGTGGGTCGGGTGCACGTCGCGAACCTCGAAGCCCGCACGCTCGCGGGTCAGACCGCCCGGCCCGAGGGCCGAAAGGCGCCGCTTGTGGGTGACTTCCGACAGCGGGTTGGTCTGGTCCATGAACTGCGACAGCTGCGAGGAGCCAAAGAACTCGCGCACGGCGGCAGCAGCCGGTTTCGCGTTGATCAGGTCTTGCGGCATGACGGTGTCGATTTCGACCGACGACATACGCTCCTTGATCGCGCGCTCCATGCGGAGAAGGCCAACGCGGTACTGGTTTTCCATCAGCTCGCCAACCGAACGGACGCGGCGGTTGCCGAGGTGGTCGATATCATCGACCTCGCCCTTGCCGTCGCGCAGCTCGACCAGAGCCTTGACGCAGGCAACGATATCCTCGTTGCGGAGGGTGCGCATGGTATCGGCGGCATCGAGGTCGAGGCGCATGTTCATCTTCACCCGGCCAACGGCCGAAAGATCATAGCGCTCGCTGTCGAAGAACAGGGTGTCGAACAGGGCCGAAGCGGCATCGACGGTCGGCGGCTCGCCCGGGCGCATGACGCGGTAGATGTCCATGAGCGCGGTTTCGCGGTTCATGTTCTTGTCGGCGGCCATGGTGTTGCGCATGTAGGGGCCGACATTGATATTGTCGATATCGAGCACCGGGACCGACTTGACGCCCGCGTCGATCAGATCTTTCACGGTGCCCCCGATCAGGGTGCCATCGGAATTGATTTCAGCGGTCAATTCATCACCGGCTTCGACATAGATCGCGCCGTTTTCTTCGTTGATGATGTCCTTGGCGACGTATTTGCCAACGATGTGGTTGAACGGCACCAGAAGCTCGCTGACCTTGCCCTCTTCGATCAGCTTCTTGACGGTGCGCGGAGTAACCTTCTCGCCAGCCTTGGCGATCACTTCGCCGGTCTTGGCGTCGATCAGGTCATAGGTCGGACGGGTGCCGCGAGCGCGCTCGGGGAAGAACTTGGTGATCCAGTTCTTGCCCTTCTTCTCGAGCTTGTATTCGACGGTATCGTAATAGGCATCCATGATGCCTTCCTGATCCATGCCCAGCGCATAGAGGAGCGTCGTGACCGGCAGTTTGCGGCGACGGTCGATGCGCGAGAAGACGAGGTCTTTGGCGTCAAACTCGAAATCGAGCCACGAGCCGCGATAGGGGATGATGCGGCAGGCGAACAGGAGCTTGCCCGAGGAGTGGGTCTTGCCCTTGTCGTGATCGAAGAACACGCCCGGGCTGCGGTGCATCTGGGAAACGATGACGCGCTCGGTGCCGTTGACGATGAACGTGCCGTTCGGGGTCATGAGCGGCATGTCACCCATGAACACGTCCTGCTCTTTGATGTCCTTCACCGACTTGGCGCCGGTATCTTCATCGACATCGAACACGATGAGGCGAAGCGTGACCTTCAGCGGGGCCGAATAGGTCAGATCGCGCTGCATACATTCTTCAACGTCGAATTTCGGCTTTTCGAGCTCGTATTTCACAAACTCGAGAACGGCGGTCTCGTTGAAATCCTTGATCGGGAATACCGATTGGAAGACACCCTTGATCCCTTCGCCGTCGGCGGGCTCGGAGGCATCGCCAGACCGCAGGAAGAGGTCGTAGGAGGATTTCTGAACCTCGATGAGGTTCGGCATTTCCAGCACTTCACGGATTTTACCGTAATATTTGCGCAAGCGTTTCTGGCCGAGGAAGGACTGAGCCATGTGCGTCGTCACCTTTCAAATCTCTACTGGGTCCATGCCGTTGGGCTGCGGCACAGCGCCCGTGTGAGAGCGGATGAGTTCCGGTCTATTCCTGGCTTCCGTCCCACCGGAAGCCTCCCGATCCGGAACCTGTCCAAGGAGAGGGCCAGATTTGCCCCCTGCTAAGACAGGTTCGGCTGGACCCGCAAAATGCGGGCCCAGCCTGTGTTTCGGGGCCAAGGCCCCTGCCAATTGGCTTAGGCCAGTTCGACCTTGGCGCCAGCGGCTTCCAGCTTTGCCTTGATCTCTTCGGCTTCGGCCTTCGGCGCGGCTTCTTTCACCTTGCCACCGGCTTCGACGAGATCTTTGGCTTCTTTCAGACCAAGACCGGTGATCGCACGGACTTCTTTGATCACGTTGATCTTCTGAGCGCCGGCGTCCTTGAGGACGACGTCGAACTCGGTCTTTTCTTCTTCGGCAGCGGCAGCAGCGCCACCGGCAGCCGGGCCGGCCATCATGACAGCGCCGCCAGCGGCGGGCTCGATGCCGTACTCGTCTTTCAGGATGTTTTTCAGTTCCTGGGCTTCGAGAAGGGTCAGACCCACGATCTCTTCAGCAAGTTTCTTCAGATCAGCCATTTTATGCTTTCCGTTCGTTTGATGTGTGTTCCAACGTCAGGGCTATGCGGCCCCGTCTGGTAATCGGGTTGCTTATGCAGCTTTCTCTTCGATGGTCGAAAGAATGCTCGCGATGTTCGAAGCAGGCGCGCCAATGGCACCGGCGATGTTCGAGGCGGGCGCACCGATGCAGGCGACGATCGAAGCGATGAGCTCTTCACGCGACGGCATTTGTGCGACGGCTTTGACACCGGCAGTATCCAGAGCCGAGTCGCCCATTGCGCCGCCGAGGATGACGAACTTGTCGTTCGACTTCGCATAGGCGTCGACCACCTTGGCCGCAGCCACGGGGTCTTCCGAATAGGACAACACGGTCATGCCCGTGAGGTAGTCGGCGATGCTTGCGCAGGGCTTTCCCTCGAGGGCGATCTTGGCGAGCTTGTTCTTGGCAACGCGAACGGACCCGCCTACTTCACGCATTTTCGCGCGCAGGTCCTGCATTTGTGCAACCGTCATGCCTTCGTAGTGGGCAACCACTACGACGCCAGAGCTTTCAAAGATCTGGCCGAGTTCCTCGACCACTTTCTCTTTCTGGGCTCTATCCACAGTTTCACTCCAAGTAATGGGGGCCGATTTTGACCCCCGGCTCATGTTTGCCAGCGGAAGGGTCCACTGGCTCTTCGGGTCCGTTTCAGGGTCCCGAGCCTTGATCGCCCGAAGGAAGCGCATCCGCGCAGCCAAACGGAAATCTCTTCTCGTTTCCCATCTCAGGAAGGACTTAGCAGGTTTCCCCCGCCCTCCGTCTCGGACAGGACGAGGCCCTTGCGGGCCCCGCCATTCATCCCGGCCCGAAAGCCGGGCTGAAATTCTTAGTTGCCGGTCGCCGAGGCGACGTCGACCGACACGCCCGGGCCCATGGTCGAGCTGAGGGCAACCTTCTTGAGGTAGGTGCCTTTGGCGCCCGACGGCTTGGCTTTCTGGACGGCGTCAACGAAAGCGAGAAGGTTCTCTTCAAGCTTCTTGGCGTCGAACGAGGCCTTGCCGATACCGGCATGGATGACACCGGCCTTTTCGGCCTTGAACTGGACCTGGCCGCCTTTGGCAGCGGTCACAGCTTCGGCCACGTCAACGGTCACGGTGCCGATTTTCGGGTTCGGCATCAGGTTGCGCGGACCGAGAACCTTACCCAGACGGCCGACGATCGGCATCATGTCAGGGGTGGCGATGCAGCGGTCGAAGTCGATCTTGCCCGACTGAACGATCTCCATCAGGTCTTCGGCGCCAACGATATCGGCTCCGGCTTTCTTGGCTTCGTCGGCCTTGTCGCCACGAGCGAAGACAGCAACGCGAACCGATTTACCGGTGCCGTTCGGCAGGTTAACCGTGCCGCGGACCATCTGGTCGGCGTGGCGCGGATCGACGCCGAGGTTCATCGCGATCTCGATGGTCTCGTCGAACTTGGACTTGGCATTGGATTTCACCAGAGCGACCGCATCGGCGACCGAGAGGTTTTCCTTGCCTGCGAAGGCTTCGCGAGCGGCGCGAATACGTTTACCAGCTTTTGCCATCACTTCACCTCGATACCCATCGACCGGGCGGAGCCCAGGATGATCTGCATGGCGCCTTCGACGGAATTCGCGTTGAGGTCTTTCATCTTGGCCTCGGCGATTTCACGGACTTGGGCGACGGTCACGGAACCTGCGGTCGCTTTGCCGGGGGTCTTGGAGCCCGAGGTCAGCTTGGCGGCTTTCTTGAGATAGTAAGAGGCCGGCGGCGTCTTGATCTCGAAGGTGAACGACTTGTCCTGGTAGTAGGTGATCACGGTCGGGCACGGAGCACCCTTTTCCATGTCTGCGGTCTTGGCGTTGAACGCCTTGCAGAATTCCATGATGTTGATGCCGCGCTGACCCAGAGCCGGACCAACGGGGGGCGACGGCTTCGCATCGCCAGCGGCGACTTGGAGCTTCAACATGCCCATTACTTTCTTGGCCATTTGGCCTCTCCTTTTTCCAACCCCCGAACCACGCGTGGCCAGGGCCTAAGTTGTGTGGTCCGGCTCCGGCGGCGCGCCGCCCTTGCCTCCCACGTGAGACACTCAGCCCTGCTTGGCGACCTGAGTGAATTCCAGCTCGACCGGGGTGGCCCGGCCAAAAATCGAAACGGTGACCTTGAGGCGCTGATTGTCTTCGTCGACCTCTTCGACCATCCCGTCGAAATCCTCGAACGGGCCGTCGCTCACCTTGACCTTTTCGCCGATCTCGAAGTGGATCAGCGTGCGTGGCGCTTCCTGGCCCTCTTCGACGCGGCCGAGAATCGCCTGAACCTCGGCATCGCGCATCGGCATCGGGCGGCCTTGCGGCCCGAGGAAGCCGGTCACGCGGTTGATCGAGTTGATCAGGTGATAGCCCTCGTCCGACATTTCCATGTGCACCAGAACATAGCCCGGCATGAAGCGGCGCTCGGCGGTCACTTTCTTGCCGCGGCGCATTTCGATAACCTCTTCGGTCGGCACCAGAACTTCGTCGATCTGGTCCTCGAGCCCTTGATCGGCCACTTTGGTACGGATCTGTTCGGCAATCTTCTTCTCGAAGTTCGAGAGCACGCTTACCGAATACCAACGTTTCGCCATGTTCCTCGACACCTCGTCGTCACCGGCCCTGCGACCGAAAGTTCCATATTCATCAAGCGGTTAGACCGCCCGTTTCCGAAAATAAAAAGCGGCGCGCAACTCGATTCGCCGCACGCCCCATTCGGAAGTCCGTGGCTCATACCCCCCGAGGCCTTTGATTTCAAGGGGGAAAGGCCAATTTCTTCCGTCGGCGCAAATGCGCCTTGAAGGTCAGGATCCGAAGAAGGTCAGGACACCCTGAAGGCCCGACCGGATCAAGAGATCGACGAGCGCGAAGAAGACAGCGAGCAGGGTCGCCATCAGAAAGACCATGCTGGTGGTCAGAAGAACCTCGCGGCGCGAGGGCCAAACGACCTTGCCAATCTCGGCGCGGGTCTGCTGGATAAACTGGATAGGGCTGGTGCGAGCCATGTGGCCACCTTTCGGATACGTTTGACGCGACATACGGAGTTGGCGGGCGGTTTTCAACCCTGCCTTAGGAGCGTGACCATTAAGGACGGATCACGGTGAGTTCCGAGATTTGGGCGATCTGCGCGATCTGGCTGGCGTATCGGTCCCGGTCGCGTCGCAACTCCTCTGGCCCGAACAGACCGAAGGGGGGGGAGTCGGGTCCGACCGGCAGACGCTTGCGGGCGCGGGCCGGGGAAAGCCATGTGTTGCCGTTCGCTTGGGCTTCCAAGACGCTATCAAGTGCGCGGGCTGAGAGACCCTGATTGGCAATCGCGGTTGCCAGCGCAACCTCTTTCGCAGCATCAGCACCAAGCATGCGTGACAAGACCTTTGGAAGAACGGCGGCATAGTCTTCGTAGCGCCAGACGAACATCTGCCGCAGATTGGAAATACCCGCCAGTGATCGAACAAAGCCGACCCAGTCAATCATCGCTGGTGGATTGTGCGTGGCAAACTCGGTCGGAGTTGAAAAATGCCCTCCCAACAGAGCCTGACTGTAGCACGATGTCACAAAGGTGGCCGGACTACGGAGGGCCACAAAGAGATCGAGGGCAGCGCCTTCTGCTACCAGCTTATCGGCCAACTCTTGCACCTGACCAGCTACGGTGCCGTAAAGCGGCTGAGTGATTACACCGCGACCGTCAATCAGCTGCCCAGCGAAATTCTCTTCGCTCAACAAGATTCGGTTTCCGTCTTTTGCCATGAACGAGATTTGATCGCCCACCGAGCGCCGCTGCTGTCGCCTATCGCCCAATCCAAACACTTGTGGGATCGAGCGGCCGCGAAGGCGAAGATAGTCGGGGCCGTAATATCGAACGCCTTTGGCAACAAGCGCCTCGCGGCTGTCGCGGAGGCTGAATTGCAGATGGGTCGTGGCCGTCTTGTGTACACCAAGATGAAGGCCAACCGATATCGGTCCTGTCAATGCGCCAATCCCCGATCTCCGTGGTGAGCGGACTGTGCGAATCTCGCTGGCAAAGGTCAAGTCGAGGGCGCAAATCATCGTGGAGATGGCAGGGGCAGCAGGGTTCGAACCCGCGACCTACGGTTTTGGAGACCGTCGCTCTACCAGCTGAGCTATACCCCTAAGGCCGGCCTGTCGAATAGCGGCAATCTCTGGCGCTTGCAAGACTGGCCTTGCATGAAAAGTGGCCCGCCTTCTACAAGGGCGGAAATCACAGAGAAGCCTGATGTCCGGCCAGACCGAAACAGAAATAGCAGAACCGATGCCCGCTGCCACATCCTTCATGGAACGGCTGCTCGGGCGGATCTATTCGGCCTATATCTGGCTGGTGTTCCGAACAACGCGCTGGCAGGTCAGCGGCGCAGACGACCTGCGCGCCGCGATGAAAGAGGGGCCGGTCATCTACCTCCTCTGGCATAGCAGGACGCTCATGGCGATCCCGCTCTGGCCGCAGGGGCTCACGCCGATCACCGTGCCGACCGCCGACAACCGCGACGGGCGGATCAGTGCGGTGACACACAGCCGGTTTAACGGCACGCCCTTTTCGATGGCCTTCCGAAAATCCAACAAGACAGCGTCTCGGCAGATCCTGCGCCTGATCCGTTCGGGTGCCAGCATCGGCCTGACGGGCGACGGCCCCACCGGACCGCGCCGCGTCTTGCAGGAAGCGCCGCTTGAATGGGCGCGCATCTCGGGCTTGCCGGTCTTTCTTCATGCCAACTCGGTGCGGCGGCAGTCGCGCCTGCCCGGCTGGGACCGGATGCTCTTTCCCTGGCCCTTCAGCCGTGGCGCGGCGGTCTATCGGCGTTGGGACGCCGAGATTCCGCGCCACATGGACGAGGCGCGGAAGGCGGAACTTCTGAAATCCCTGTCGGACGCCCTCGATGCCGCAACGGCCGAGGCCGACGCGATGGTTGGCCTGCCCGCCGGGCTCTAATGCCCTTCTTCCGGGGTTGGGCGATAGCCCAGCAAGATCGGAACGGCGACCACGCCGCCAAACGATGCGCCCCAGATGACCCATTCGACGGGACTCCAGATGACCAGAACCGCAGCGAGTAACGAGCCGCTGACCAAAGCGCCCGAGGAGGCCAGATGAAAGGTCGCGTTCACACGGCCCAGAACCTCTTTGGCCATGACCTCTTGCCGGAGGCTGACGACCATGATGAAGGCAACGGTCATGAACCCGTCGCCCACGAGCTGAGCCGAAACCAGTAGCGGAACGGCGGCCGATGGGAAAAGTAGCGAGAGTGGCACGGAAAAGTTGAAGGCTGCGGCAATGGCCAGCGACCGAACCAGCGCTCCATAAGCGCCGAACCGCCGCCGTAGTGCGGGCGCGGAGATGGCTCCGAGCACGCCGCCCAGCCCCCCAACCCCGATGATCGCGCCGACCATGGTCGGCGACAGCGCCAGAAGATCGACCGTGACGACCATATAGAGCGCCATGAAGAAACCGCCCGAGAGGGAAAGGATGATGGTGGCAAGCAGGATACGGGCAATCATCGGCTGCGCTAGGCTGGCCCGCAGGCCAATCCGTGCGTCTGCAAATAGACCAGTGCCGTCCGCTTCTCTTAGATTGGTATCGACCGGCGCTTCGCGGCGAACCAACCCAAGCAGCAGAGCCGACCACAGATAGCTCGCCGCATCGAAAACAAGCGCCATCGGCGCACCGACGAGCCCGACCAGCGCCCCGCCGATCCAAGGCCCGATGCCTTCGGCCACCGCATCCGAGGCTTCGAGCCGCGCGTTGCCATCGACAAGCTGCTCTTTCGGCAAGACCGCGGGCAAGAAGGTCTTGTCGGCAATATCAAAAAGCGACGAGGCCGCACCGGTGAGCGCCGCGACGAGATATATCTGCCCCATCGACAAGACACCGCTATTGGCAGCCAGCGGTATTGAAAGGATGATGAGGGCCCGAAAGATGTCGGCACCGATCATCAAAGGACGCTTTGCGCGCCGGTCGGCAATGCCGCCTGCGAAAAGCCCGACGATCACGCTTGGCGCAAATCCGAGGGCTGATAGTATGGCCACCTCGGTCGGCGTGGCGTCGATCAGCAGGATCGCGATGATCGGCAGAACCGTCCGGGTGATCCGCGCGCCCACAGCGCTAACGGCTTGGGCCGCCCAAAGCTTCATGAAATCCGCGTTTCGGTGAAGTGACTGTCGCACGGCCTGCCCCTTGTTTACCGGACGATCTCTGCCGTCAAAAAAGAGGTTTGGCAAAGAAAAAGGGGCCGCCCGAAGGCAGCCCCCCAATCAGATCCTGATCGTCGATTACTCGATGATTTTGGCGACGACGCCTGCGCCGACGGTGCGGCCGCCTTCGCGGATGGCGAAGCGGAGGCCGTCTTCCATGGCGATCGGGGCGATCAGCTCAACGGTGAACTTCAGGTTGTCGCCCGGCATCACCATCTCGGTGCCGGCCGGCAGAACCACGGTGCCGGTCACGTCGGTGGTGCGGAAGTAGAACTGCGGACGGTAGTTGGCGAAGAACGGGGTGTGACGGCCGCCCTCTTCCTTCGTCAGGATGTAGGCTTCGGCTTCAAACTTGGTGTGCGGCTTGACCGAACCCGGCTTGCACAGAACCTGACCACGCTCGACGCCCTCACGGTCGACGCCGCGCAGCAGCGCGCCGATGTTGTCGCCGGCCTCACCACGGTCGAGAAGCTTGCGGAACATCTCAACGCCGGTGCAGGTCGTCGTCTTGGTGTCGCGGATACCCACGATCTCGATCGAATCGCCAACGTTGATCACGCCACGCTCGACACGGCCGGTCACAACGGTGCCGCGGCCCGAGATCGAGAACACGTCCTCGATCGGCATCAGGAACGGCAGGTCAACGGCGCGGGCCGGGGTCGGGATGTAGCTGTCGACAGCTTCCATCAGAGCGCGGATCGAGTTCTCGCCGATCTCGGGATCGCGGCCTTCCATGGCGGCAAGAGCCGAGCCCTTGATGATCGGAATATCGTCGCCGGGGTATTCGTAGGAGGTCAGAAGTTCACGGATCTCCATCTCGACGAGCTCGAGAAGCTCTTCGTCGTCAACCTGGTCGACCTTGTTCATGTAGACGACCATGTAGGGGATGCCCACCTGACGGCCGAGGAGGATGTGCTCGCGGGTCTGCGGCATCGGGCCGTCAGCGGCGTTCACGACGAGGATCGCGCCGTCCATCTGCGCCGCGCCGGTGATCATGTTCTTCACATAGTCGGCGTGGCCGGGGCAGTCGACGTGGGCGTAGTGACGGTTGGCGGTCTCGTACTCGACGTGTGCGGTCGAGATGGTGATGCCGCGGGCCTTCTCTTCCGGCGCGCCGTCAATCTGGTCGTAGGCGCGGAACTCGCCAAAATACTTCGTGATCGCCGCAGTCAGCGTCGTCTTGCCGTGGTCAACGTGACCAATCGTGCCAATGTTAACGTGCGGTTTGTTACGTTCAAACTTTGCCTTAGCCATCTGCTGGGCGCCTCGTCAGTTCGGGGGCCCTCAGACGGCCCGTTTCAACATCGCGGGCGATGTATTGGCAAACGGCGCGGAAATCAAGCGGCAGTTGTCGGGGCCGCCTATTGGCCGCTCTGACCTTCGGCCACTACCTCCAAGAGATCGGCGCCGGACAGGATGGTCGGATCGTCGTCCAGCATAACCCGTTGGCCACCGAACCAGTCGCCGTTTTCGCGAATGAGCCGCTCGATTGCGCGAGCCGCATTGTAGGCAAGGCCTGCCATCTGCTCTTCGCGCGATTTGGTATAGCCCGAGCCGAAGATCGTGCCCGCGTCGGCGGGTTCGAAAACGGTGATCTGGATCGGCTCTTCGTTGAGCTTGGTCTGAGTGGAATCCTCGTAGAAGGTCACGTTGAAGATAAGGATGGACTTGGGCGAGGCGACAATCGGAATGCCCGGCTGGGCAAGGACATAGCCCTGAACGGCAACGGCGGTGTGATAATAGGCGCCACCTTCGTAGCGGCCGAGCCGGTCGCCCACCGCTTGCTTGACCACGGCCACCCATTCCTCGTTCGAAGCCTCTCGAGAGAACGGCCCCTTTTGAGGATCCACGGCAACGACGATGTTGTAGCCATGCCGGAACTCGCCGATCGGATCGGGCGTGCCGCTCAGTTTGTCGGTGATCGAGGCGCAAGCCGCAAGGCCGACGAGCGAAAGCACGGCGAAGCCGCGGGTGATGGTTGCGAACATTGCATTCCCCCAATGAGACAGCCCGAGGCTAGGAGCATCGCCCACGCGGCGCAAGATCGGCTTAGGACGTGAAGCGGTTGTCGCGCGGGAAACCGCGCGGGGCCATGCGGCCGGTGCCCGCACGCTTGCCTTCCCATTCGGCCAGATCGGTCTCGGTGCGGGTCCGGCCGGCGGGATCGAGCCAACTCAGGCCATCGGCGAAAGTGAAGGTGGTGGCGTCCGACAGTCCGCCATCCTTGTATTTCTGCAGGCGCACGCCCTTGCCACGGGTCATTTCGGGCAGCTCGTCGAGCGGGAAGACAAGGACTTTGCGGTTCTCGCCCACCACGGCGACGTGATCGCCCACGGTGCGTCGAACCACGCGGGTCTGGACGCCATCCTTGACGTTGAGGACAACCTTGCCAGCGCGGGTCTGGGCGATCACCTCGTCCTCGGGCACGACGAAGCCATCCCCTTCGGTCGAGGCAACCAGGAGCTTGGCACCGGGCTTGTGGATCAGGATATCGACGATATCGCTGTCGTTCGGCAGGTCGATCATCAGGCGCAGGGGCTCGCCCATGCCGCGCCCGCCGGGAAGACCCGAGGCGCCCACGGTATAGAACCGCCCGTTTTGCCCCGCGACGATCAGCTTGTCGGTCGTCTCGGCGTGGAACATGAAGCGGCCTTCGTCGCCGTCCTTGAACTTGACCTCGGCATCGAGCGGCTGGTGGCCCTTCATCGCCCGGATCCAACCCATCTTGGAACAGATCACGGTGATCGGCTCGCGCTCGATCATCGCCTCGAAGGGCACCTCTTCGATCACGCTGCCTTCGGCGAAGGTCGAGCGGCGGGCGCCGCCGGGGCTGTCTTTGCCAAATTGCTTGCGGGTCTCGCGGAGCTGGTCCGAAATCTTGGACCACTGCAGGCTTTCGCTCGCCAGAAGATCATCCAGCGCGGCGCGTTCTTCCATCAGGGCATCGCGCTCGCGGACAAGCTCGATCTCTTCAAGGCGGCGGAGGCTCCGCAGGCGCATATTGAGGATCGCCTCGGCCTGAACCTCGGACAATTCGCCCTCGCCGGTGGCGGGCAGCGGCGAGACATAGTCGCGCTCATTCGTGGCGCGGGCGCGTTTGACCGACCAGTCCTCGGCCATGAGGGCGGCCTTGGGATCGTCGTCATAGCGGATGATGTCGATCACGCGGTCGAGGTTGAGGAAGGCGACGATCAAACCTTCGAGCACCTCGAGCCGATGGTCGATCTTCTCCATCCGGTGACGGCTGCGGCGCTGCAAAACCTCGCGGCGGTGATCGAGGAAGGCGCGCAGCACCTCTTTCATCGAGCAGACCTTGGGCGTCACACCGTCGATCAGCACGTTCATGTTGAGGCTGAAGCGAATCTCCAGATCGGAATTGCGGAACAGCATCCCCATGAGCATATCCGGCTCGACCGTCCGCGCCCGCGGCTCAAGGACGATCCGCACGTCATCGGCGCTTTCGTCGCGCACATCGGCCAGAAGAGGCACCTTCTTGGTCTGGATGACCTCGGCCAGCTTTTCGATCAGCTTGGATTTCTGGACCTGATAGGGGATCTCGGTGACGACAATCTGCCATTGGCCGCGGCCGAGATCCTCGATCTCCCACCGCGCGCGCAGGCGGAAGGCGCCGCGGCCGGTCCGATAGGCCTCGGCGATATTCTCGCGCGGCTCGACGATAACGCCGCCGGTGGGGAAATCGGGGCCGGGGACGTATTCGAGAAGCGTCTCGTCGCGGGCGTTGGGCGCCTTGATGAGATGCAGGCAGGCGTCGATCAGCTCGTGCAGGTTATGCGGCGGGATGTTGGTCGCCATGCCGACAGCGATGCCCGAGGAGCCATTTGCCAGAAGGTTGGGGAAGGCGGCAGGCAAAACGACCGGCTCTTCGAGCGTGCCGTCATAGTTGGGCCGGAAATCGACAGCGTTCTCGGCAAGGCCCTCCATCAGGGCCTCGGCGGCGGCGGTCATCCGTGCCTCGGTATAGCGGCTGGCGGCGGGGTTATCGCCGTCGATGTTGCCGAAGTTGCCTTGGCCATCCACGAGCGGATAGCGGACGTTGAAATCCTGCGCGAGGCGGGCCATCGCGTCATAGATCGCGGCGTCGCCATGCGGGTGATAGTTGCCCATCACGTCGCCGGAAATCTTGGCCGATTTGCGGAATCCACCTGCAGGCGAAAGCTTCAGCTCGCGCATCGCATAAAGGATGCGGCGGTGAACCGGCTTCAACCCGTCGCGCGCATCGGGGAGTGCACGGTGCATGATCGTCGACAACGCATAAGTCAGATACCGCTCGCCAATGGCGCGGCTCAGGGTCTCGGTAAACTCGGATTGGCCGATATTGTTGTCGTCTGTCAGGTCGGTCATGGATGTTGTGTAGCGGCCTCGATTGGGGCCGTAAAGGCGGGAAGGCGCGTGGGGGAGACAAGTTTTTGACCCGCCCCGAAATTCGGGTAAAGAAGGCGGGTCCCCACTTTCTCAGGACGCCACGGAAGAAGATGTTCGGAACGCGCAGCTATATCATTGTCACCTTCGCCTTCCTCTTCTGGCTCTACTATGTGGCGTCGGGTGGCGGCGCGTTCGAGCCGGAGCAGTGGCCCGAAGTGCCCGTGGCCCGGGTCCAGCCCGCGCCTGTGCCGGAGCCGGAACCCGAGCCGGTGATCGCGGAAGAGATTGCGCCCGCAGCGGTCGAGCCTGCGCCCGCCGCCGACGGGGCCGCCATACTCGACGCGCTCACCGAAGCCGCGCCCGCCGAGACGGTGCCCTTGCCCGATCTTTCCGGCGCGGGGCTGGAGAACGCATTTTCCTTCACCGAACCCGTGGCCCCGATCGGGATCGCGCCCGAGGCGATCGTCGCCGCGCCCGAACCCGCGGCCGAGCCCGTCAGGATCGCGGGCAGCCGCGTGAATATCCGATCCGGCCCCGGCACCGAGAACGGCGTGGTCACGACGCTGGACGGCGGCGTGGTCGTGGAAGTCTTGTCGCGGGCCGAGAACGGCTGGGTCGAGATTCGTCTGCCGGATGATCTCGGCACGGGCTGGGTTTCCGGCACGCTTGTCGAACCCGCGGCGGAATAGGCCTTGCGGGCCACAGCCTCAAAGATCACAACCGCGCCATGACACAGAAATCCGTTCTTATCACCGGCTGTTCCTCTGGCATCGGCTATGACGCCGCCCAAGGTCTGCGCGAGCGCGGCTGGCGCGTTTTTGCCTCTTGCCGTCAGGAAGAGGATTGCGAACGCCTGCGCGGCCTCGGCTTTGACAGCCCGCGCATCGACTATACCGATGCGGCCTCGATCCGGTCGGGTCTTGATGAGGTTCTTGCGGCCACCGGCGGCACGCTCGACGCCCTCTTCAACAATGGCGCCTTCGCCTGCCCCGGCTTGGTCGAAGACCTGCCGACCGATGCCCTGCGGGCAATTTTCGAGACGAATTTCTTTGGCTGGCACGAGCTGACCCGCGCGGTCATCCCCGTGATGCGCGCCCAAGGCCATGGGCGGATCGTGAATAACTCCTCGGTCCTGGGCATCGTCGGCATGAAATGGCGCGGCGCCTATGTCTCGACCAAATTCGCGCTTGAAGGCCTCACGGATGTTCTGCGGCTCGAGATGCGGAAAGGCGGGATCGACGTGATCCTCATCGAACCGGGGCCCATCACCTCGAAGATCCGCGAAAACGCAATCGCCCATTTCGAGCGCTGGATCGACTGGGAAAACTCGGCGCGGCGCGACCACTACAAAGCCCTGCACGGGCGGCTCTATACCGAGGCCGGCCCCGACAAGTTCGAGCTTCCGGCGCGGGCTGTGACCGAAAAACTGATCCACGCGCTGGAATCGCAGCGCCCCCGCGCCCGCTATTACGTCACCACACCCACCTATGTCGCTGGTCTCGGCCGTCGCCTGTTGCCGACCCGCTGGCTCGACCGTTTCACCGGCGGACGCTAGCGTTTTCTTTTGTCGCCCGGCCTGCTAGAGGCAAGGCAAATGGTTATCGGAGCCCGTCATGGCCAGTGATCCCCTCTTTTACGTCGTCGTCGCCGCCTGTCTGCTTGTTCTCTTCATCCTTCTTTGGGGTGTTGGATCGTTCGGGCGCGGCGGGGAATACAACAAGCGCAACGCCAACAAGATCATGCGCTATCGCCTTGGGGCGCAGTTCGTTGCGGTGCTCTTGATCCTTCTGTTCATCTGGGTCCGCAGCAAAGGGGCCTGAGATGGTCGTCCTCAACAAGATCTACACCAAGACCGGCGACAAGGGCGAAACCGCCCTCAGCGATGGCACGCGGGTGGCGAAGGATTCGCTCCGCGTCGAGGCCTACGGCACGGTTGACGAGACCAACGCCACCGTCGGCACCGCGCGCCTTCATGCCGAGGGCGACGTGGACGCGGCGCTGGCGCGGATCCAGAACGATCTTTTCGACCTTGGCGCAGATCTTTCGCGCCCCGCGCCCGAGAAGGATGCCGAGGCGGGCTATCCGGTTTTGCGCGTTGTCGATGCTCAGGTCGAGCGCCTCGAGGCCGAGATCGACGCCATGACCAAGGTGCTCGAGCCGCTGCGCAGCTTTGTCCTGCCGGGAGGCACCGCGCTTGCCGCGCATCTGCATATCTGCCGCACCGTTTCGCGCCGCGCCGAGCGGCTTGCGGTGGGGCTTGCCGCCTCGGAGGCGGTCAATCCGGCGGCGGTTCGTTACCTCAATCGCCTGTCGGACTGGTTCTTCGTTGCCGCCCGTATGGCCAATGACGAAGGCCGCGCCGATGTGCTTTGGGTTCCCGGCGCCAACCGCTGACATCCGCTAACAGTGAAAGAACGTGGCGTAGCTATGCTGCGGCGCGTCGATTTTGCACTGTCCTCGCCCCCGCTCCCTTGGTAACACCACGCCGAGTCATTGCGATTGCGATAGGAGAACTGCGACGATGAAGGTGCTCGTGCCCGTCAAGCGCGTGATCGACTACAACGTGAAGGTCCGTGTGAAAGCGGATGGTTCCGGTGTCGATCTTGCAAACGTCAAGATGTCGATGAACCCGTTCGACGAGATTGCCGTGGAAGAGGCGATCCGCCTCAAGGAAGCCGGAAAGGCCGACGAGGTCATCGCGGTTTCGATCGGTGTGAAGCAATCGCAGGAAACCCTGCGGACCGCTCTTGCCATGGGCGCCGACCGGGCGATCCTGATCGAGGCGACCGACGATGTTCATACCGATATCGAGCCCTTGGCCGTTGCCAAGCTTCTGGCGGCAGTCGTCAAGGAAGAGCAGCCCGGCCTCGTGCTGACCGGCAAGCAGGCGATCGACAACGACATGAACGCCACCGGCCAGATGCTCTCGGCCCTCTTGGGCTGGTCGCAGGCCACCTTTGCCTCGAAGGTCGAGGTCGAAGGCGATAATGCCAAGGTCACCCGCGAGGTTGACGGCGGCCTTCAGACCATTTCGGTCAAGATGCCGGCGATCATCAGCGTTGACCTGCGCCTCAACGAGCCGCGCTATGCGAGCTTGCCCAACATCATGAAGGCCAAGAAAAAGCCGCTCGATGAAAAGACGCCCGCCGACTATGGCGTTGACGTGAGCCCGCGCCTGACGGTCGTCAAGACCACCGAGCCCGAGGCCCGCAAGGCTGGCGTGATCGTCAAGACGGTCGATGAACTTGTAGCGAAACTCAAGGAAGCGGGGGCGATCTGATGGCTGTTCTTCTTCTTGCAGACCTCAACAACGGACATTTGTCGACAGATGCGGTGGCGAAAGCCCTGACCGCCATAGCGTCGCTTGGCGAGGTGCATGTGCTTGTGGCTGGCCAAGGCGGCGACGCCGCCGCCGCGGAGGCCGCGACGCTGACCGGTGTGAATAAGGTGATCTTCGCGGGCGACCACGGCTTTTGTCATATGCTGGCCGAGCCTGTTGCCGATCTGATCGTGTCGATGGCGGGGGCCTATTCCCATATCGCCGCCCCGGCCACATCGGACGCCAAGAACGTGCTGCCCCGTGTGGCCGCGCTGCTTGACGTCATGATCCTGTCAGACGTGACCGCCGTGATCGACGCCGACACTTTCGAGCGCCCGATCTATGCCGGCAACGCGATTCAGCTGGTGAAATCGGGCGACAAGACCAAGGTAATGACGATCCGCACCGCCGGGTTTGATGCCGCCCCCGCGGGCGGTTCGGCCCCGGTCGAGGCGCTGGGCACCGCCGCCTCGTCGGGCCTTTCAGCTTGGGTCGAGGACAAGACCGCGACTTCCGACCGCCCCGAGCTGACCTCGGCCGGCATCGTTGTCTCGGGCGGCCGTGGCGTTGGTTCGAAAGACGACTTCGCGATCATTGAAGCGCTGGCCGACAAGCTTGGCGCCGCTGTCGGCGCCTCGCGCGCGGCGGTCGATTCGGGCTATGCCCCGAACGACTGGCAGGTGGGCCAGACCGGCAAGGTCGTAGCGCCGAACCTCTACGTCGCCGTCGGCATTTCGGGCGCCATCCAGCACCTCGCTGGCATGAAGGACTCGAAGATCATCGTCGCCATCAACAAGGACGAAGAAGCGCCGATCTTCCAGGTCGCCGACTTCGGCCTCGTGGCCGACCTCTTCAGCGCCGTGCCGGAACTGACCGGCAAGCTCTGAGCTGGTGGCAATCCAGTAGCGGGCCCGCGCAGCGATGCGCGGGCCCTTTTATTTGGTATGGCGCCCGATAGCACCGGCCAGAAGAAGTGCTGCCTCCTCATGCGCGCCAGCGCCGGGCAGCTCAGACGCGATACTGGCCTCGCTTTGTGGAAAGCTCATCCCATCGGTCCCGCGCTGGAGAGCCTCGGCTGAGGTCTGCGCGACCACGACATCAAGGACTTTGTCCCGCAGCTGTTCGACCATGGTCCGGCTGACCAGCATTGGTTCGGTCTTGAAAGGTTCTGGCCGAGCTGTCCACGGCTGATCATCCAAAGGTTGATCAGACAGCCACAGCAGGACGACACGCTGTCCGATCTTGTCGAGCAGGGTCCGCATTCTCGCAAGCCAAGCCATTTGGAGCTCGGTTCGGATGATCTCAAACCGCTCGGGCGAACGCTCGTAGAGCGCGCCGAGGAGATGGCGGGTAAAGTTGTATTCGGAGAAATCCATATCTGGAAAAAGTGCAGCCATCAGAGGCGAGCCGCTTAGAAACCTGTCGTTACGGCGCGGATGGACTTTGTAGAACCGGTTGGAAAGGTTGTGCGCGCCCATCATCTGGATGACCGTGATGTCGGCCGTGGCGCAGGCGGCCATGATGGTCGGATCGTTCACGAAAACATCGACGCCAGCATTCACCACCCCAAAATTGACGCAGGTTCTGCCAAGCGCCGCCTCGACCAGCGCCGGATAGGGATGATCGAGGTATTTGCCAAAGGTCTCCGTCCCACCGATGAAAGCGTGATAGCGTCCACTCAGGTTGCGCTTCGGAGCTCGGAAAAAGAGCCTTGAGTTGCCATAGCGGCAAGAGGGGATTGCCGAGCGAAGCTCGACAAGTCGATCATGTTTCATGGTTCCCACCAAATTTTCAAACTCACCACACACAGGTTTCCTCCACAAACCTTGCCATTTCGCTAAACAACGCATTTGAGTGGTTTCGAGCCGTGATCGCGCCTTGAAGCTGGCGGCTTTGCGAGCCTATTGTGCGGCAGCTTTCAAAAGGACAGGCCATGCAGGTTGAACGAGTGGGCGTCGTTGGCGCCGGTCAGATGGGCAACGGGATCGCGCATGTTCTGGCTCTGGCCGAATACGATGTGTTGATGACAGATATCAGCGCCGATGCGCTGTCTGCCGCTATGGCCTTGATCGACAAGAACATGACCCGTCAGGTCTCGAAAGGGGCGATTTCCGAGGCGCAGAGGGCTATCGCGCTTGGCCGGATTAAAACAACTCAGACCCTTTCCGATCTCGGCCAGACCGACCTTGTGATCGAGGCCGCAACCGAGCGCGAGACAATCAAACAAGCCATCTTCGAAGACCTGCTGCCGCATCTGAAACCGACGACGATCCTCACCTCGAACACCTCGTCTATCTCGATCACCCGACTTGCCAGCCGCACGGACCGGCCTGAAAAATTCATGGGCTTCCACTTCATGAACCCGGTGCCGGTGATGCAACTCGTCGAATTGATCCGTGGCATTGCCACCGACGACGAAACCTTCAGCGCCTGCTATGCCGTGGTTGAGCGGATCGGCAAAACGGCGGCCACCGCCGAGGATTTCCCCGCCTTTATCGTCAATCGCATCCTGATGCCGATGATAAACGAGGCGATCTATACGCTCTATGAGGGCGTGGGCTCGGTCCGCTCGATCGACACCTCGCTCAAGTTAGGCGCCAATCACCCGATGGGGCCCTTGGAGCTTGCCGATTTCATCGGCCTCGACACCTGCCTTGCGATCATGAACGTGTTGCACGAGGGGCTGGCGGATACCAAATACCGCCCCTGCCCGCTTTTGACCAAATACGTCGAGGCCGGTTGGCTCGGCCGCAAGACCAATCGCGGCTTCTATGATTACCGTGGGGAAACCCCGGTCCCGACGCGCTAGGCGCCTTCACCGAATTTGTCTGCCACAAGGGCGGCAATCGCTTGCATCAACTGATCGGCCTCCGGCCCCTCGGTTTCGACCGTGATGGTCGAGCCCTGCGAGGCCGCCAGCATCAGTAGGCCCATGATGCTATCGCCGCCCGCGTCGAGCCCGTCTTTCGAGACGGTCGCCCGAGCGTCATGGCCTTCGACAACCTCGACCAGCTTGGCCGAGGCGCGGGCATGAAGCCCTTTGATATTCACAATCTTCAAATCTGAAACAGGCATTAATCAAAACTCAGGTCTGGTTCTACCGAATGGCAATTTATGTATTTGCGGCCTGCGGCCATGGCGGCCTCGACAGCGTCGGGCACCGATTTCTTGCGGCTCTTGGCGAGCTTGAGAAGCATCGGCAGGTTCATCCCATAAAGGATGCGGCGGTTTGAGGGCCCGCAGGCGCGGAGAGAAAGATTCGAGGGAGAGCCACCGAAGATGTCGGTGACAATCACCACGCCATCACCCGTATCGACCGCATCCGCCGCATCACAGATCTCGTCCTGCTTGGTGGCGCGATCATCCTCGGGGCCGATCGAAACAGCGCTCATGCCGCTTTGACGGCCGACGACGTGTTCGACCGCGGCGAGGTATTCCCGCGCCAATCCACCATGTGCCACGATCACGATTCCGATCACGCGTCAGGTTCCTTCCTGGTGCCGGCAAGCTCTGCGCGGCGCTCCAACTCTCTATGGCGTTTTGACACCTGCCAGCCCTCGGCCGCAAGGGCATTGGCCAATCTTTCGGCAAGAGCCACCGAGCGATGTTGGCCGCCGGTGCAGCCAAGCGCGATCGACAGATGTGATTTTCCCTCGGCCTTGCTTGCCGGAAGGATCAGAAGAGCCAGATCACGGATGCTCGAAAAGAAGCGTTCGGCAAGGGGATCGCCGGCAACATAGTCGGCAACGCGCGGATCGGTGCCATCGAGCGGGCGGAGCGCGGGTTCCCAATGCGGGTTGCGTAGAGACCGGCAATCAAAGACGAAGTCCGCTCCGCGCGGCAGGCCGCGTTTGTAGGAGAAAGATTGCACTGTGACCGACAGGATCCGACCTTCTGACGGCGCGAATATCTGCTCAAGCTCGCGGCGAAGCTGATGGGGCGTCAAACCGGTGGTGTCGATGAGGAAATCGGCGCGGGCGCGAAGCGGAACCAGAAGCGTCTTCTCACGCTCGATTCCCAGAACCGGCCCCTCTTTCTGGGCCAGCGGGTGGCGGCGGCGGGTTTCCGAAAAACGGCGCACGAGTTCATCGTCGCTGCAATCGAGGAACAAGAGCTGCATCTGGATGCGGTCATCCTGCGAGAGCCGGTCGATTGTGTGGACGAGGTTTTCGACGCCAAAATCGCGATTGCGCACATCGAGGCCAACAGCAAGCGGATGTTCCAGCGCCGGACCGGCAAGAAGCCGATCGAGAAGGCTCATCGGTAGGCTATGGATGACCTCATAGCCGATGTCCTCAAGCGCATTGATCGCGGTCGACCTTCCCGCGCCAGCGGGCCCGATCACGAAGATCAGGCGTGCCGCGCTCTCCTGGGTCTTCTCCGTAGGGGCCATGGCCACTCAGTTGCTCCGTCCCGCCTTGAGATACTGAAGGATTGCATGGGGGAAATGTAAAGAGCCGGGATTGTGCAGACGCGGAAAGTCTCTCCCCAAAACCGAGATCGTGCGATCAGGCGGCAGCCGATCTTTTTCGGTGGTATCGAGATCGACGACCAGCGCCAGCGGCACATTTTGTTCAGCCTCAGCCAGTAGAATCCCCACGCCGCGCGCCTCTATCTTGCCAAGAATCGCTTCGGGGGCCGAAAGCAATACATCCCCATCGAGGGCGCCGCTCGCTATGGTGCGGTCGTCGGCAACAAGCGTTGCGCCAAGCGCCATGAGGTGAAGCGCGAGCGAGGATTTTCCGGTACCCGACGCTCCGAGGATCAAAACCCCGCGCCCGCCCAACGCGACAGAGCTTGCGTGGAAAATCTCGGTAAAGGGCACCTTGGCTAGACCGGGAGGCCGACGACAAATCGCGCGCCGAGCGGCTCGGACGTGATATCGGCCTCGGTCGGGCGGATATTCTCGGCCCAGATCACACCACCGTGGGCCTCGACGATCTGCTTCGAGATCGCAAGGCCAAGGCCAGAATTGTTACCAAACTGGCCGGCGGGACGTTCGGAATAGAAGCGTTTGAAGATCTTGGCCAGCGCCTGCTCGGGGATGCCGGGACCGGTGTCTTCGACAACCACCAGCACCCTGTTTTCTCGGCGTCGCGCCCAGACGCGGATCGCGTCGCCTTCTTCGCAGAAAGAGATGGCGTTGGTGATCAGGTTGACGAAAACCTGCGCCAGGCGATCTTCGAGCCCGTTGATATAGATGGGTTGCGGTGGCAGGTCTGAAATATACTCAATTCCTTTGGTTCGGGCGTCGTGACCCAGGAATTCGCCCAGGTTATTCAGCATCTTCAGAAGTTCGAACTTCTTCTCTTCTTCGCGCACAAGCTCGCTGTCGAGGCGCGAGGCATTTGAAATGTCGCTCACAAGACGATCCAGGCGGCGAACGTCGTGTTCGATCACTTCCAGTAGCTTTTCCCGCTGGTCATCCCGTTTGGCCACCCGCATCGTGCCGACCGCAGAGCGCAACGAGGCGAGCGGGTTCTTGATCTCGTGCGAGACGTCGGCGGCGAATTGCTCGTTGGCTTCGATCCGCTCATAGAGAGCTGCGACCATGCCACGCAGCGCGCCGGACAGGCGACCGATCTCATCGGGGCGGGCGGTCATGTCGGGAATGCGGATCCGGCTCGGGGCCATCCGGCGGGCGTTGCGATCGCGCCCAAGTTCGGCGGCGGCCGCAAGATCGGCCAGCGGATTGGCGATGGCCGAGGCCAGTACGAGGCTCAGACCGATCGACACCACAATCCCGATGACAAACATCTGGAGGATCAATTCACGCTCGCGGCGGATCAATGTCTCCATCTCGCCCGCAGCGCTCAGGAGCGCCACAACCCCGACAGGGTTAGCGCCTTGATAGACAGGCGTGCTGACGAGGAAATAGGTCTCGCCAGCTTGATCACGGTCCGTTTGAACACGGGTGCCTTCCGCCATTACTCTGGGGGCCATCAGGCGGATCTCATCCACGGGAACCGTCGCAGGGCTGTCGGATGAACCGAAGCTGAGCAGGCCCGCTACCCCCTCCCAAAGACCATTCAGGAAATCGGTCAGGATGGTGCCGCCCTTTTCTTGCGCGAGCCCTTCGACAGGGGTTGCCTCGGCGGGAGCGACACGCTCTGCGACGACCTCGCCGCTGGCATCGACAACAAAAACCTCGACCCCGCCTCGAAGATCGAGGCCGTCGAGCAAACCGTCAACATTCGTTTGATCGCCATCAATGCCGCCAGATCCGGGCAGCTGCGCCTCGATAACATCCGCGATCAGCTCGGCCTCATTCACGAGACCGTTGGCGCGCTGATAGATCAGATTATCGCGCGAGGGATTGAGATAGAGCACCCCGACGACCAGGATCACAATCGCAAGAAGATTGAAGATGATGATCTTCCGCGCAAGCGGCGAACGGTTCAACCGTACGACCCCGCGCCGGGGCTTGCCGGTGCGGGGTTCGCTATCTTGGGCCATGTCGGGTGCGACCCAGTCCTCTCCTAAAACCACATCCGCACGATCATGGGCGGCCTTTCGGACCGACCGAAGGTCGCGCACATCGATTTCGGAGTTTGAGGCCATGCCCTATTCTTCGTTGTAGCGGTAGCCGATCCCGTAGAGGGTCTCGATTGCGCTGAAATCGTCGTCGACCTGGCGCATCTTCTTGCGCAGGCGCTTGATGTGGCTGTCGATGGTCCGGTCGTCGACATAGACCTGATCATCATAGGCCACGTCCATCAGCTGATCGCGCGACTTCACGAAGCCCGGCCGCTGAGCGAGAGCCTGCAGAAGCAGGAACTCGGTGACGGTCAGCGACACATCGAGCCCTTTCCACTTCACGGCATGACGCAGCGGATCCATAGTCAGCTCGCCACGGATCATGATCTTGTTCTCTTCGCTGTCGTCGACGATATCGCCGGCGATGGCATCCTGACGGCGCAGAAGTGCCCGGATCCGCTCGACCAGAAGGCGCTGGGAAAACGGTTTTTTCACATAGTCATCGGCGCCCATCCGAAGGCCGAGAACTTCGTCGATCTCGTCGTCCTTGGAAGTCAGGAAGATGACCGGCATCGAAGTTTTCTGCCGCAGCCGCTGGAGAAGATCCATGCCGTCCATACGGGGCATCTTGATATCAAGAACCGCCATGTCGGGCAGCTTCTTGTTGAAGGCATCCAGCGCGGCCTGACCGTCGTTATAGGTCTCAACCTCGAAACCTTCGGCCTCAAGCGTCATGGATACAGACGTTAGAATGTTACGATCGTCGTCGACGAGTGCAATCTTTTGCATGGGTTAGCCCCTTTTGCTCGATGTTGTTTGCCTGCTTTTTGTTAGCTTTTTTGTCCTTTTTGATTCGGCGAATCAATGAGAAACTCAAAATCCAGACACATCCCAGACACATTCAGCCGTAATTTCCCTGAAGAATGGCTAATTTGCCTCAGTGATCTTCGGGGATTGGCATTGGTTGCGCTAACAGGCATTTGGTTGCGCTAACTGCGACAACCATACCTTTTCGGTCCCGAGCCCAAGGTGCTAAGTGGGCCTAAAAGGGCGCAGTCCCGAAATTCAGGAGCGAGACTATGGACCACGGACGGGTCAACCCAACCATGAAGCTTGATCACCAGGGCATCACGGGGCTGGGTGCGGTCTATTATAATCTCCTCGAACCCGATCTGATGCAAAAGGCCATCGAGCGCGGCGAAGGTACGATGGGCCAAGGCGGCACACTTCTGGTGACCACCGGCAAACACACCGGCCGGAGCCCCAAGGACAAATTCGTCGTCCGCACCCCCGATGTCGTCGATACGATCTGGTGGGACAACAACCCGCCAATGGAGCCCGCCGCCTTCGATCAGCTTTATGCCGACATGACCGCCCATATGAAGGGCCGCGACTATTTCGTTCAGGATCTTTTCGGCGGCGCCGATCCGGCGCACCGGCTCGATGTGCGGATGGTGACAGAGCTTGCCTGGCATGGCCTTTTCATCCGCCACCTTCTGCGGCGCCCCGAGCGGGCCGAGCTTGACGGGTTTGCCCCCGACTGGACGATCATCAACTGCCCGACCTTCAAGGCCGATCCGGCCCGCCACGGCTGCCGGACGGAAACAGTGATCGCGCTCAACTTTGCTCGCAAGATGATCCTCATCGGCGGCACCGAATATGCCGGCGAGAACAAGAAATCGGTCTTTACGCTTCTCAACTATCTCCTGCCGGAAAAGGGCATCATGCCGATGCACTGCTCGGCCAATCATGCCCCCGGCAACCCGGTCGATACCGCCGTTTTCTTTGGCCTGTCGGGCACCGGCAAAACGACCCTTTCGGCTGATCCGACCCGCGTTCTCATCGGCGATGACGAACACGGCTGGTCGGATCGCGGCACCTTCAATTTCGAAGGCGGCTGCTATGCCAAGACGATCAGCCTTTCGGCCGAGGCCGAGCCGGAAATCTTTGCAACCACCCAGAAGTTCGCGACCGTGATCGAGAACATGGTTTTCGACCCCGAGACCAAAGAGCTTGATTTCGAAGACAGCTCGCTCACCGCGAATATGCGCTGCGCCTATCCGCTCGACTATATCTCTAACGCCAGCGAGACCGCTCTGGGCGGGCATCCGAAGAACATCATCATGTTGACCTGCGATGCCTATGGCGTCCTGCCGCCGATCGCGCGGCTGACGCCGGCGCAGGCGATGTATCACTTCCTATCGGGCTTTACCTCGAAGGTTGCCGGCACCGAGCGCGGCGTGACCGAGCCCGAGCCGACCTTCTCGACCTGTTTCGGCGCGCCCTTCATGCCGCGTCGCCCCGAGGTGTATGGCAAGTTGTTGCAGGAAAAGATCGCCACCCACGGAGCGACCTGCTGGCTCGTGAATACAGGCTGGACCGGCGGGGCCTACGGCACCGGCAAGCGGATGCCGATCAAGGCGACCCGCGCCCTTCTTTCGGCGGCGCTCGACGGCTCGCTCAGCGAAGCGACCTTCCGCAAGGACGCGAACTTTGGCTTTGATGTGCCGGTGACCGTCGAGGGCGTGGATGCCCGCCTCCTCGATCCGCGCAGCACTTGGGCCGATACCGCCGCCTATGACAAACAGGCGCACAAGCTCGTCGAGATGTTTGCCAACAACTTCGCCAAATACGTCCCCTATATCGACGAGGACGTGAAGGCCGCCGCTATCGGCTGACCTTGCCGCCGCGCCTAAAAGAGGGCGCGGCGCACCAGATTGAGCGCCGCGATCAGAAGAACGAACTGTGTCACCTTGCGAAAGGTGGCCTGATCGAGCCTGTCGTGGATCGCGAGCCCCACCACCATGCCAAGCCCTGCAGGAAGCACCATCAGCGCCGAGAGCGGCAGGGTCTCGCCCCGCAGAACGCCCGACTGGATATGCGCGCCCAGAAGGACGAAGGCCCCGAGGGCATAGATCACGCCCTGAACCCGCAGGTGATCCGTCTTCGGCGTGTCGATCGCGGTCAGATAGGCAACCGTCGGCGGCCCCCAGACGCCACTGAGCCCGCCGACAAAGCCCGCAAAGCCACCAATCACCGCCTCAATCCACAGACGCGGCTGAAACTTGGGTTTCCAACCGGCAAGCTGCATCGAGGTGAAGGCCGCGACAGGCGCGCCGATCAGGAGGAACAGCGCGTCTTGGGACAGCACGCGCACCAGATGGGCGCTGATATAGAGGGCAATGGTCAGACAGATCAGGAAGATGCGGAACCGGCGGATCGAGCCCCAGGCCTCGCGCCAGCCTTGGCGCATCGCTTGCCAGAAGTTCGAGACGAAGGTCGGCAGGATCAGCATGGCGAGCGCAATGTCAGGCGGCAGAAAGATCGACAGGCCCGAGATCATGATCATCGGCATGGCAAAGCCTGTCGCCCCCTTGACCAGACCCGCCAGAAGCGTGATGCCGAAGGCAAGCGCCAGATGCGCAGGAGAGATGGCGGAGAAAAGCTGGTCCATGCGGGTCAGTTACACCGAAGCGGGGGCCTTGGCAGCAGGAATTTGCAGCGACATTTATGTTCAAATGCGGCAATCTTCTTGAATTAAAGTTGCGCTGCGATTGCAAAGTGGATATTTCTGCATGAGCAAAATACGGAGCCCGCGATGCCGCATGATGGACAGGATTTCAGGATGAGCAACCAACCCCTTCTGGAAAGCCTCACAAGCCTCACAGCGGCCACGCTTCCCCCGCTGCAACGCCTTTTGGACAGCGCCAAAGAGGCCGTCCGCGCCCTTGTCAGCAAGGATGGGCGCGTGTCGGCGGGGCTGATCGAAGCGAACCAGTCGGCGGCACATGGGCTGTCGTGGCTGGCGACCTATGTGAACTGCCTCGACCAGATGCACGGCTGGGCCGAGCGCCTTGGCGCTGAGGGCAAGTTTGGCGAGACCGAGGCGCTGATTCTGCAGATCGCCTTCGGCGAATACCTCGCCCAGCTGCGCGGCGGCATCCCGATGTCGCAGACCGAGATCATGCGCCTGTCGGACCTTGGCCTTGATGCATCGGCCCTCGCCACGCCCGAAATCGACCGCCTGATCGCCTCCGGCAACACCCAAACCGCCCGCGAGCGGCTTGTGGCGCTGATGCAGGAACAGGCCGCCAACATCACCGTGGGCAATCCGGGCCTCGAGGACGAGCTCGAAATGATCCGTGAGCAATTCCGCCGTTACGCGGTCGAAAAGGTCGAACCTTTCGCCCATGACTGGCACCTGAAGGACGAGCTCATTCCGATGGAGGTCATCGAGGAACTGGCCGAGATGGGCGTCTTCGGCCTGACCATCCCCGAAGAACACGGCGGCTTTGGTCTGTCGAAGGCGTCGATGGTGGTTGTCTCGGAAGAGCTTTCGCGCGGCTATATCGGCGTGGGTTCCCTCGGCACCCGCTCCGAGATCGCGGCCGAACTGATCCTGTGCGGCGGCACCGAAGAGCAGAAGGCAAAGTGGCTGCCCCGCCTCGCCAGCGGCGAGACCTTGCCGACCGCCGTATTTACCGAGCCCAACACCGGCTCCGACCTCGGCTCGCTCCGCACCCGTGCGGTGAAGGGCGCGGATGGCAATTATAGCGTGACTGGCAACAAGACATGGATCACCCACGCGGCCCGCACCCATGTGATGACGCTTCTGGCGCGGTCCGATCCGAACACGACCGACTATCGCGGGCTTTCCATGTTCCTCGCCGAAAAGACCCCCGGCACCGACGAGGCCCCGTTCCCGACCCCCGGCATGACCGGCACCGAGATCGAGGTCTTGGGCTATCGCGGCATGAAGGAATACGAGCTGGGCTTTGATAATTTCGCCGTGAAGGGCGAGAACCTTCTGGGCGGGGTCGAGGGCAACGGCTTCAAGCAGCTGATGCAGACCTTCGAGAGCGCCCGCATCCAGACCGCCGCCCGCGCCATTGGCGTCGCGCAATCGGCGCTCGATGTGGCGATGCAATACGCCCAGGACCGCAAGCAATTCGGCAAACCCCTGATCGCCTTCCCGCGTGTGTCGGGCAAGCTTGCGATGATGGCTGTCGAGATCATGATCGCCCGTCAGCTCACCTATTTCAGCGCCCGCGAAAAGGACGAAGGCCGCCGCTGCGACCTTGAAGCCGGGATGGCCAAACTTCTGGGTGCCCGCGTGGCCTGGGCGGCGGCCGACAATGGCCTTCAGATCCACGGCGGCAACGGCTTTGCCATGGAATACAAGATCAGCCGCATCCTTTGCGATGCGCGGATCCTCAATATCTTTGAAGGGGCCGCCGAGATTCAGGCGCAGGTGATCGCGCGGCGGCTGCTCGACTAGGCTTTCCGCTCACCAAGCCTTGGGTGAAGCGTCCCGGCGATCACCCAGGCGATCACCATGCCGACCCCGCCTGCAAGAAACACCGCCGAGATCGGCGCGAAGGCCAGCACGGCCCAAGCCACCGCAGGCGTCAGGATCCCCGAGGCATCGCGATAGCTCGCAAAAACCGCCGCCATTTCCGTGCGTTCCGAGGGCTTCACGGCCATCAGGAACGGCAGGCTTCCCGATACGTCGAGCGCGACGAGGAAGAACGACATACCGACCATCGTCCAATAAGTCACCCACGGCCAATCCGCCGCGCCCCAAGCCACCGCGCCGCAGATGGCAGCCCCGGCAAAGGCAAAGCGCACCGAGGTCTTGACCCCGATCCGGTTGACGACCTTGAGCATCACCGGCGCCACGAAGAGGATCGCGTTGGCCAACGACACCGCCGCCGCGCCCCAGTATTTGCCGATCCCGCTCTCGACGCAGAAGATCGGCAGATAGACGATATAGACCCACCAGCCGCAGGAGCGGATCGTCGCGAAGGTCCAGCCCGCCACGAGGCGCGGTTGGGCGAAGAAGCGGCCGAGGAAGGCATAGGGGTTGGGCGCGGGGCCCCGGGCCTTGGTGATCTGTTTGCCATTGCCGAGGCGCAGGCGCCAGAAGGTGAGGATCATCAGAACCGCAAAGAGCGAGGCGACGACGAAGGGCAAGCCCCACCAGCGGTCCATCATCCAGACGCCGAGGAACGGGCCGACCGACCACGGCAGCGCCGAATAGACAAGGCGGGCGGTTTCGTTTTTGCCGAGGTCGGTGCGCTGGATGTAATCAAGCACATAGGCCGAGAGGCTGATCGACGAGATCGTGGCGGCAAGCGCATTGGCCATGATCGCGCCGGCCACGAGCATCGGGATATTGGTCAGCGCAAGAGCGACACCGACGAGATAAAGCACCCCTGCCGAGGTATAGAGCCAGCGGCGCGGGACAAAGCGCGAGACGAAGGGCACGGTCGCGCCAAAGATCAGGGCCGCGAGGCCGACGAAGAAATAGATACGGCTGACCACCCCGGCATCGCCAAAGGCGTTGTAAATCGCAAGCGGCATGACCGACAAAAGAAGCCCGCGCACGCCCGCTTCAAGCGCGGCGAGGAGCGCGAAGTGATGAACCTTCGGCGTCGGCGAATGCGTAAGGTAAACGGGGCTGCGGGGCGCAATCATTTCAAGTCAAACTTTCTTTCCCGCATCAAGCCGCCAGTTCGGGGCCAATTCTCTGCCCGATACGACATTTCCTGTCGCGCTCGGGACTCAAATATTTCTCGCTGCCAGCCGCGCTATCAACCTTTGACGCGCCGCTGGCAAGGCCTTTCGGCCAAGCGCGGCAAGGAGGCGGTGTTCGAGGAAAAAGCCGGTGGTGCCTAGCGCCACGGCGATCTCGGGATCATGCGCTTCGCCCTCGCCCTTCATCACCGGCGGCAAGGGCAAAAGGCGATCAGCCCAAGCGCCCGCGCCCTCGCGGCTTACCGCGCGGCCCGACTTGGGAGAGATGAAGGAGAGGTCTTCGTTGACGCCGGTCGCGGCGCAGGCCGAAAGGTCGAGCCCGTAGCCCAGTTCTTCCAAGAGCGCCATCTCCCATTGCAGATAGGCCAAGGGCCAGAGATCGGAATGACCGAGAAGATCCAAGAGGTCGACAGTGCGCTCGTAGAGCGGCGCGTGTGGTTCGCGTTCGGGCAGGCAGATCGACAGGATCGAGCAGACCGCCGAAAGCCCGTCGAGCGCCTGCCGCTCGCTCATCACCAGCGCCGCGCGGCTGCGGATCGGTTCGACGGTGAAGCTGCCCAGATGCGCTTCAAGGCGCGCTTTCCACTCGACATCCAGCTGCGCGCCCGGTTGCAGGATCGGGCCGAGCCTGCGCCCCGCCCCGCCGCGCACGATGCCAGCGGCGCGGCCTTGGGTGGGGGTAAAGACCTCGATGATGACAGATGTCTCCCCGTGCTTGCGCACAGCCAGAAGAACGCCCTGATCCCGCCAATCAATCATGGCGCCATGGGAGCGGCGCGGGGCCGCCAAAGCAAGGGTTATTCGAGGCCCGGCTCATCGAGAAGATGCCGCCCCTCGCGGCTTTCGATTTCAAGAACCCAAAGATCGGGATCAAAGCCGCGCTGGCGGGCGATGGCTTCGTCAACAGTGGCCTCATCGCCCGAGGTAAGTTCAACCCAGCGCCGCTCGGCTGTCATCAGATCGAAGCTGCGCTGAAAGCAGGTGGCCCTGCCGTCGAGCGTGTTGAGCTTGACGAGAACCGCCCCCGCCGTGTCGTCGCCCCGCCGCACCACAAAGGCGGGGATATCGGCCAGCCGAAGCCGCGCGAGATAGGCCGAGACCCATATCCCGGCGGTCAGCCTCAAGAATTGCCGTCCTTGAAATCGAGGCCCATCTCGGAATAGCGCTCGGCCTCTTCAAGCCAGTTGGGCCGCACCTTGACCTGCAGGAAAAGGTGGACTTTGCGGCCGAGGAATTCCTCAAGCTCTTCCCGCGCCGCCTTGGACACGGCCTTGGCCGTCTCGCCCTTGTGGCCAAGGACGATGCCTTTGTGCCCATCGCGCGAAACATAGACCACCTGATCAATCCGCGCCGAGCCATCGGGGCGTTCGTTCCAATGTTCGGTCTCGACTGTCAGCTGATAGGGCAGCTCCTGATGCAGCCGCAGGGTCAGCTTTTCGCGAGTGATCTCGGCGGCGATCATCCGCAGGGGCAGATCGGCGATCTGATCCTCTGGGAAAAGAAGCGGGCTTTCCGGCATCCGGTCGCCCAGCCACTTTTTCAGATAGTCGCAGCCATAGCCTTTTTCCGCCGAGATCATGAAGGTCTCAACGAAGGGGAAGGCGTCGTTCATCTTCTTGGTCAGCGCCAAAAGCTCTTCGGCCTTCACCCGGTCGATCTTGTTGATCGCCAGCGCCACGGGGCGATTGCCCACCTTGTCCTTGAGGTTGTCAAGGATCGCCCGGACGCCATCGGTCAGCCCGCGATGCGCCTCGATCAGCAAGACGACGATATCCGCATCTGCCGCCCCGCCCCAAGCCGCGGCGACCATCGCGCGGTCGAGCCTGCGGCGCGGACGGAAAAGGCCGGGGGTATCGACGAAGATGATCTGCCGATCCCCATCCATCGCCACCCCGCGAATCCGCGCCCGCGTGGTCTGGACCTTGTGGGTCACGATCGACACCTTCGCGCCCACCATGCGATTGAGAAGCGTCGACTTGCCCGCATTCGGCTCGCCAATCAGCGCCACAAATCCGGCGCGGGTAGTGGGGGTGTCAACCATTCTATCAACCTTCCGAGAGTTGGATCCGGTCGCTATTTCATTTTGCCGCCATTGACCAGAGCGTGCCTTTTCGCCCGTGGAAAGCAAGTTCTTGTCGGGAAACAACCTTGACGGTAGCCTTTCCGAAGACATAACCCCGAAGGAAGAGCCGCGATGGGCCTTCTCCGCCTTTTGTTCCGCGCGTTTCGCCGGGAAGTCCGGAGGTCTTCCTATGAGGATCGCAGCCTCTACAGACCCGTGGAAAGGCCCCGGCGGCGCGTCACACAGAGCGTCACGGTCGTCGAGACAATCGAGATCGTCGAGACGACCGTGCTCACCGGGCCTTGCTGGGTTGTCGATGGCGACACCATCCGGATCCAGAACCAGTCGATCCGCATCGCCGGGATCGACGCGCCCGAGCTCCACCACCCCTATGGTCATAATGCCAAGCGGGCTGTCATGGAGATGTGCAAGGGGCGCACGGTTTCGGCGCATCTGCATCCTGACTCGAGCTATGACCGGCTGGTGGCCACCTGCTATCTCGACGATGGGCGGGATATCGCGGCGGAGTTGGTGAAAGCGGGCCTCGCCCTCGACTGGCCCAAATTCTCGCGCGGCAAATATCGTCACCTCGAAGCGGAGGGCGCCCGAAAGAAGCTTTGGCGGATAGATGCGAAACAGAAGGGCCGCCTACGAGCCGACCAGATGTGACGGCAATCTAGCCTGTCACCTTCTTCAAAAGCGCCTCGGCGGCGGCCATCTCTGCCTGCCGCTTCGATCCGGCGCTGGCGCGTTCGGTCGGGCCCGAGGCGAGGCGGGCTTCAATGGTGAATATTGGTTGGTGGTCGGGGCCGGTGCGCGAGATCTGGACATAGCTCGGCGGCGGCTCGCCGCGGGCCTGCGCCCATTCCTGAAGCGCGGTCTTGGGATCGCGGGCGTCTGTCTCCACGCGGTCGATCCTGTCGCCCCAAAGCCGCAGAACCGCATCGCGGGCGGCGGGGAAGCCTGCGTCGAGATAGATCGCGGCAATCACCGCCTCCATCGCGTCGCCCAAGAGCGCGTCTTTGCGGCGGCCGCCGGATTTCATCTCGGAGCGGCCGAGCTTGAGAACTGCGCCGAGATCAATGGCGCGTGCCACTTCGGCGCAGGTTTCTTTACGCACGAGCGCGTTGAAGCGGGGGGCAAGCACGCCTTCGGCGGCGCCCTTGTCGGCCTTGAACAGCGCTTCGGCGATCGACAGGCCAAGCACACGGTCGCCCAGAAATTCGAGCCGCTGGTTATTGTCGCGGTGGGGCGAGGTCATCGATGGGTGGGTGAGCGCACGGATCAGAAGCTCGGGCTTGGCAAACTCGTGCCCGAGACGTTCTGAAAACTCTTTCATCTCAGTCGAGAGCTTCATCTCACCGCCTCCACTATGCGGTCTTTGCGCCATGTCCAGACCTGCCAGAGCGAGCGGCCGGTTGCCGACAGTCCTACCAGCCGGGCGCGGGAGAGGACAGTGGCCTCGTCCACCAATCCAAGGCCCCCTGCGGCGCGGGCGATGCGGCTGTCGGCGGCGTTGTCGCGGTTGTCGCCGAGAAGGAAGAGATGGCCTTTAGGCACCGTCACCTCGGCAAAGCGATCGAGCGCGGTGTCGCCGGCGTTGAGCACGGGGTGGTCATAGCCTTCGGGCAAGGTTTCGATCAAGAGCCGCTTGCGGCAAAGCGCCCCTTGTCCGACCGCGCCATTGAGGCAGCGGGGAAGATCTCCGTCCGCGCCTTGCGGCGCCATGATCTCGTCGAAGAATTCCTTATCAGCCTGAGAAAGCGGCACGCCATTCAGAATCACGATGCCATCCTCGACAGCGATCCGGTCGCCTGCAATGCCGATCACCCGCCCGACGCCACCGCCCTCGACAAAAACGATATCACCACGCCGCGCCGGATGCAGCACAGGGGTTGTGGCAATGACCACATCGCCAGGCAGGAGAACAGGCTTCATGCCAAGCCCGCCGATCCGGTTGAGATCGACAAAGGCCCCGAGAAAGACAACAGGAACGGACGCCGCGACAAACCCAAAACCAAGGCTGCGCCAGCGCGACAGGCTGACCCTCTGGCGCATTTGCGGGCGGATAAAAAGCAAGACAGCGGCAAGTGCGGCGTTCACGAAAGGAATTAGCAGAAGCCAGGCAAGCCAACCCGGCCAGCCAAGATCATTCAGCCGCCGCAGAACATGGCCCCAAAAGGGAAGCCACATGGCGGCGAGCCAGACATGCATCCAGATGATCTGCCCTCGTGTCAGGTCAAGCTGCCAAAGCGCGGCCAGTGGCAGGGCCACGACGAGAAGCGCAAAAAGGAAGCGGCCCCGACCGGTCTTGCCGGACCAGTCGAAGCCTTGAAGATACACGGCAAGTGGATTGCGCGAACGCGCCATCGGCCCGGGCGGCGTTACTCGATCGCCTTGAAGAAGCGATCGGAGCGCCACGTCCAGAAGGCAAGCATCGAGCGGCCGGCGGACGAGAACATGATCCGGTCAGCGCGGCCGACGATATCCTCGGCCGGCACGAAGCCCACGCCACCAAGGCGCTGGTCAACACGGCTGTCGGTCGAGTTGTCGCGGTTGTCGCCCATGAAGAAGTAGTGGCCCTCGGGGACAGTATAGACGCCGGTGGTATCAAGGCTCTGGTTGCCGATATTCAGGATCGAATGTTCAACACCATTCGGCAGCGTCTCGATGGCGCGGTCCTTCAGGCAGAGGCCGCCCTGCCCCGGATTGCCATTGGCGCAGCGGGGAACGAGGCCCTGCGGCCCTTGGCGCTCGTAGGTTTCCTCAAAGACCCCAACCTGCTCGACCTCGACCGCCACATCGTTGATGTAGAGAAGACCGTCCTTCATCTGAACGCGGTCGCCCGGCAGGCCGATCAGCCGCTTGATGAAATCGCGCCCCGTCACGGGGTGGCGGAAGACCACGACATCGCCGCGCTCGGGATCCGAGCCGAGCATCCGGTCGTTGTCGCCCTTGAGGAAGCCACAGAAATCCTCGGCGTCGATATCAATGCCGAGCGATGCGATGCGGATCGACGGACAAGAGGCGTAGGAATAGCCATAGGCCATCTTGTTGACGAAGAGGAAATCGCCGATCAGGAGCGTGTCTTTCATCGAGCCCGAAGGGATCCAGAACGGCTGGAAAAACACCGTGCGGAACACGCCCGCGATCAGAAGGGCATAGACAACCGTCTTGACCGTTTCCTTGATGCCCGCCCAAAGGCCGCTTTCTTCCGTCACGTCCGACATGATCGTTCCTTTTTGGTGTCAGGGGTATGTGAGGGCCCCGGCCCGGCAAGTCAAGCGCCGCTGGCCCCATCGGCAATGGGCCGCGCCTCGATCACGACAAAGGCCTGCGCCCAGGGGTGATCGTCGGTCAGGGTGACGTGGATTATCGCCTCGTGGCCTGGCGGGGTCATTGCGTCGAGCCGGTCCTTGGCCCAACCGGTAACGTGCATCACGGGCTGGCCGGTGCGCAGGTTGCTCACGGCCATATCCTTCCAGGCGATGCCCATCCGAAGGCCCGTGCCCAGCGCCTTGGAGCAGGCCTCTTTCGCGGCCCAGCGCTTGGCATAGGTCGCGGCCACGGCGCGGGGGCGGCTTTCGGCCTTGCGCTGTTCACGCTCGGTAAAGACCCGTTGCAAGAACCGGTCACCGAAACGCTCGAGCGTTCCTTCGATCCGCTCGATGTTGCAGAGGTCGGTGCCGATGCCGAGGATCATGCCACTACCGCCGCGCCTAGCCGCGCGCCTCGTCCATCAGGCGGCGCATTTCGCGGATCGCGGGATCGAGCCCGCGAAAGATCGCCTCGCCGATGATGAAATGGCCGATGTTGAGTTCCATCACCTCGGGAAAGGCGGCGACAGGCTGGACGGTTTCATAGGTCAGGCCGTGGCCGGCATGGACCTCGAGGCCGAGCGAATGGCCATAGGCCGCCATCTCGCGCAGGCGCTCAAGCTCGGCATCGCGCTGGGCAAAATGTCCGTCGGCATGAAAATCGCAATAGGCGCCGGTGTGCAGCTCGATCACCTGCGCGCCGATCCGGTGCGCGGCTTCGATCTGGCGGGCATCGGCGGCGATAAAGATCGACACACGGCAGCCCGCCTCGCGCAGGGGCGCGATAAAATGAGCAAGCCGGTTTTCCTCGCGCGCGACCTCGAGGCCGCCTTCGGTGGTCCGCTCCTCGCGCTTTTCCGGCACGATGCAGACGGCATGGGGCCGGTGGCGCAGGGCGATCTTCTGCATCTCGTCGGTCGCGGCCATCTCGAAATTCAGGGGCTTGGTCAGAACCGCCATCAGCCCTTCGATATCCGCATCCGAGATATGCCGGCGATCCTCGCGCAGATGCGCGGTGATGCCATCGGCGCCCGCATCTTCGGCGATCTTGGCCGCGCGGATCGGATCGGGATAGGCGCTGCCGCGTGCATTGCGGACGGTGGCCACGTGGTCGATGTTGACGCCCAAGCGAAGTTTGCCGGACATGAGGCTTCCTTTCAGATTTGTCGCCCGATCCTAGCCGGAATGGCCCGCGCCGTCAGCCGGATTCGCGGCATTTCGGCCAAGCTGGCTAAGCTTCTGGCGCAGGATCTTGCGGCGATGGTTCTGGTAGGCCCGGATCACAGGGACCGAGAGATAGTAGAAGACAAGGCCAAGGGCGACGCCGGGGATCAAGCCACCAATCAGAAACGGCAGGAAGAGATCGTCGTAGAAGACATGGAGGCCGCGCCAATCCATCTTCTCGGACGTAAAGAGGGCGGTGAAATTATGCCACAGGTCATGCCCGGCGCCCGAGAACTTGTGGCCCATCGAGGGATCAACGCCTTCGCGCACCGGATTTCCAAGCAAAAGGTGCCCGATCTTGGTCGAGAGGACGGCAATCGGCACATAGGTCAGCGGGTTGCCGACAAAGCTCGACAGAAGGGCCGCGATAACGTTGCCGCGCACCAGCTTGGCAAGGATGAAGGCGGCAACGAAATGCAGGCCATAGAAAGGCGTGAATGCCGTCACCACACCGGCAAAGATGCCTCGGGCGATCTTTTCGGGCGTGTCAGGCAAGCGGCGCAGGCGCAGCTTGACGTAGCCGATCGCGCGCCGCCAGCCGCCACGCGGATAGACGATCTCGGTCAGCACCTGTTTCACAGGCCGCCTGTCTCGCCGCTTGAAGACCAAGATACCTACCTTTGCCTCAGCCTTTGGCCGGGGTCGTCTGTGCCCGCACCGGATCCCGCAAGCGCGAGATCGAGGCCACGTTGCTTTCTGCTTCCAGCGCGGTCATCACCCTGTGCAGGTGTTCAACGTCACGCAGGTCGACATCAATCTCAAGCTTGTAATAGTCGGGCTTGCGATCGATGAAGTTCAGGTCCGAGATATTGGCGCTTTGCTCGCCGATCAATGTGCAAATTCGTCCCAGCACACCGGCATCGTTGCTGATCGAGATTTCCAGCGTGACGGTATTGGTTGCCGGGTGCTTGCCCTCCTGCCAGTGCAGGTCGACCCAGCGTTCAGGCTGCGCCTCGTAGGCGGCAAGCGCCTGACAGTCGATCGCGTGCACGACAACGCCCTGCCCACGGAAGGTAATCCCGACGATCCGCTCACCCGGCACCGGTTGGCAACAGGGGGCGCGATGGAAGGATTGATCCGGGGAGAGGCCGATAACGGCCCGCGATTGATCAACCTCGTCACCTTCGCGCTCGGCCAGATCCGGATAGATGGCGCGAACCACCTCGCGCGCGGTCAGCTCGGCGGACCCAAGCCGGGCCAATAGCTCGTCTTCGTCCTCAAGAACAAGCGCCTTGGCGGCGGTCCGCAAGGCTTTTTGAGTGGCTTTCTTGCCAACATTCTCGAAAGCCACCCGGGCCAGTTCGGCCCCGAGCTTGATGAACCTCTCGCGGTCTTCCTCGCGCAGCGAACGGCGGATCGCGGATTTTGCCCGGCCCGTGACCACAATGTCGATCCATGTCGCCTGCGGGGTCTGGCCTTCGGCGGTGATGATATCGACCGATTGGCCGTTCTTGAGACGGGTCCACAAGGGCACGCGAATGCCATCGACCTTGGCGCCGACACAGGCCGAACCGATGCGGGTGTGGATCGCATAGGCAAAGTCGATGGGCGTCGCGCCGCGGGGCAGCTTGATCACATCACCCTTGGGCGAGAAGCAAAACACCTGATCCTGATACATCTCGAGCTTGACCGCCTCGAGAAATTCGTCGTGGTCATGCTCGTCATCAAGCCGTTCTGTCAGTGAGGCGATCCAGCGGACCGGATCGACAGCAAACCGGTTTTCGACCCTTTCGCCGTTCTTATAGGACCAGTGGGCCGCAACGCCGGTTTCCGCCACATCATGCATCTCGCGGGTGCGGATCTGCACCTCGACGCGCTTGCCATCACGGCCCGACACGGTGGTGTGGATCGAACGATAGCCGTTTGTTTTGGGCTGGCTGATATAGTCCTTGAACCGCCCTGGCACAGCACGCCAGCGTTGGTGCACGGCGCCAAGGACGCGATAGCAATCACCCTCGGTCGCCGTCACGATGCGGAAGCCGTAGATATCAGAGAGGCGCGAGAAGCCCTGATCCTTCTCCTGCATCTTGCGCCAGATCGAATAGGGGCGCTTGGCGCGGCCCGAAACCTCGGCAATGATCCCGGCCTTCTCAAGCTCGAGCCGCATATCGGAAGTGATCTTCTCGATCACATCGCCCGATTCCTTTTGCAGCGTGATGAAGCGGCGCATGATCGAGTTGCGCGCTTCGGAGTTCAGAACCCGGAAAGCGAGATCCTCGAGCTCTTCGCGCATCCATTGCATACCCATGCGGCCAGCGAGGGGGGCAAAGATCTCCATCGTCTCGCGCGCCTTCTGGGCCTGTTTCTCGACGCGCATCGACTTGATCGTGCGCATGTTATGCAGACGGTCGGCCAGTTTGACGAGCATCACGCGCAGATCGCGCGACATGGCCATGAAGAGCTTGCGGAAGTTTTCGGCCTGTTTGGAATGGGCGGAGGTCAGCTGAAGATTGGTGAGCTTGGTGACGCCATCAACCAGTTCGGCGATGTCCTCACCGAATCGCTTCAAAACCTCGGAATAAGAGGCCTTGGTGTCTTCGATCGTGTCATGAAGGAGGGCGGTCGCGATGGTCGCGTCATCCATCTGTTGTTCGGCGAGGATCATCGCCACGGCAACAGGATGGGTGAAATAGGGCTCGCCCGAATGGCGAAACTGGCCATCATGCATGGCTTCGCCAAAGGCGTAGGCCTCGCGCAGGAGCTTCTCGTTCGAGCGGGGGTTGTAGGCGCGGACCAGCGAGATCAGTTCGTCGACGGTCGTCATCTGGTCCTTGCCTTCGGCGGCGGGGCCGGAACGGGGCGCTTAGCGCTGCCCCTGAGCTTCCATCAGCGCCCGCAGCAGTTTCTCTTCAGACATATCGTCTTCGACGGGCTTGTCGGCCTCGGCACCCATCAGTAGGGCCATGGCGTCGTCTTCGGGCTCGTCGACCTCGATCTGGGTCTGGTTGGCTTCGATCATCCGCTCGCGCAGATCATCGGCAAGCTGGGTCTCGTCGGCGATTTCGCGCAGGGCAACGACGGGGTTCTTGTCATTGTCGCGGGCGATGGTCAGCGGAGCGCCAGAGGCGATCTCGCGGGCACGGTGAGAGGCGAGCATCACCAGCTCGAACCGGTTCGGTACCTTGTCAACGCAATCTTCGACGGTCACGCGGGCCATTAGCGCACTCCAATACTTCGGGCAGTCCTAGGAAGCCCCCCACTTAGTGGCAGAAGCCAAGAAACACAAGTCGAAAACCCTAAAGTAACGATCAGGCGATCGGCATCACCTCAGCCCGCGCCGTCTGCGGCAGATCGGCCAGCATTTCCGCCACCGTCAGGCCCAGAACCGGATGCCGCCAATCGGGCGCCACCTCGGCGAGCGGGACGAGCACGAAAGCGCGATCCTGCATCCGCGGATGTGGCAGGATCAGCCGATCGGGCGCTTCGATCTTCTGCCGCTCGGGATCCAGCGAAAGCCAATGTTCAAAAACCTGCCTGTCCGGCAGCACCTGATTCCCGGCGGCGATCAGATCAAGATCCAGCGTCCGCGCGCCCCAACGCGTTTTTCGCTCCCGTCCATGGGCGGCTTCAATATCGTGCAAAATCGCCAAAATTTCGGCCGGTCTCTTGTCCGACCGTAACGCCATTGCCGCATTGACAAAATCGGGGCCAGAGCCGGCTGGAAAGGCAGGTGTCCGATACAAACGGCTTATGCCAATGGGACTACCTATCCTTTGGTATATCTCGACAATTGAATGTGTCGTAGTCTCTTCTGGTCTTCCACTCAAAGACGAAACGTTTCCGCCAATAGCAATCAAAATCATATCGCCAAATTCAGACTCTGCTTTTTCTTCTTGCGCCATTGCACCACTCACGGACCGGAAGCGTTGGTTTCATCTTTCACACCACGCGCAAGTGAACAAGCCGAGCAGTTGACCACTCGGAAGGACCACTCACAATGTTTTATCGTGATGAGCGCTTGGCGCTCTTCATCGACGGCTCGAACCTTTATGCCGCCGCCAAGGCGCTGGGTTTTGACATCGACTACAAACTTCTCCGCGCCGAATTCATGCGCCGCGGCAAGCTCCTGAGGGCGTTTTATTATACCGCCCTCCTGGAGAACGACGAATACAGCCCCATCCGCCCACTTGTTGACTGGCTTCACTACAACGGCTTCCACATGGTGACCAAGCCCGCGAAGGAATACACCGATAGCCTTGGCCGCCGGAAGGTGAAGGGCAACATGGACATCGAGCTGACCGTCGATGCCATGGAGCTTGCTCCGCACGTCGATCACGTTGTCCTCTTCTCGGGCGACGGCGATTTCAAACCGCTCCTCGAGGCGCTTCAGCGCAAGGGTGTCCGGGTTTCGGTGGTCTCGACGATCCGCAGCCAGCCGCCGATGATTTCGGACGAGCTTCGGCGTCAGGCCGACAATTTCATCGAGCTCGACGAGCTGCGCGACGTGATCGGCCGCCCGCCGCGCGAGCCGCGCCCCGAGCGCGAGCAGGCCGCAGAAGAGGTCTGATCCCATATTCCGAGCCGGGGCCATTGGCCCCGGTTCTTGTTTCCGGGGGCGTGTTCGTGCTTGGAATGGGGAAACCCATTTCGCCGGAGCCGCCATGCCCTCTCCCCTCATCTCTCAAGCCGACATTGACGCCTACCAGCGCGATGGCGTTGTCCTGATCAAAGGCCTCTTTCGCGATTACGTCGATCTCTTGCGCGAAGGCGTCGAGCGCAACCTGCGAGAGCCGGGGCCCTATGCCGCCGAAAACCTCAAGCCCGGCGAGGGTGGTCGTTTCTTCGACGACTACTGCAACTGGCAGCGCATCCCCGAATTCGTAGAGACCATCGAAAACTCGCCCGCCGCTGAGGTTGCCGCCGACCTGATGCAATCCGAGCGGGTGCAGGTCTTTCACGACCATGTTCTGATCAAGGAGCCCGGCACATCGAAACCGACGCCCTGGCATCAGGACGGCCCCTATTACTTCGTCGAGGGCCGGCAGACGGTCAGCTTCTGGTCGCCCCTCGATCCGGTGACAAATGCCACCCTGCGCTGCGTGGCCGGATCGCATCTTTGGGAAAAGCCCGTTCTGCCCAAGCGCTGGCTCGCCGACACCAGCTTTTATCCCGACCCCTCGGCCTATATGCCTGTGCCCGATCCCGACGCCGAAGGCATGACCATCCTTGAATGGCCGATGGAACCGGGCGATGCGGTCGCCTTCGACTACAAGGTTCTGCATGGCGCCCGCGGCAACGAGACCGCCCAGCGCCGCCGCGCCTTTTCCCTGCGCCTTGTCGGCGACGATGCCCGCTATGTCGAGCGCCCCGGCCGCACCTCGCCGCCCTTCCCCGGCCACGATATGCAACCGGGCGAAAGGCTGCGCGAGGATTGGTTCCCCTATATCTGGCCGCGCGCATCCTAGGGCTGGACCCTGCCCCGCCTTGGCCTTACCTCTGGCCGAAACCCGGAGCCCCTTATGACCAAGCCGCCCCTCACCCTCTATCTCGCCGCCCCCCGCGGCTTTTGCGCGGGCGTCGACCGCGCCATCAAGATCGTCGAGATGGCACTCGAGAAATGGGGCGCACCGGTCTATGTCCGCCACGAGATCGTGCATAACAAGTTCGTGGTCGATGGCCTGCGCGAGAAGGGCGCGGTCTTTGTTGAAGAGCTTGAGGAATGCCCGCTCGACCGGCCGGTAATCTTCTCCGCCCACGGCGTGCCGAAATCCGTCCCCGCCGAAGCGGCAGCGCGGCAGATGATCTATGTCGACGCCACCTGCCCGCTGGTGAGCAAGGTCCATATCGAGGCCGCCCGCCACGCCGAAAGCGGCCTCCAGATGATCATGATCGGCCACGCCGGCCACCCCGAGACGATCGGCACCATGGGCCAATTGCCCGAGGGCGAAGTTCTGCTGGTCGAAACGGTCGATGATGTTGCGAAGGTGAAGGTCCGCGATCCCGAGCGCCTTGCCTATGTCACCCAGACCACGCTCTCGGTTGACGACACCTCCGATATCGTCGCCGCCCTCAAGTCCCGCTTTCGCGCCATCGTCGGGCCGCACAAGGAAGACATCTGCTACGCCACCACCAACCGGCAAGAGGCGGTCAAGGCCATCGCGCCCGGCTGCGACGCGCTCCTTGTCGTCGGGGCCCCCAACTCGTCCAATTCCCGCCGTTTGGTCGAGGTCGCCGCCAAGAACGGCTGCCCTCAAGCCCAACTCGTTCAACGCGCGAGCGAGATCGACTGGCGGGCGCTCGAGGGTATCCGCTCGGTCGGCATCACCGCCGGCGCCTCGGCCCCCGAGGTCTTGATCGACGAGGTCGTGTCGGCCTTCGCCGACCATTTCGACGTGACAGTGACAAAGGTCGAAACCGCGCAGGAACACGTCGAGTTCAAAGTGCCCCGCGTCCTCAGGGAACCCGCCTGATGCCCGACGCCCGCACCATCGCGGTCTATGACGCCAAGGCCGCCGACTATGCCCGCATGGTCGACTCCGGAGGCCCCGACCAGACGCTGCGGGATTTCATCTCAGCCCTCCCCAAAGGCGCCCGCGTCCTCGATCTCGGCTGCGGCCCCGGCGGCGCGTCGGCGCATATGCGCGACGCTGGCCTCAATCCCGATCCGGTCGACGCCTCACCAGCAATGATTGCCCTTGCTAAAGAGCGGTTCAGCCTCGAAGCCCGACAGGCCACCTTCGACGACATCGGCGGCGAGGCGCTCTACGACGCCATCTGGGCCAACTTCAGCCTCCTCCACGCCCCCCGCGCCGACCTGTCCCGCCACTTCACCGCGCTCGCCCGCGTCCTGCGCCCCGGCGGCCTCTTCCACGTTGGCCTGAAAACCGGCACAGGCGAAGCCCGCGACGCCATCGACCGGCTCTACACCTATGTCACCGTCGAGGAACTGCACGGCCTCTTCACCGATGCGGGCCTATCTGTCCTCTCCACCCGCGAAGGCTCGGAAAAGGGCCTCGCCGGAACCGACGACCCCTTCGTCCTCTGCCTCGCCCGAAAGCCCGCCGATGCCTGATCTCTTCGCCTATACCGATGGCGCTTGCAGCGGCAATCCCGGCCCCGGCGGCTGGGGCGTCCTCCTCCTCGCCAAGGACGGAGAAGCGATTCTCAAGGAGCGCACCCTGAACGGCGGCGAGCCCGAGACCACCAACAACCGCATGGAACTCATGGCCGCGATCAGCGCGCTTGAAGTGCTCGAGCGCCCGAGCACCCTCACCGTCGTCACCGACAGCGCCTATGTGAAAGACGGGATCACCAAGTGGATCCACGGCTGGAAGCGCAACGGCTGGACCAAGAAAGGCGGCCTGAAAAACGCCGAGCTCTGGCAACGCCTCGACGCCGCCCAAGCCCGCCACAAGGTCACATGGGAATGGATCAAGGGCCACGCCGGCCACCCCGAAAACGAACGCGCCGACGAACTGGCCCGCGAAGGCATGGCACCGTTCAAGCCCCCGGCGAAATGAGCACGCTCATCCACAAAGCCTGTCCGATCCTCCTCCGCGGGTCGCCAGCCTCGCCCCAAATTCTGGCCTTCGCACATCCTCGCGCGGGCCTCCAGATCGTCAAAGGCACCATCGAGACGGGCGAAAATCCCGCCGTCGCCGCCCTCCGGGAACTGGACGAAGAGGCAGGCATCGCCGCTGCCACCATCAGCCTTTCGCTCGGCTCTCATGATGACATTCAGCCCGGCGAACGCTGGCATCTGTTCATCGTCTCGGCCGCCGACCTGCCCGCAACATGGGACCACGCCGCCATCGGTGACGACGGCGATACCTACCGATTCTTCTGGCATTCTCTTGGCGACGCGGAACCAGGCGGTTTCGACCCAAGGTTCCTGCGCGCGATGGACAAAGTCCGCGCCGCCATCGCCTCAGGGCAAATCCCGCTCGCTTCTTTTGGCTGAAAATACTCCCGCCGGAGGCGGCCTAACCGAGTCGTCCGGGCAGGTCCATGCCACGAAGAACCTCGCCCGCCGCCAGCGCCTTCTTGCCCTCGCGCTGGACGCGGGTGATCTCGACCGCCCCTTCACCGCAGGCCACGGTAAAGCCTGACAAGACCTCGCCGGGCGCCCCTTTGCCTGCCGCAACGCGGGCGCCATGGAATTTGACCCGCTCGCCCGCCACATCGCACCAGGCGCCGGGAAAAGGCGACAGGCCGCGGATCAGGCGGGCCACATCGGCGGCAGGGCGGGTCCAATCGATGCGAGCTTCGGCCTTGTCGATCTTGGCGGCGTAGGTCACGGCTTCCTCGGGTTGAACCTCGGGGGTCAAGCCCGGCAGCTTCACCAGCGCCTCGACAATCGCCTCGGCCCCGATCACCGCCAGCCTGTCGTGCAACTCGCCGGTCGTCTCTTCCGCGCCAATCGCCGTGACCTTGCGCAACAGAACCGGCCCGGTATCAAGCCCCGCTTCCATCTGCATGATGCACACGCCGGTCTCGGCATCCCCCGCCATGATCGCCCGATGGATCGGCGCGGCCCCGCGCCAGCGCGGCAGGAGCGAGGCGTGGATGTTGAGGGAACCAAACTTCGGCGCATCGAGGATCGCCTGCGGCAGGATCAGCCCATAGGCCACGACCACGGCCACTTCCGCTTCTAGTGCCGCAAACTCGGCCTGAGCCTCGGCGGTCTTGAGCGAGGTCGGATGCCGCACCGGAATGCCCAGCGCCTCGGCCCGCGCCTGCACCGGCGAAGGCTGTTCCTTCTTGCCGCGGCCCGCGGGTCGGGGCGGCTGGGTATAGGCGCAGACGATCTCGTGACCCGCGCCCACCAGCGCCTCCAAAGCAGCGACCGAGAAGACCGGGGTTCCCATGAAAACGATGCGCATGGCCACTCCTAGCGTGCGAGCTTCTGCGCCCGTTTCAGGAGCATATCGCGTTTCACCTTGCCGAGCCTGTCGAAATACATCTTGCCCTGAAGGTGGTCGATCTGGTGCTGCACCGAGGTCGCCCAAAGGCCCACGAAATCGCGCCTGTCCCAGATGCCATGCTCGTCGAGAAACCGCACCGTCACAGCGCGGGGCCGCTCGATCTTGGCGCTGACGCCCGGCAGGTTGGGCGAAGCCTCGTCATGCTCGCGCAGCTGCACCGAGGCGTGCAGAATTTCAGGATTGGCCATGCGAATGGCCTGCCCGCGCTTTTCCGAAGCATCAACCACCGCCAAGGCCATCGGAATGCCCAGCTGCACAGCCGCAAGGCCCACGCCCGGCATCGTCTCCATCGCCTCGATCATCTCGTCCCAGATCGCCCGGACCTCATCGGTGATCGCCTCGACCGGTGCTGCCACAGCGCGCAGCCGCTTGTCGGGCCACATGACATAGGGGCGATGCGCCATCGCCCTAGCCCCGCGCCTGCTCGCGCTTGAGCTTCTGCATCTTGCGGGTGATCATCTGCCGCTTCATCGGGCTGAGATAATCAATGAACAGCTTGCCATCGAGGTGGTCGATCTCATGCTGGACGCAGGTCGCCCAGAGATCGTCGAACTGTTCCTCGTGATCCTTGCCATCGACGCCCAGCCAGCGGACCTTGACCGAGGCCGGCCGCTCGACATCGGCATATTGCTCGGGGATCGACAGGCAGCCCTCGTTATAGGTGCTGCGCTCGTCAGACGACCAGATGACCTCGGGGTTGATCAGGACCATCGGCTTCGGCGCCTCGTCCTCGCCCTTGACGCAATCCATCACCAGCATCCGCCCCAGAACGCCCACCTGCGGCGCCGCAAGGCCGATACCCGGCGCGTCATACATCGTCGCCAGCATATCGTCGGCCAGACGGCGGATATCATCCGTGAGGTCGGTCACGGGCTTGCACACCGTTTTCAGGCGCGGGTCGGGATGGATCAGGATCGGTCGCAGGGTCATAGGCCGCCATGTAGGGCAAGCCAGCCCTCCTTGCAACGGGGCGCAATCCGGCCTTGCACACGAGGCCCAATCAGATAGCCTCTCGCGGGATCATCCGAGGGCATCATGAATTTCGACACGCTTTTCCACCGCAAGGGCCTTGGCAGCAAGAAGTGGGACGAAGCCCACATCCATACCGGCGTCACCGCCGAAAGATCCCTGCCGATGTGGGTGGCCGACATGGATTTTCAGCCCCCGGCTTGCGTGATCGACACCGCCCGCCGCGTCACCGAAGCCGGCGATTTCGGCTATTTCTGCGGGATGGAGGAATTCTATGCCTCGGTCGCCTGGTGGCAGGAAAACCGCCACGGCTGGAAAGTGGACCCCCGCTGGTGCCTGACGACCTTCGGCCTCGGCAACGCCATCGCCATCACCCTGCAAACCTTCTCGCAGCCCGGCGATGCCGTGGCTTTCTTCACGCCGGTCTATCACGAGTTCCAGATGAAGACCGAGCGCAACGGCCGCGTTGCCCGACACCTGCCGCTTGCCAAGGAAGGCGGCAAATTCGTTCTCGACTGGGATCGCTATGACGCCCTGATGACCGGCACCGAGAAGATCCTCATCATCTCATCGCCACACAACCCCGCCGGCCGCGTCTGGACCCGCGACGAGCTCAAGGCCATCGCCGATTTCTGCGTCAAGCACGACCTCTTGCTGATCTCCGACGAGATCCACAACGACCTCGTCCATCCCGGCCATACCCATATCCCGATGGCGGTTGCCTGCCCCGAGATTCTCGACCGGCTGATCATGATGAACTCGGCCTCGAAAACCTTCAACCTCGCGGCCCTGCGCACCGGAAACGTCATCATCCCCGACGAGGCCCTGCGCCGCCGCTTCGCCCACGCGATTGGCGCGCTGGATATGCAACCCAACCTCTACGGCGTGCGGATGACCGAAGCCGCCTACAGCCCCGAGGGCGCAGCCTGGGTCGATGCGCTCTGCGCCTATATCGCCGGCAACGCCAAGGTCATGGCCGACGGCATCGCCCAGATCCCCGGCCTCTCGTTCATGCCGATGGAGGCGACCTACCTCTCCTGGATCGACTTTGCCGGCACCGGCATGACGGCCGAGGAATTCACCGCCCGCGTCCGCGACGATGCCCATATCGGCACAAGCGCCGGCGGTCCCTTTGGCACCGGCGGAGAGGCCTGCCTGCGGTTCAACATCGGCACCCAGCGGTCGCGCGTGATCGAGGCGGTCGAACGCCTTCAGGTCGCGTTCAAGGATCTGCAGTAATCAGTCGGCCATCCGCCCGATCAGGGCCACCGGCTCGTCCGAGATGCGCTCGAAATCCACGGGCGGCCGATCGTGCACGGCGGTGTGCCATTTAAACTCGAAGATCATCTCGCCGTTTTCTTTCCGCGAGGCGATGACAAGACACTGATAAAGGTGACGCATCCCGTCATAAAGATCGACGTGCCCGCGTAGATGCGGCGCATCCTCGGCATCCATGGCAAAGCCGCCGTCCCACAACCGCAGGACTTTATAGACCTTGTCATCATTGTGAACACAAAGCCGCGACGAGCGGCGCAAAGCCGTTTTCCGCGCCTCCTCAAGGCCCTTTCGAACCGCTTCCGGCAAATACATCGACATGACAACACCCCCACCCTTACCCCTAGGATGGCGCGAACCCATTGAAAATCAAGTTAACAACCTGTCGCGGAATCGCGAACATTGAGATGTTGCCGCTCTACCTCACCCGTTCCTTGACCCGCGGCCGCAGAACATGGGGTTTGCCCGCGTCGTAAAGCGCCGAGTCAGGGAACCCGTGAGAATCCGCCAAAGCCGGCCCGACAAGGATCAGCGCCGTGCGCGTGATCTTGGCGGCCCGCACCTTGGCGTGAATGTCCGAAAGCGTGCCGCGAATGATCTGCTGATCCGGCCAGCCGACGCGATAGATCACCGCCAGCGGGCAATCCGCCCCGTAATAGGGGGCAAGCTGCCGCTCGATCTCGCGCAGGGCGCGGATGCCAAGGTGAATAGCCAGCGTCGCTCCCGTGCGGGCGAAATTCTCCAAGGTCTCCCCCTCGGGCATCGAGGTCGATTTCATCGACATCCGCGTGAGCACGATCGACTGCGCCACCTCGGGAATGGTCAACTCCTGCCCCAGTGCCGCCGCGGCGGCGGCATAGGCCGGAACACCGGGGATCACCTCATAGTCGATCCCATCGGCCTTGAGCCGCCGGATCTGCTCGGCAATCGCCCCATAAAGCGAAGGATCGCCCGAATGCACCCGCGCCACGTCTTCGCCCCGCTCCCGCGCCGCCAATATCTCGGCATGCGTGTCATCCAAAGTCATCGGCGCCGTATCCATCACCCGCGCCCCCTCGGGCGCACAGGCCACGACCTCGGCCGGCACCAGCGAGCCGGCATAAAGACACACCCGGCACGCCCCGATGATCCGCGCCGCCTTCAGCGTCAGAAGCTCCGGATCCCCCGGCCCCGCCCCGATGAAATAAACCTTCACGCCGCACCCTCTTTCTTTTGGCCCGAAATACTCCGGGGGAGCCCCGCAGGGGCGGGGGCAGAGCCCCCCTCGCCCCCCAGATGCCGGTTGCCCACATGGCGCAAATCCCCGTCGATCCGCCGCGCATAGCCCCGCGGCGTAAACATCCGCGGCCCCTCGCCCAACCGTGCGAGCCGCGTGTTCGAAGAGCCCACGAGAACAACGGTCAACATGTCCACCTCGTCCACCTCCAACTCATCGAGCCGCCGGTATCGGACATACTCCTCCGGCCGCCCGAGATTACTCGCCAGCATCACCGGAGTATCAGCGGGGCGATGCTCCAGAAGGATCTCCCGCGCCTCGGCCAGAAGGGTCCGGCGGGTCTTGGAAACGGGGTTGTAGAAAGCGATGACGAAATCGCCTTCGGCGGCAGTTTTCAGACGGCGCAGGATATCGTCGCGTGGCGTCAGAAGGTCCGACAGCGAAATGGTGCAGAAATCATGCCCCAAGGGCGCCCCTGCCCGCGCCGCGGCCCCTTGCAGGGCCGAAACGCCGGGCGAGCAAACCACTTCAACCCGCCGCGCGGCGTCGCTCACGCCCATCTCGCCCCCGGGCCGATCCAGAAGCTCGAACACCAGCGCGCCCATCGCATAGATGCCCGCATCGCCCGAACAGACGAGGGCCACGTTCTTGCCCCTCCCCGCCTCCTCCAGCGCATAGCGACACCGCGCTTCTTCGCCGCCCAAGGGAAAGTCCGCACGCGGCTTGCCTGCGGCCAGAGGGCCGAGAAGGTCGATATAAAGCCCATAGCCCACCAGCTCCTCCGCCTCGGCCACCAGCCGCGAGACCTCCGGCGTGCGCCAGGCCGATTGGCCGGGGCCGATGCCCACGACCGAAAGCCGCCCGCGCGGGCGGCCGCGCAACTCGGTCATCGGCGCTTGGGTCTCGGCGATCGCGCAGGTGGCATTCGCCGTCTTGCGCTTGGGGTGGCTGAGGGCGCCCTCGGCCCCTGCCTGCGCCAGCGCCGCCGCTTCCGAGACGCCATGCGCGCCGACCTCGGCAAAGACCACCTCGGAAGGATTGGCCAAGCGCGAAGTTTCCGCCTCAAGCACCTCAGCCTCAAAGAGCCGCAGCGGCACGCCGAGATCGCGGGCCAGCGCGAGGATCGCGGGCTCGTCGGCTTTGAGGGCGATAGTATTGACAGAGTGGATGGCAAAGCGGCTGATCCCGGCCTCTCTCAAGGCCTCATCCACCAGCGCCTTCAACTCTTCCGGCGCACAATTGCGGGCGCAACCGACGCCCAGCGCAAACCTCTGCGGCGCGAAGTGCAGGGCGTGCGGGCCGGTCTCGGCGGGTTCGGCTCCGCAGGTGATGTTCAGGTCATCGCCTTTCGGCAAGTCAACGAGCCAACCCGCCGTGGCGGCATCGCTTCCCGTCACACGCGCTCCGCCTCCCGACAACAGCGCCGCCATGGCCGGTTTGGCATCCTGCGGATTGGCCAGCCGCCAGCCTGCGGGCGGCGCATCGAGCGCCACGCCCAGCGCCACGTCGCCTGCGGTCGTCACGGCAGCAACCGAACCAAGCACGGCGGAAATCTCTTTCGCCAACCGGTTCGCGCCGCGATGACCGCCCAGAAGCGGCACGACGACCGAGCCATCGTCCGAGACCGAAACCACGGGCGGCTCAGTCCACTTGTCGCCCAGATGCGGGGCGACGGCGCGGATCAGGATGCCGCTGGCGCAGACGCCGATCACCGGCACTCCGGCAAGGAAGAGGTCACGCGCATGAACGAGGGCATCATCGAAGATCACCTCCGCCTGATCGACACGGCCCTTGCGGCCATGGACCACAGCGCCGAGCGCCTTGGCCACGCGGTGGGCGGTTGGCTCGCCCGAACGGGAAAGCGCGAGAACGACGGGGGTCATAGCCATGGATCGGCCCCTTTGGTCAGCAGGATCATTGAGAAATACGGCGCGGTTTCGGGTGCCTCAGAGAGCGGCAAGACCATCTCCTGAGGCAGGCTCGCCCGCTCGACATAGGTGGCGCGGTCGGTCAGGCCAAGGGCCTCGATCGCGCGGCGGATCTTCGGAAGGTGCCGGCCGACCTTCATGATCGCCACGCTCTCGGCCCCGGCGATGCGCTCGGTCAGTTCGGCCTCGCTCAGGGGGCCGGGCAGGACGGTCAGGCGTTCGTTGCGAGCCACAAGCGGCTTGCCTGCGCTGGCGGCCACGGCGGCGATGGAGGTGACGCCGGGCACGACGACGACCTCATAGCGCGGCGCGAGCCGGGCAAAGAGATACATGAACGAGCCATAGAAGAACGGATCGCCCTCGCAAAGGCAGACCACATCCTCGCCTGCCTCGAGCGCGGCGGCGATATCGGCGGCACCCCGGTCATAGGCCGCCTGCGCGGGGGCGCGCTCGGTGGTCATCGGCACCGGCATGACGATCTCACGCGCGCCTGCGGGGATCAGATCGGCGGCGATCGAGCGGGCAAAGCTCGCCCCATCTTCAAGCGCGGGATAGGCGATGACCTTGGCCCCTTGGATCAGGCGGGCGGCGCGGAGGGTCAGAAGATCGGGCGCACCGGGGCCGAGGCCCACACCATAGAGGATACCGCTCATCGCTTGATCAGGCTCCACTGGGTGACCGGCATCAGCGGCCGGAAGGCAGTCAGCCGCCCGACCGCATCGGCGCGTTGCACGCCGAGCTTTACCAGCTGCCCGCCGTGCTTCTTATAAAGGTCGAGCATCAGCGCCTCGCTCTCGAGCGTCACGGCATTGGCGACAAGGCGGCCAAGCGGGCGGAGGGCGGACCATGCTGCCTCAAAGACTTCCGAGGTGAGCCCGCCGCCGATGAAGATCGCATCAGGCGGTGTAAGCCCCTCGAGCGCCTCGGGGGCGGTGCCTTCGATGATCTGGAAGCCGGGGGTTCCGAGGGCAAGGGCGTTGGTCGCGGCCATGGCGCGGCGGTCGGCGCGGGGCTCGATGCCGATGGCACGGGCATAGCGGGCGGCGCGCATCCATTCGATGCCGACCGAGCCGCAACCCGCGCCGATATCCCACAACAGCGCCCCGCGCATCGGCATCAGCTTGGCCAGCGTCGCGGCGCGGACCTCTTGCTTGGTCATGGTGCCGTCGGAGGCAAACATCTCGTCGGGCAAGCCCGGCACGCGGGGCAGAAGCGCCGCGCCGGGGGCGGCGATGCATTCAACCGCGAGGGTGTTGAATTCGGGCACCTCATGCGACCAGCTTTCGGCGAGCCCGTCAAAGCGCTGTTCCCGCGCGCCGCCCATTGCGGCGAGGACGGTCATGCGCGACTGGCCAAAGCCTCGGTCGGTCAGGAAGCGGGCGATCTTGCCGGGGGTGTCGGAGCCGGTGGTGAGGATCAAGAGCCGCTGGTCGGGCTGGATGAAGGCGATCATCTGCTCGACCGGGCGGCCATGGACGGTGAGCGTCTCCACATCCGGCATCGACCAGCCCATGCGGGCGGCGGCGAGCTGGAAGGCGGAAAGCTGGGGGTGGTAGACGATTTCGCTGGCCGGAATGGCCCGGCCAATGCGGGCGCCGACC
>Ga0208931_1000009_pt1 | contig 167007 bp, 236 predicted proteins | sample Colrivmet1555B02_FD_187668 | JGI IMG/M metagenome (GOLD analysis project Ga0208931, IMG submission 187668) | Estuarine microbial communities from the Columbia River estuary - metaG 1555B-02 (SPAdes) (version 2) | ecosystem: Environmental > Aquatic > Marine > Intertidal zone > Estuary | place... | reverse complement strand
TCTCTGAGTTTGATACCGATGATCTCATTGAAGAGCTAAAGTCTCGTGATAGTGACTATGTCTATGGGAATAATGGTCTCATTGAAAAAATTTGGATCCTTCGTAGAGAGGGTAGAGACTATCAGGCAGTGTTGAATGAATTGATCTACAATACAATCGGAAAGATTATATGAACGAAGCATTGAAAGCGATAGCGATTGAAGCAGGTGCACCAGAGGAAGTACTTAACACTCTATGGTTTAACATCTTTTGTCAAAAGTTTGCACACCTGATTATTGAAGAACTTGAAAAGGAAATTGTATAATGAAACAATTATATTTGTCCAGACGTAATCTTCTTACCCTATTAAGTAAGTTAGATCGACTAGAGGATGGTGAAAGTACTGCATGTAGCATTATTAAATATGCTAATCCAACTGATCCATATTGTAACACCATCGATAAGATTATGGTAACTGCAATTCCAGATGAATTGTTCTACACGAATCGTGCGCCTGGAGAAATGCATCCAAAGGAAGAATTAGCCCTTAGGAGTTGAAGATTGTTCACAGCCTTAATAATCTTTCTTTCCCTAATAGGATTACAAGCACTAAGTATTGGTGTGACCCTGTACTTTAACAGATTTGGAATCTATGGGAGTGGAACATGGTTCGGCAGTGTTAAATACTTGACTAACAAGAAAATGTAAAGGATAATATATGGTAGACTTTGAGGTGAATCAGGTTGGATCTCTAAGCGAGTTACGTCTTGCACGTGCTCTTGGAAGAGTGATTGAGGAAGAATTGCAAAAAGGTAATTCACTTCCCGATGAGATAATGAGAGCGTATACAGAACTGTATGCACATTGGCAGTGGCAAATTAGCAAAGAACTATCATGACCGAAAAGTATGGAATAACTGCAGACGACATGGCCAGATGCTGGTGTGGTCGATCTCCCACTGGCAAGTGCGATGGATCCCATACCTTTACCGATGACCAGTGGGCAGAGATTAACTATGAGTTTAAGAAAGATACCACTGGTTCTGCTCAAGACTCTTGGTTTAACAAGACCGATGATTACTGGAACAAGGATTTAAAATGATTACTGATATAAACACACTTGTATTAAAAATAGATGATTTATTAAGTAAAATGCTTGTTGATCATGACATAGATCCACTACATCTATCATCTATCATTCTTGCTCGTTTGGTAAGGATGAATCAAGAATTTGAAAGTCATGATGACTTTAATAAGATCATGAATGCAGCAATATTGAAAAGACCTGCTGATCATGAAAGGACACTACAATAATGTCTTACTCTCGTTGGGGTGGCTCTGCATGGTATGCATTCTACAATGTAAGCGAGTGCCTTAGCCTTTGGTATGATATGGCGCACACGATTGATCATACTTACGATGAGTGTCTTGATTTAACGGTATCGAAGATTATGGAGATTTATGGTTGCACAGAAACAGAAGCACTGGAAGCCATGAACTATGTTAGAAATTTTATTGAGGATAAAGTATGAGTCTTGATGTTGATTTGATGGTTACACAACCATGCTCTGTTTACAACGCAAACATTACGCACAATCTTAATACGATGGCTGGTGAGGTAAAGTTGTCCAATGGTATGACACTATATCAGGTGCTATGGCGTCCAGATGAGCAGGTTGGATTAAAGTTTGCTCGAGATATCTCAGAGTTGTTAGATGAAGGTTGGAATATTTTGCTTTCCGACCCAGAGAAATATAAGAGATATAATCCAGAGAATGGTTGGGGTGACTATGAAGGACTCTGTAATTTTGTTTACAAGTATCGTAACGCATGCTGGGATAATCCAGAAGCAGAACTAAGGATATCAAGATGATCGCATTAAGTATGGACTTTGAAACGGCAGATCGTATCACACGATTGACACTAACTGAGCATCGAGATCTTTTACAATATCAGTTGGATGAATACTACGCAACACAGGATAGCGAAAATCCTAAGTGGTTACATCCAGAAGATGTTGGTAAGAATCATCTCATGATCAAAAAGATGAATTACATCCTAGAATATTATGGTGGAGAATTATATGGCGAATGTAAAGCAAGGAAATATAAAGAGAGCACCTCAATGGTGGAAGCATCTGAGAGACTGGAAGCGTATTTTCTGGAAGTCGGAAAGAAAAGCGCAGAAGAAAGCCATCCAGAATGATTCGAGTAATTAAACATGCCTTACCACTAACACTCATGAAAGAGTGTTTGGTGGAATCGCAGAAGCAGTTTCTTGGTAAAGAACTAAGGACTAACTGTGGTTGGGGGCAGGAATTGGTGCAGGAAAGTTCACCAGTGTTTATCTACGATCTCCCCGATGAATCTTTAAAAGAATCGATAGTAAGGGTTATTGGATCTGTGAAAGAAGTTCCAGAATTCACTGATACTAATGTAATGTTCCACTACTGGACTAGAGGTTCTTATATTCCATGGCATACTGATGAGGGATATAAAGCTGGAATTACAATTTATCTAAATGATACATGGGGTCGTGATGATGGTGGATTATTTCTTTACCGAGAAAATGATGAGATTAAAGGATTAATTCCAGAGTTTAATATGATGGTAGTTCAGGTTGGAGGAACAGACCACACAGTAACTCCAATTATTCGAGTCGGTGCAATTCGTGCATCTATTCAAATTTTCTTAAAATAGTTGTTGTCTTTTATTCGGATCTGGGGTATAATATAAGTATGAAAGAACATATTGTAAACAAAGAAAACATATTCATCATGGGCTGGTATATTGATCCAGCACTGTGCGATATGCTAATCGAGTATTATAATTTTAATCCACATAAGTGGGAAGATGGTGTTACTAAGTCAGGTGATGTAGATCATTCTATTAAACACTCGACTGATTTACATTTAAACATCGATGAATTAATGCAAATGCAATATGCCAATGCATTACAAGAATGTGTTGCGTTATACATGGAAAAATGGAAAACTTCTGGGATGACTGGTGTTCTGCCAGTAGAAGGTATGAATATACAAAAGTATCCTGCTGGTGGTGGATTTAAAACATGGCACTTTGAAAGATCTAAAGCAAGTGAACCAAATTGCAATAGACACTTAGTGTTTATGACTTATCTAAATGATGTAGCAGAAGGTGGTGGAACAGAATTTGCCCACCAACGTGAAGTGCGTGGTACAACTGCATTAAAAGCAGAAAAGGGTTTAACAGTAATTTGGCCAGCAGACTGGACACATACACATAGGGGCATTGTTGCTCCGAATGAAGAAAAAATTATCGCAACTGGATGGTTGCACTTAACTGAGAAATGAAAATGAAAATCGCAATTTGTTCTGATGTACATTTAGAATTCGGTGACCTTATGTTACAAAACACTGAGGGTGCGGAAGTGCTTGTGCTTAGTGGTGACATCATGGTTACTGCTGATCTTGGCAAACCAGATCCACACAACTTCTTAGAAGGTGCTAAGAGTCAGAGATTTATTGACTTCTTTAAGCGTTGCTCATTCCAGTTTCCCCATGTTGTTTATGTTATGGGTAATCATGAGCACTACCATGGTGATTACGCCATTAGTGCAAGCAAAATTCGTACTATGTTAAAAGATCATAGTTTAGACAATGTTCACTTTCTTGAAAAACAAGTTTGGGATCATGGTGACTATCGTTTTGTCGGTGGAACACTCTGGACTGATATGAATGGTGAAGATGGCATGACCATGCAACATGTGTCACGTCGTATGAATGACTTTCAGATTTGTGAAAACAGTAATCGAGAGGTCAACTACAGAGTATTTGATGCTGATGATGCTGACAATAAGAAAGTTAAATTTAAGACTCGCCCAGCAACTTTGTCTCCAGAAGATGTAGTCGAAGATCATAAAGCAATGTTGACTCTGATTGATGAAACATACAAAGTCACTCCTCCATGGATGACAATGGTTGTTGTTGGTCATCATGCCCCAAGCAAAGGTTCTGAGCATCCACGTTACAAGCATGATCAATTGATGAATGGTGCATACAATTCTAGACTTGAAGATTTTATTCTTGCTCGTCCAGGAATTAAATTGTGGACTCATGGTCATACTCACGAAGACTTTGATTATATGATTGGTAGCACTCGTGTTGTTTGCAATCCTCGTGGTTACATCAACTACGAAGAACGTGCTGATCGATTTGAACTAAAGGTAGTTGGAGTATGAATGTGCAACGCTATGTTAGAGATGTTACATTTGAGTGTGACAACCTTACATTGTGGGAAGGTATGTTACTCAAGGATATTGTCGAAGCATTATCAAAAGGAAAAAAAGTCAAAATTGAAACCGATGAAGAATTTGAAGCGAGAATAAAGCATGAGTGATTACAGACCAGACAAGTGGGTGATTGTTAAGATTACCTCTGACAAATATCCACCAGTCCATAAGGTGTTTGCCTGTTGGTATGGTGGATATCTTGGCTCTGATTCTTGGAAACTAAACAGTGGTATTACCAAGGCTACTCTTGAAGGATATGTTTATTCCTTTGAGGGTAGTTCTGGTTCTATCTATGAATGCCATGAAGATTCTTATGGAACAAATTTTTATGGTAGTGGTGTTCTTCAGAATATGATTGATAAGGCTGCATCGATTGGTGCCACTATTGAAATTCTTCCAGAAGAAACAAATTGGTTAGAGATAAATTATGAATAATCATTGGACAATTACACTTGAAGAAGATCCCGCAACAGGAGATCTGATTATGCCATTCACACCTGATATGTTACGTCAGGTTGGATGGGATCTTGGCGACACGCTAATTTGGGAAGATATGGGCAATGGCTCATGGACATTAACTAAAAAGGAAATTGATAATGCCGAAATTCACACTGATAGCTGAACACACAGACATATATGGAGAACCAGATGGTACTAAAGTGAACTATGAATTTCATGGTACATATTTACCAGAAATTCTAGAACATGTTGACTTATTCCTTAAAGGATGCGGTTTCAATCCAACTGGGACTCTTGACTATGTTCCTGATGAAGAATATTATGGTATACCATCTGACACAGAAGAATCAACATGGAATGATCATGGTGGTGGATCAACCATGGCAGATTATCCAGAATTGTATGATGAACAAGATTTAGTTAAAACAAAATCTAAACACTACTTTGATACTGAGAGGAATAAATGATGGGAATGCCACTTGATGTCATGATGTTTCAACAAGCATGCGATCAACAACCTTCAGAGAATAATGCATCATTATACATTAAACTGATTCAAGAAGAATATAAAGAATTTGTTGAAGCATGCAATAATGCTGATGAAGTAGAATCTCTTGATGCATGTATGGATATGATCTGGGTAATTCTGGGATATTGTCATATGAAACAACATAATGTTGCTGGCGCATGGGATGAAGTGCTTCGTAGCAATATGGCGAAAGTAGATCCGCTTAGTGGCAAGGTGCGTCGTCGTGAAGATGGCAAAATTCTTAAACCAGAAGGCTGGAAACCACCTAATTTAACAAAATTTGTGAAAAACCTTGAAAATAATTGAAATTTGCGGTATAATTACATTATGATTACACTTTACTTAGACATGGATGGCGTGCTTTGCAACTTTGACAAGGCATATCGCAAACTAGACCCAGAAAAAGTCGATCGAAAGAAATTTCGTGAGGCTGTTTTCACATATAAAATATTCGAAGATCTGGAATTTATGCCAGATACCACAGAATTAATGAACTATGTGTCAAAACTTGAAGGAATTACCATTGAAATTCTCACTTCAATGGGTACTTACGATGCAATTCAAGGAAATCACGCAAGAAGCCAAAAATTACACTGGTTGAACAAGTATAATATTCCTTACAAAGCAAATTTTGTTCGAGCCAAACAAGAAAAAGCCAATTTTGCTCATGATCGTGCGATTTTAGTTGATGATTCCATCGGTTGTATCACTCCATTCAATGCAAAAGGCGGTCACGGCATTCTTCACACAAAATCTACTGATACGATCCAACAAATTCATGATACCATTCGTGGAATTCGTGGGTTACATGCATTAAAATTTGGATACGACTCAATGGGTTCTTATGCTTGATATTTTTGGACCAACCTTTCAATGGATAAAAGATGATTATCGATCCCATCCCTTTCGTTTTGCTGTTGAGTTGCTTGCTTGGGCTATTAGCATTGGTTGTGCGATCACTATGGCTGTCACAGTTCCCAATCCCCCTTTATTGGCTCTTTATCCTGTTTGGATCTCTGGTTGTGCCATGTACGCTTGGGCTGCTTATACTAGGAAATCATTTGGCATGCTTGTTAACTACCTCTTGTTAGTAGCAATTGATATGTTTGGTTTGTTTCGGATGCTTACTCAGTGAATATATTTTATCTTCACGAAGATACTAAAGAATGTGCAAAACAACATCTTGACAAACATGTCGTTAAGATGATTCTAGAATACGCACAACTTTTGTCCACTGCTCATCGTCTTCTTGATGGGTATGAGTATGAAGGTAAGTCTATTTCTGGTCGCAAAGCAATGCGATGGAAATTAGATGATTCTCGTGAAGATAATTTGTATCTTGCATCGCATATGAAACACCCATCTGGTATTTGGTGTCGTCAATCACAAGATAATTATTGGTGGTTATATAATCTGTGGCGAGATCTTATGAAAGAATATACATTTCGTTATGGTAAGCATCATGTCGCAGAAAGATTGATTCCATTCTTATCTTTTGCGCCAACTAATATAACAGAAAGTATTGCAACTCCAATGCCACAGTGCATGCCAGAGCAATATAAAGTACCAACTGATTCTATTCAAGCATACCACAACTACTATATTAATGACAAACAACCATTTGCTGTTTGGACAAATAGACCAATTCCAGAGTGGTATGTTTGTGAGTGGAAAAATAGAAACCACAAAGCAGTATATCAAAAACAAAACGATAAAATAAAATTTAGAATGGTTCCTGCTTAAATGCAATACATAAATTTATTTCCAACACCATTGTTTATTGATGATCAATTAGTCCTTGCAAAAGAAATTCTACCTGTCGCTGAAGATTATATAAACCAACATGGTATTAAATATCTTGGACAGGAATCGTACGATTCTACTTATAGCATTAACTCTGCATCACTTTTGCAACAAAATGATTTTAGATTAAATAAACTTAATAATTATATAAGCACTGTCTCTAGAAAATACTTTGCAGATAATTGTATAGATTCTAGTATGTGGACTCTTAAACCATATTATCTGTTTAATAAAATAAAAGCAGGTGGCACTCATCAAGCGCATACCCATCCAGGATCTATACTTTCTGGATGTTTTTATTTAAAAGTCCCACAGAATTCTCCACCAATAATTTTTAATGATCCCAGAGTTTACTGGAAATTTATACATTATGCTATTAATTTCGGGAGACCCCGAGAAGATTATAAATTACTACCTGAGTATGTGATTAATCCGATCGAAGGAACATTTTTAATGTGGCCAAGTTGGTTAGAGCACCAAGTACCTACAAGTATTAGTTCTGAAGAGCGAATTTGTGTCGCTTTCAATCTTAATCCGAACTAAATAAAACGAAGGAGTTATTATGCCAACTTATGTATTTCGTAATAAAGAAACTGGTGAACAGTTTGAAAAATTGATGAAGATCTCAGAACTCGACTCATTCAGAGCCGACAATCCCCAATTAGAAACAGTAATTCAAGCAGTGTCATTTGGAGATCCCACTAAATTAAGTTCAACACGTAAATTTGATACTGGATTTAAAGAAGTCCTACAAAGGATACATGAAAAAACTCCAGGAAGTCAATTAGATAAGTCATCTTCACAACTATAAGGAATTCTAATGGCTCGTACCACAGCAGCAAAAAAAGTAATAGATCTACATAATGAAGAACGTGAGTCAAAGCCAGTTGCTAGTAATCAATTAAAATTACGATTAGATAATTTAAAAACATTTCAACCATTAACAGATAATCAAAAAAAATTCTTCGATGCTTATAAACTAGGTGACTACTTTATAGCATTGCATGGTGTCGCAGGAACAGGTAAAACTTTTATCGCACTTTATAAAGCAATAGAAGAAGTTCTCGATAAAAATAATCCATTCAATAAAATTATTGTAGTTCGATCTGCAGTACAATCACGTGAGATGGGACATCTTCCAGGAGATGTAGGTGAGAAGATGGAAATCTATGAACAACCTTATCGTCAAATCTGTCACCAGTTTTTTGATCGCAAAGATGCATGGGATCGTTTAGAAGAACAGGGTCATATTAGTTTTATCTCTACATCTTTTATTCGTGGTATGTCATTTGATAATGCTATTATTATTGTTGATGAGATGCAGAACTTAACTTATGAAGAGATTGATACAGTTATGACTCGTGTGGGACATATGTCTAAAATTCTTTGGTGTGGTGATTATCGTCAAACTGATCTAAATAAGAAACGTAATGATATGTCAGGTATTCTTAAATTCTTTGATATCGCTCAGCATATGAAAGCATTTACTCGTATTGAGTTTACTGTAGACGATATTGTTCGGTCATCCTTAGTCAAGGATTATATTTTGGCTAAACTAAAATACGAAGATTACGAGGACAGAAAATGATAACATCAGAACAATTTCACCATCTATTTCCAAGAGCACAAGACCCAACATCATGGGCAGAGTCTATGTGTAATGTATTTCCAACATATGATATAACAACACCAAAACGTGTGGCAGCATTCCTCGCTCAGTGCGGTCATGAGTCTGGTGGTTGGACAGTGTTTGAAGAAAACCTTAACTATTCAGCACAAGGATTAAATGGTATCTTCAAGAAGTATTTTCCTACACTTGAATCTGCACAACCTTATGCACGCAAACCAGAAATGATTGCCAATAAGATCTATGCTAATCGTATGGGTAATGGCGCACCAGAATCAGGTGATGGATATAGGTTTCGTGGTCGTGGACCAATTCAACTAACTGGTCGTGCAAACTATACAGCATTTGCTAAAGAGATGTTTGAAGACTGGCAGAATGTGGTAGATAATCCTGACTGGGTTACTGCTGATCGTGATTTTGCTCTTATGTCAGCTATTTGGTTCTGGAATAAAAATGGACTAAACAAAGAAGCAGACGCAGGTGATCTAAAATTAATGACCAAAAAGATTAATGGTGGTTACATTGGACTTGAAGATCGCATTAAACATTATAATGAGTGTATTGATTTACTTACCTAATGCCAACATTTATACATCATGATCTTCCCAAATTGGAACGTACCGACTCTAACCAAGTTAGACTTTACAAAACCCCGTCGGGTCGAGCCTATCCAAGCATCACCACCATTACAGGACTCCACTCAAAACAAGGAATCCTCGAATGGCGAAAAAGAGTCGGAGAAGCAGAAGCAAATAGAATCTCCAGCCAAGCAAGTAAACGTGGAACAAAAGTCCATGGATATTGTGAATCATATCTCCGCAGTGAACTCTGTGAACCTGACACGTTCGATTCAGAGATATTTGGAAGAATTAGACCCTACCTCGAAAAAATAGATAACATACATGCATTAGAAACACCATTGTATTCTGATCATCTTGAGGTTGCTGGGACTGTTGATTGTATTGCTGAGTATGAAGGTAAACTTTCAGTTATTGATTTTAAAACTTCAAGCAAACCAAAGACTAGAGATCACATCCATGGCTATTTTATGCAGACTGCAGCATATGCTGTGGCATTCGAAGAACTAACAGGAATTCCAGTAGGAAGACTGGTTATCATAATGGGTATAGACGATAATCCGACAAAAATATTTGTCGAAAAAAGAGATGACTGGATCGATGGATTTAAAAGTCTAAGATTAGAATATAAAAGTAAACATGGAATCTAATATTAATTTTTTTGAGCATGTATTATCTAATGATGACTGTCAGACATTAATAAATTATTTACTAAATGATACTCCATCAGCAGTTTCATTAGATTATAATAATTTAAAAAGAACACGAGTATTAGAGCATTACATTGTTATTGATCTAAGTAAAAAATTAAATATCAATTTTGATCGAGCGTTTTTAATGCATTATAATGCAGGAATTGGTTCCGTATTACATAATGATAACTATTCGATTGAAGAATCACGAGAAGTATTTAATGCATGGAAATCTTCTGCTGTTGTGTTTTTAAATCAAGAATTCGATGGTGGAGAATTGATTTATCCAAATCAGGGGATTACTATAAAACCAGTAACAGGTAATATGGTAATTGCACCAGCAGATGAAAGCGCACCACACTTCGTGAGTCCATCATCTTCAGATAGATATGTATTAGTATTAAGAATTATTTGACACGTAAGAATATATAATGTATAATTGTGATATTGCTGTATGAAGCAAAGAGAAAAGTGTTCTGGACGGGAGTTCGATTCTCCCCACCTCCACCAAAAAGATAATTATGAAAAATAGATATACCGCATTGTGTCCAACTTGTTTTATTAGATTTCAGTGGATAAAGGACAATGGGTTATCGAAACATAAGTGTCTTTCTGATGGGGGTGACTAGGTTTCGACAGGGCAACAAGTAAATGCGTGGACAGCACGAGACAGATACTCGTTAAAAGTAAAAAACCGTAAACGCAAACGACGCACAGTTCGCATTAGCAGCCTAAACACTGCTTAGGGTTTCGGTAGGTTTCCTCGTAACAGAATAACCTACCACTTTATTATGCCAGCCACGTAGTGTGCCAGCCATATAATTTTAACCTTATTACAACTTATAGGAAAATAAATGAAATTGAAACTTATCACTGCTGCTTCTCTAGTAGCATTCTCTGCAATGGCAAGCGCACAGTCATCTGTAACTGCAACATATGGTGTTAAAGAAGCAAATGTTACAAGTGTGCAGAGCCATGTAACGAACATGTCTGTTAAGACTCGTGCATTTACCAATGTCGATCTTGATGCAGGTATCAATACTGAAACTGCTGACGTAGCACGCACTGTTACAAATCGTTATGAAATTGGTGTATCTACAGGAATGGATCTAACTTCATTTCTTCGTGGTGATGTTCGTCTTGGTACTGGTATGAAGCAAAAATCAGGTGTTCAAGACTTTGGTTACTACTCTGTAGAACCTGGAGTTACTGCAAAGTTTGGTGATATTAGCACACGTGTAGCATATCGCTATCGTACTGCATATGACTCAAATGTTAATGCTGATACTAGTCAAACTATGCGTTATAGCGTAGGTTATGCATTAACTAAGAAAGATGCTATCCGACTTGGATATGATGTTCAAAGTGGTGATGGTGCTAACAAGCAAACTACTATCGCTTACACTCGCTCATTCTAATTTAAGAGTTGATGGTCTCTTTAAAACCATCATGGATTAGTGAAGTCTTCGCTTGATGTTAGCAACCGATCACCCAATGGTATCTTGTACTAACTTATAGTGGCAACATTAATATTGTCAATTTATTTTTAATTGTTAGGATATGATATGAAATCACTTATCGCATTGGTAGCATTGGCATTCGCATCACTTTCTTTTGCAGCTGAACCTGTTAAGAAAGAAGAATCAAAGGCTCCAGCAAAAACTGAAGCAAACTGCGTAACTAAAGATAAATCTGGTAAGTGTCCACCTGCTCCAAAGTCTGAAAAGCCTACTCCTAAAAAAGTAGAACATAAAGACGAAAAGAAAGCAGACGCACCAAAAGCAGAAGCCGTAAAGAAGTAACAATTCCTAAATAATTGTTACAGTGGGTTGAAGGATCCCAATAAAACCTTCATTTTACACACACAACACAAAGGAGTATTTTATGTCAAATCTGACACCATTCGAAATTCGTCTTGAACTATTAAAAATGGCCAAAGACATGTTAAATGATGATTATTATGGGAAGCGTGAGGTTATTAGCAATGTTTGGCAATCCAAACTAGAAATTGCTAAAATCAATGGTGGTGAGTTGCCCGAACATCCAGGGTTTCCAACTTATCCATCAGAAGCTGAAATCATTTCAAAAGCACAAGTGCTTAATGGTTTCGTTTCAAACATCCCAAATATAGATACAAAGACTAGCAAAAAGTCTGCCTGATCGGGATAGGAGAAGTGCATTTTGCACTTCTCTCTAACTTTAAAAGGAGAACTATGCGACAATATCGTTTATATGTTCCAATCATACTATTAATACTATGTTTAAGTTTTTATTTGAATTCAGTACTATCAAGTAAAGACATTTATTTAAAGATTAACTATTCACAGTTAACACCAGAATCTCAAGAACAAGTGCGTTGTCTTGCAGACAACATTTATTATGAGGCTGGCTATGAGCCAGATGATGGTAAACTTGCAGTCGCACTCGTCACAATGAATCGTTTACAAGATCCAAGATATCCAAAAGATATTTGCTCTGTAGTCAAACAAAAGGTAAGATCAACATGTCAGTTTAGTTGGTTCTGCGAAAACGTAAAAGCCAAAAGAAATGAAGTATACAATAAAGCAATGGAAGTTGCTCTTGATGTCTATGCTAATTATGAGAAGCTGACAGACATCACGTATGGTGCATTATTTTATCATGCTGATTACGTCAATCCAAGATGGAAGTTAGAAAAGACGACTGTTATCGGTAGACATATTTTTTATAAAGAAAGTGAAGGAAAAGATGATGCAAAAAATGAACATTCAACTAAAGGAAGATCAGTCTTCTAAACATTCCTTCTTCTTACTAATGGAAGAAGTTACGTTGACTAGTGTGAAACAAGCAGTTGAGTGGATATTCGAAGCCAACTTCTCTGAAGAACCACCTGAACTAATGAATTTAATCATTACAAGTCCAGGTGGTGATTTAAATGCTGCATTTGCATTGATTGATACTATTCGTGGTTCTTCAATTCCAGTTAGAACAATTGGACTTGGACAAGTTGCCTCAGCAGGATTGATGATCTTTATTGCAGGACATAAAGGACATCGTCTGCTGACACCAAATACATCAATACTCTCGCATCAATACTCTTGGGGTGCGTTTGGTAAAGAACATGAACTGTTCGCTACTGTGAAAGAGTTTGATTTAACTACCAAGAAGATGATTTCCCATTACAAAAAATGTACTGGGTTATCAGAAACAAAAATTCGAGAAGTGCTATTGCCACCTCAGGATATCTGGCTTAGTGCTATCGAAGCAAAAAAGTTAGGACTCTGCGATGACATTAAAGAACTTTCTTAATTATTGTAAGTATTCTGGTGTATGGATTTCTCTCACATTAAATCCATATCACTGGAGATTATCATTTGACTACACAAAACCAGATGATATGGATCCAAGTTTATATTCTATCCATATCAGCATTGCGCCATTATCAATAAAATTTGTATTGGATGATGGATCATGGTAACAGGAATTTTTACAAAACTTAAACCACCTTCTTTTTTAAAGGAACTTATTATGTCAGATAATGTTTTTATCATTTCAATTGCACTTGCTGTTTTGACTGCGATTTGCGCACTTGGTCACGATTCATATGTTTCAACAAAATCTATTGAAAGAAACATTGAATCCGCTATCGTTAAAGGTATCGATCCATTAGCTGTTCGTTGTGCTTATGCTAAACGAGATGACACTATTTGTATCGTTTATGCATCTTCACACAACTCACCCTCCAGTTTGTCTAGTTCTAAAAAGTAATACTTTAGGATTCTAGCCGATACCCCTCATCTTTTGAGGGGTATTTTTCCTTGTAGAATCAACAACTTACCCTCTCTCCAGAAAGTTGTTGTCTTTAATCGACCTTTGGAGCATAATATATCTTATAGTGAATGAGAAAGGTTTATTATGAGTCGAATGGCTGAATTAGACATGGAAATAAACGATGCGTTAGATGCACATCGTGGTCCAGAAAATTGGATGTCCTGCGAGGAAATTGCATTTCAATTGGAAATTCCAGTTGAGTTGGTGCATCAGGTTGTTGAAAACAGATGGAACATTTTGATTGGAGAATCAGTATGAGTTTACTTACAGTCGGCAACCCAAAATTGCTTAAAGGTGAGAAGAAAGGCTATTTGTCTTCTGTTCTACACTTTGCGCCAGCAACTCTTTCTGGTAAAGAAGTCTGCCCCAAGCGCACAGCTGGATGTACTGCTGCATGTTTGAATACTGCTGGTCGTGGTGGCATCTTCAAGAAAGGTGAAACCACCAATGTGATTCAAAAAGCACGGATCCGTAAGACCAAAGCATTCTTCGAAAATCGTCAAGCATTTCTCAATGAGTTGACTGTTGAGATTATCAAAACAAAAACCAAAGCAGAAAAACAAGGACTGATTCCAGTCTTTCGTTTGAATGGCACTTCAGATCTCGCATGGGAAAAGTATGAAGTTGCAAATGGTAAAAACATTTTCCAAATGTTTCCAGAAGTGCAATTTTACGATTACACCAAAATCAACAATCGCAAAGTTGCACACATTCCAAACTACCACCTGACTTTCTCTAAAGCAGATGGAAACGATATGGATACTCGACTTGCAATTTCAAATGGTATGAATGTCGCAGTTGTATTCCACAAAGTGCCAGAGAACTATCTTGGTCGTCCAGTTATCAATGGCGATGAGACTGATCTTCGTTTCTTGGATCCTAAAGGTGTTATCGTTGGTCTCAAAGCCAAAGGTAAAGCCAAGAAGGATCTTTCTGGATTCGTAGTTACTGCTTGACATTAATTCATAATTAGAGTATAATAGAACTTATGCAGATGCTACATACATCACTTGGTAAAACCAAGAAGAAGAAACCGACTGCCAAACAACGAGAGTTGCAGTCGTCGTGGGAAACCATGTTAAAGAAGTATGCCACAAAGACGATTGCACCTAAACAACAATCACTCAGTGAAGTATACTCGCTCGGGAGACCTGCTGGTCGGGAGACCCCTAAGATTCCGAGTCTTCCATTCAGTGGTGCACCATGCACTAAAAAAGACTCACCAGTCTACACTGGATCTCTAATTAAGGGTATTGGTACTATGCACAAATCAAATGCCATACCAATTTTTAGTGATGAACAAGCAGTTGAAATTGCAACAATGAGGAGATGATATGAAAGTGTTCTCTGCATTCCCAACTCCGATATATATTAATAATATTGAATACGATAATGATCTACTTAATACTGTGAAAACCTATGACTATGAATCATTTCACTCTAAAGAACTATCTGGTCGTTACACAGTATCTAAAAATATATTAGATAAATCTGAGTTGAAATTTTTAAGAACAATTATTGAACAAAATTATAATACACTTTTTTATGATATACTTGGCTTTAATAAAGAAATTGAATTTAGAATAGCAACATCTTGGGTAGTTAAATTAGAACCACAAGATTTTGGACACAAGCACTATCATTGCAATAGTTTTTTTAGTGGAGTGCTCTATTTGGAAGTTGATGAGACCACTAGTCCCATCGTCTTTTATAGAAATACATCAAACATAAATGAAATGGGTAATCCAGTTATAATTGAAATTCCATTTGATGAAGACTTCTATTATAATGAATTTAATTCGCCATCTTGGAAATATCAACCAAAGAAGGGTGATTTGATTTTATTTCCATCTAATTTGGCTCATATGATGCCAGAAAATAGTTCTAACATCACAAGATATTCACTGGCATTTAATATATTTCCTTATGGAATATTCGGTAAAAATACTGAAAACGCATTGGAGTTAAAATGAAAACTTTACAACAACAAGAAACTGAAGCAGTCTTAGCAATGGGCGAGCAGTTAAAAATTTATGAACAACAAATTGATGTTCTCAAGAAACGAATCGAGAAACTTGAGTCTGATAATGAAGCCTTAGTTATGGATGTTGCATTCTATGGTGGTAACTTGCTTAACTTGTCTTGCAATAATAAATAAGGTATAATTATGAATAACTTTGAACTGGCTAACCTACACTTCAAATATCAAGATCTGCAATTAGAGGTTATGAAATTGGATAAATTTTTCACGATGTACTTAGATAAATTTTCTAAAAAATTAGATCCTGAAAAACCAAATACTCCAATCTGGAAATTATACAAACAAAAAACGAAAGAATATCATGATCTTTGCAGAGAACTTCGAATCACCGACTACTACATTAAAAGAAAAACCAATGTTTAAAACAGCCAACGAATTTTCAATGCATATTGAAGAAATTGTTCGTGATAAGAGATTGTCTTATATGGATGCTGTCTTGGAATACTGCAAAGAAAATTATTTGGAACCAGCAGATGTTGCATCTCTGATAAATAAATCTCTAAAGGATAAGATTGAAATGGATTTTAGAGAGTTGAACTATCTACCTAAACAGGCAAAATTGGATGTGTGATGGATGGCTTTAAAGCGTATCGTTATTACCTAGCGATTAAACTTCATTTCACTTCTGAAAAATTTAACGTCTTCGAAAATCGAGGTAATGTTAAAGGTACACGTGAAGCATTCACCGCCAGAAATGATAGATATATATTCGAGAAACTTGCCAACAAGTACAACGATGATAGAGAAATTATTCAGTTCTTTGTTGCAAATTTTGCTTATGGTAATGAGTCTGCGATATATGAAGGACAACAGGCAGAAGAAAATCTTGTCGAATGGATTAAACGAAAACAGTCAATCACACAAAGGTTCATTGATGACTTAGCTACTATATTAACACACACTGAGGTAAATAGGTTACCACAAACATCTATCTTCAACTTTATTGATTCTGCATATCCAGTTACATTAGAGTTGTTTGTTGGAGGTAAGGTATCGATAGAAACTCTTAGGATTATAGATGATTTTTATCCGATAATTGCAAAATGGCAAGATAATACCTCTATTAAATATATTTGGAATCAAGAATTGTTGAGAATTAAAAAGTTGACTGGCTTCGTTAAATACGATAGAATTAAGGCTGAAAAGATCTTTAGTCACTTCATGGAAGAAATCGAGATTTGACATCATGGGCAAGACATATTATAAGTCATCGAAATCAGATGATGATAGTTTTGGTGGTCGTTCAGGGAAACCTGCCAAACATGCTAGTGGTCGAAAGACTGGTGGTATGAGAACGATAAATAGTTATGTTGAAGAAGATTATGATTTAAACAATGAAGACTTTGATGACGACATTGAACTAGATGATAAAATACAAATCGACCATACTAAAAATAAACCGTAATATTAATATAAAGGAAATACGATGGACATTCAAACACTCCGCAAAATGCGCAATCAAGACTTCGGAAAAATCTCTGGAGAATTCGATAAGATTGCTAATCCCCAAACCGAAAAGAAATCATATTCAGACGATCGCTTCTGGCGTCTCGAAGGTGACAAAGCTGGCAATGGCACAGCAACTTTCCGATTCCTACCACGTGTAGAAGGTGATGAACTCCCATGGGTTCGAATCTTTTCTCATGGCTTCCAAGGTCCAACTGGAAAGTGGTACATCGAAAATTCTCTAACCACTCTTGGTGAGAATGACCCTGTTGGTGAGTTGAACACAACTCTTTGGAACTCTGGTTCTGAAGCCAACAAAGAAATCGCTCGTAAACAAAAACGTAAGTTGTCATTTATTGCCAACATTCTCATTGTGTCTGATCCAAAGCATCCAGAGAATGAAGGTAAGGTATTCTTGTTTAAATTTGGCAAGAAAATCTTTGATAAGATCATGGACAAAGCACGTCCAACTTTCGAAGACGAAAAGCCTGTAAACGTGTTTGATTTGTGGGAAGGTTCTAACTTCAAATTGCGTATGCGTAAGAAAGATGGCTACGCAAACTATGACGAATCTTCTTTTGCAGATCCAGCACCTGCTGCTTCTGATGAAGACTTGGTTCGTATCGTAAATGGTCAGTACAAGTTGTCTGAGTTTACTGATCGTAGTAACTTCAAGTCTTATGATGAGTTGAAGAAGAAACTAGATGCAGTTCTTTCTGGTGATTCTTTTGCTGGTAAGTCTGCTGCACAAATGGCTGAAGAAGAAGATCGTCCTGTTGCATCTGCACCAAAGATGGCTTCTAAACCAGCACCTGTGTCAAAGTCGATGGATGACGATGAAGATGTTATGTCTTATTTTCAGAAGATCGCTAAAGAAGACTAATTAGTTTTTACCAAAAAGAAAGGGGACTTTCGTCCCCTTTTTTATTATGCGAATTTAGATCGTAACCAACTACTTGCTGATGATTCAGGATTTCTTATCGCTGGTCTTGTTACTTGCGTTACATTAGAGTTGTTTGTTACTGGTGCATTTACTGCGACAGTGCCACCACCCTTAGCATTTTGTCCCTTAACTTCGGCAGAAGTATCTGCATTCATTTTAGAAGCATTGGCTACTTTAGTACCATCCACTTGCATGGCACCACCAGCTGCAACGAATGCTGTTGCTTTTAGCCATGGGAAGTCATTGACAGCATCCATTCCACCTTTTGGAATTTTACCGAATGCTACCATAGCACCACTCAACTTATCGAGTCCCATTGCTGCTTTCATCACACCTTCGCCATTTTGACCAATTTTAATCAATTGTTCAACAGGACTATCAGTGCCAATAGTCAATAGTCTACCAACTAAGTTTCCGATACCAGCAACTGCCTGACCAGCACCAAATGCTGCCATAGCAAGACCCAATGCAGCTACACCTGCTGCTACTGATAGTAAATTACTACCATCCATCTTTCCTATTCGTTCGAGACCATCGGTCATGTCAGAAAAACCTTTTCCAACTGCCTGCATGGCTTCACCGATTACATACAACGCACCACCCATTAATCCTAATGCCACTGCGCCAGCAATAATTAAAGGTGCTGCTGTACCAGCAATTGCACCGATTATTCCAAGTCCTGCCACTGCTGCTAATCCTTTACCGATTGTTTCCCAATCTAATCCTTGGAAATTTTGCATAGCATCACCAGTGATCCATAGAGCACCAGCAAGTATTACTAATGCAGCACTGCCAATTAACATAGATGGAGAAGATTTTCCAAGCAACATAGCAATGCCAGCAAGTCCTAACAATGCCACCCCACCCATAGCGATACTTTCCCATTCGACATCAGCGAATTCTTGAAGTGCTTTTGCCGTTACGTATAATGCGCCAGCAAGTATCACCATCGATGCAGCACCTTTGATTACATTTGCATTACCAAATGAACCAATACCTTTAGCGATTCCAGTTAACAAACCTTGTATACCTGATCCAATACCTTTACCTAGTCCAGCGATACCACCACCAAGTGCTTTAAGACCAGCACCAATTCCAGCCATTATACCGCCACCACCACCTTCTCCACCAGATGCAGCCTGTGCTTTAACTGGTGTAGAATCACCTCTGGTATTTTCCTCAATCTTTTCCAGAAGATCAGTTTGAGAACCCATCATTCGATTATTTTCTAATTCAGTTTCTTCAGACTTACCTGCATTTGCTGCAGCTGTGGTAGCAGTTGGTGGTTTTAATCCAGCCGAGTTACCACTAAGATTACTAAGTATCGCTCTGTTCACTGGAGTTGGACTTTTCACATCAGTACTATAATCGTACTTTGCATATTCATCTGCACTGGCTTGTCGTTTATCTAATAAAGCACGACCTGCTTTAGATTTACCCATCTCGTCATCACTATGACCCGTAATAGATTTAAACTTTTCTATAGCAGCTTCATTTTTCTTTATTTCTTTTGACGCATTGTGCGCACCCTCATAATCTTTTTTCAGCTGTTCACGTGTTCCTGGATTACCGAGTGCTTTTTGTTTTTCAATAAACTTTTCTCTTTCCATACTTTTATTGAATACACCACCGATGTTAAGTGCACCCATTACCTTCTGTTTCACATTACTAACAGATAGAGATTGTTTTAAGTTGTCTTTTTTATCTTGAATCTTTTCGCCGAGTGTTTTGAATGTTGTCATACCTTTAGCAATTTCAGATATTGCTTTGGCTTCTTTGTCCCATTCTTTTTGGAAATCTTCGTCAGACTTCCCCATTCGTTTCGTAGTTTTTAACTGATCAGATAGAGTATCTCTAATTTTAGCGAGGATAGCAGTATCGCTTGCCTGTCCTCCACCAAGTTTAGCAGCAGTGGCAGATTGAACCTTATTCGATAATTCCATTAGTTGTTTAATGGAAGTCAACTCACCTAATGTAGCAGATTGAACTGCTAAAATTTGTGAGAATCCTTCAGTAGTAGTACTGGTCTGTTCTCTAATACTAGAATTTACCGAACTGTTGCTGGTTCTCTTTGCCATTTTATCTTACTCTCTTTTGTGATTCTAATCTACGTTTTTCTTCTTCTAAATACTGAATCAACATATGCACATATATTTCTCGTTCAAACGGTATCATTTCCTCAATTTCCGTAAGCGAGTACTTGTGGTATTGCATTAAAGCAAAATTCATCTTATAATAATTGTGCAATGTCTCATGACAAAGGTTTATTAAAAAAAACTTTGGAGTCCCTCCAATGTCTTCTTATGTTCTTTACTACAAAGGGGACATGTGTACTCAATATCTTTTTTAATCTTAGGCATTGTAGTAAAGAATTTTTGTACTTTCAGAAACTGTTCTGAAGTTAAATTCTCAACGAATGCTAAAAGTTCTTTTTCTGTTTGTTCATGACCATGGAAAATTTCATCGCCTTGATAGATATAATCTATTGAATTTGCGATAATCTTAAAGATATTGTCGATATTTTCTGTATCTGCAAGTTCTAGTTTCTTGGACATTTCTACTGTTGGATATTTCATCACAACACCAACATCTCCAAACAACTCAATCTTTTTATTATGGTCTGCATCTTTTTCTACGGACAGTTTTGTTAAGTCAATACTAATCTTAACTTTGGCTTTGTCGTTTTCTTCACCATGATCTACATCACATGGGACTAAAATTTCAATAATTTCTCCAACAGACTTAGCACGAATCTGAGTAAACATATACTCAAGATCAAATGTTGCCAGTTTGTTAATATCAATCTTATCAAGAACACAAGAGCCGATAACACCCTTCAGACTATCTACCATCACAGATAAATCTTCACTTTGTTGGGCAATCAGCAGAGCCTTTTCTTCTTTAATAAGAAATGGACGGTATTTAATCGATTCATTAGTTGAGGGAACCACCATACTGTATGTTGGTGTACTCATCATTGGTAAAGACATATTATTCTCCTTTAGACATATTCTTAATTAACTTATTCAACTCACTTGTGCTACCTACAAAGATAGCATTGTTTGTCACCTTCTTACTCGTTTCTGATTTAGAAGGTGCATCAAGTTTGGCTTTTTGCTGATGTATATCCATAAGTTGTTGGTTAACATCGGCTAACTGTTTCATCAAATTACCCACGACTTCAAAAGCACGTGGGTGTTCACTAGATTTTGCTACTTCCAAAGCATGCATTAAAGCATTTTGTCCTGTAGTAAGTAACTCACGAAGATTATCTCTGGCTGTATCATAGTCAGATTCAATTCTTTCATTTGGTGGAGTTACTATTTCTCCTGTTTCAGCAACAATCATTTCATTCTTTGGTATTGAAGGGATATCAAAGACTTGTGACAAAGAATCATCAATTTTCATATTTATTAATCGTTTCTAGTGTTTCTTGTTGGTGGGTCACCTGGAAATCCTGCACCAAAACTTGCTGCTGGCGCAGGGGTTGGGAATGCTGGCGCAGGTACACCAGCAACTGGGAATGCTGGAGTTGTTGGTGTGATAGTAGGTGTAGCATTTGTTGCTGTTCCTGCAATCTTTTCTTGAGTTCTTCCGAATGCTGCGATACCTAATACCGCACCCATGGCTAAGTGAAACAAACCAGCACCTTGTAGTGTCAGTGGATTCCATTGAGTGACTGGCTGTTTCATTGTTGCCTGTAGTAATGCCCACAGAACTGGAAATATAACCATGTCACACATACACACAATCATGTACATCCAACCCATAGCTGGACGCCACTTTTTCTGCATCCAGTCTTCGTCTTTTTTAACTTCTTTAATTTCATCAGCCATCTTTATCTCCTTAACGTCTTCTTAACAGACTTGGTATTTTTGTAACTAATTTTGCACCAATTGCACCTATAGCAAAATTCTTCAATTTGTCCACTAATGTATTTTGTTGTTTTGGACTAACTGAATCAACAGTTGTTGTAAAGTCTGGACTATATCTGCTCGCTGAATCTGGAATCACCCCATAAGTCTGGGATATGTGTTCATCAGATAATTTAAATCCATCTGCAACTCTTTCCGTAATATAGTATTTGTAGACAAAGTTCACTGACATCTTCATGACATCTTTTGAAGTTGTATCTAATTGTATAGCACCTACACTTTTTGGGTATGCTTCAAACATAGTGACTTTATATCTAACATTATTTTCTAGATCTTCCACGAATACTGTAATGTCTGTAATGTATTCTTTATAGTAGCTGAACAGACGAGTATCTGGATTTTGAATAGAGATTGTCCATGTATCAAACAATTCTTTAACTGCCATTGCTCTGTCTACATAAAATGACATTGATATTGGTTCGTAAAGTCTTTCATATGGTGTTTCTCTAAATTCACCGAATGCTCTATTCTGTGTTGTTGAATAATTAGTACCTGGAATTTGTACTTGGTCACAAAGTAATCCAACTAATCCTATCACTTCTGGATCCAGAAAAGGTGGTTGGAACATAACATGGAATCTATTAGTTCTAGATAATCCACCTCTTTTTATTTGAGCAACAAATTCGTTTAGTTCAGCCATTATAGTTTTCTTATTTTCTTTCTGGAGTCAGACCAGACTTGTTGTTTAGATGCGCCAACAAATCGTTCTACAGGAAGCAACATAGCAGTTGCCCAGTCAGCAGAACTAACTCTTCTAAATTGGCTTCTTACATGACTATTTAAATATTGTTTAACACATGGATGGGCTGCTTTGTATTTCGAAACACCATCTATAAGAGCCCATGAATATTTCAACTTTGTAGTTTCATCCCAACGACTATTGTTCTTAAAGGTTAGCAGAGCATCTAATAAATAGATTCGAAGGTCGTATGGAAGATAATGCATATTAAGACCATAGAATCCATCTGCAGTTTTTCTAAATGGAAACACTAGAGGGAATCTATCATAGTATGGAAGATCCTCTTTTGTTTTTGGATCATAAGCATACATATACAAACTTCCAGGTTGTATAGTAGTTGTATTCTGTGAAGGATCACCTTTTATCACTTGATTTGGGGTGATGTTTTGCTGGGCGAGAGAACTCACCTGTTTGTTGAACCAACTAGTAGATCGTTTAACTGATGTTAATAGATCGTACTGATTACGTTCAAATACGTCTTGCATTGGTTTTTTAGCCATAATGTTATTTAGGTTACTTCAAACCAAGTTCGTGTTCTGTTATTATTTTAAATTCCCATCCACGATCTTTAGCGTATGCTCTTGCAGCAGCCCATTTGGCTTGATTTTTGATATACATAAACGATTCTTGTAGATAACGCTGGGTTTGTTTCCCAGGATATTGTGGAGGATTGGTTTGTTTCTCTGGCTTAACTTCAATTAAGTATGTTTTCAACTTACCGTCATTAGAATTAACCTGTATTTTAAAGTCTACAAAGTAACGATGGATCAGGTTATCTGTTGGACAACGATATGGAACAACAGTTTCTTCTGAACTCCATTTAATAACACTAGGGTTCTTATCGCACCACATGGCAAAGCGTGTTTCCCAGCTAGATCTCATAATTATATTTGTAGGATCCCCTGCATATTTTTCTGCAAAAACTGGCTTGAACGATCTTTTATGGAACATAAATAACTAATTAGAAATAAATAACATCCCCTTTATTTAGAGAAACCAAATGGCACTACAATATAACGACGATGGCGAACCAGAAGATCAGCCAGTAGAAACACCTGATAATCAGGCAGAGGTTCAAGCGCAAACACGTGCCGTACCTGTTTCTAAGAGAGAAACTTATCCAGAAAAACAAGCAACTAAATTTGAACAATTTGGTAAAGAAACTGGTAAGTATGACATCGGTAATTATCAGTATCCTGATGATTTAACTACTGATTTTAGGTATGGTGGTAACTATGTTATTTTTTACATTAACGTAGCAGAAGATTCGAAGTTAATATCAAAATATAAAGCAGATACGGTAGATGATTTCCCAGCCAGAGATGTTGGAGATAATCGTGCCATGAATTGGGATCAAAAGAGTCTTATCGGAGCAAATGCTGGGGTTAATACTATTACTGGTATTGCAGGTGGAACCATCGGATTCGGTCCAGCTAAAAGTGTTGCTGAGGGTGTTGGTAATGCAGCTAAAGGTGCAGCTGTAGCAAATATTGGAACTGTTGGTATTGCAGTAGCATCTACAATGACTACTGATCAGTTAAGATCTCAGAAAAGATTAAAGACTGCTATTGCTTTACATATACCAAACAAACTTGGTATAAAGTATGGAGTTACATATGACTCCACTGATACTGCTGGGCTTGGTATGGTAAAAGCACTTGGTGGAGAAACAGCTGATGCTATTATGAATGCGCTTGGAAAATCTAGTAAAGAAAGTAATGTTACTGGTGTGGCTCAGGCAGTTATCACAAACCTAGCATTATCAAAAGGACCAAATGCCGAAGCAAATTCACAGATGCTTGGCATGGCAGCAAATCCTAAGAAAGAACAAGTATTTAAGGGTGTTGACTTTAGATCGTTCTCTTTTGAATATCAATTCTTTCCAAGAGATTATAGCGAAGCACAAAATGTACTTAGGATCATTGAAGAATTTAAGTTTCATATGCATCCAGAATTTAAAGATGACAATAACTTCGTTTATCTCTATCCTTCTGAATTTGATATTTTTTACTATCAGGGTGGAGAAGAGAATTTAAATTTACATCGTCATACGTCATGTGTTCTTACAGATTTAGATATTGATTATACTCCAAATGGACAATTTACTACATTTGCTGATGGCATGCCAACTCAAATTAATGTTACTTTAGCATTTAGAGAATTGGCTCTGTTGACAAAAGATAAGATTAAGGCAGGTCTATAATGTACTTCGAAAATTTTCAAAAAATATTATATGATTTTGACATAGAAGCAAAGGCTGGCACTGGCACTCAGGCATATGCAATCTGTGATTTGGCTGGTGGTGGTGTGAATGCAATTACTGTAACGAACGTGGGTTCTGGATATACTTCAGCAACTTGTATATTTGGACCACCCGATAATGGTGAAGCTGGTGTATCTGCAACTGGAAGAGTAGTAGTTATTGGTGGACAGATATCATCTATAGTTGTAACAAATCCAGGAACTGGATATACTACTATACCAGATGTAACAATTTCTAATCCATATGGTATCACTAGAAAATTTCATAAACTTATTGCCATGACGGATATTACTACAAATATTCGTTTTAGAAAAGAAATTCTATCTAATGTAACTACATATGACTCATATGATATTAAAGATGGAGATACTCCAGAAATTCTTGCTGAGAAAATATATGGTAGTCCAGAATATCATTGGGTTATAATGTTAGCAAATAATCGTTATGATTATTTGGCTGACTGGCCACTAACGTATGGTGCTCTTCAAGAATATGTAGATTCAAAATATGGAGCCACTGCAGATAGCATTCGTCATTATGAAGATGCCAATGGTCATGTAGTTATGGGTGGTGTTTCAGTATCTAATAGAGAATATGAAGAACGAATAAATGAAAGAAAGAGAAGAATAAAAATAATTTCTCCTTCTTTAATTAGCACTATTCTGGCGAATTACAAAGATTTGATTTAAATGACAGCCAAAACAATAAGATTCGCTGGTGATGTAAACGTAAATTCTATTAAGATTGTTACCAGATCTGGTAACTCTCAGAATATTACTGCTCAGGTTATTAACATCCAAATATTCGAAGACTTATTTTCTCCATTTATCACAGGCTCTCTTGTACTTAAAGAATCATTAGATTATGTTAATTTATTACCATTCACTGGTGAGGAACAAGTAGAAATTGATATTAGTACTCCAACCTTATCCAAGGGTAATATTAAAGGTACATTTTATATTTACAAATTAACTGATAGAGAACTGCTTGGAGATAAGTCTGTTACATATCAGTTACATTTTATATCAATGGAAGCCATTGTTGATTTAAATAAAAAGATTAGCAGAGTTTATACTGGTAAAGTTAATGATGTTATTGCAGATATACTAACAAATAAAACTGATGGTCTTCAATCTACTAAAAGATTTATATCAGAAGAATCATCTCGTTCAGTTAAATTCATATCTAATTTTTGGTCTCCTGTTAAGTCCATTAATTATGCTGCACAGTTTGCAGAAAATAACAATAACTCTCCAAGTTTTTTATTCTTCGAAAATAGAGATGGATTTTATTTCACTAGTTTAGAATCTATGTATGAATCTCAATCGGTGCAGAAGTTTACTTATGACAGATATACACGTGATAAAAAGCCTAATGGAGAAGATGCTAGAAATGTAACTGAAGATTTCAAACGAATAAACCTAATAAGTATACCAATAGGGTTTGATTATATTGATAGAATAAGAAGTGGTATGTTTGCTTCTAAAGCAACTTCGTATGATCTAACTAAAAAGTCTTATAGAGTTAAGACATATAATATGTTTGATAAATTTGATACATCTAAACATCTCAACAAATATAACGTGGCTTCTTTAAATTCTATTTTTAGAACAAATTCTTCCATGATGATTATACCAAGATACACTGACGGATTTAGTGGTGGTGGTGATCTTAGTTATTTTAAATCAATTCAACAAAGAATTTCTTTATTGAAAGCAGCAGAGGCGAACAAGATTCACATTTCTGTTCCTGGAAGATTAGATTATACAGTCGGGCAAAAAGTAGAAGTTAGATTGAATAAAGTAGAACCATTAAGAAGCAGTGATAGAGATATCGAAGATAAAATGTTTTCAGGTTTTTATATAATTTCTGCTATCAATCATAATGTAGATAAAGAAATGCATGAGTGTCATATGGAATTGATTAAAGATAGTTTGTTAATGAGTGTAGATAAGGCGAAAAAATAATGTTTTATTCAGGTATTGTAGAAAACAGATCAGATCCACTTCAACTTGGTCGTTGTCAGGTTCGTATTGTGGGATTACACACCCATGATAAAACTCAATTACCGACTAATGAATTACCATGGGCACTTCCAGTACAACAAATTGGTTCTGCTGCAATGAATGGTATTGGTTATACTCCAGTTGGTCCAGTTGAAGGTACTACTGTTATTATTATGTTTGCTGATGAAGATCAACAACAACCAATTATACTTGGTACTATTGGTGGTATACCACAAGCACCAACTGCTATTGATGATGATGACAACTCTAGTCCTGTAGAAGATAGCACAGAAGTTTCTAAGATAGAGTTGAGAACTATTGTTGGTCCAGTTAATGGAAAGAAATTAACATTCATAGACAAAGCAACAGGAAGAACTGATTTAACTAAAGATCTAAAAGCCAATATGAAAGTTATTGGCTTTCAGTTACCTGAAGATACATTTATTGTTAGTGTAGATAGTGGCACTCAGATAACTATTAATAATGTAGTTGCAGGTTATGGTGAAAATATCATAACATTTAAAGATGCACCCACTAATCTTGCAGAAGTTAATGCAAGTAAAGCACAAAATTATTTGACAGATGGCTCAGGAAAACCAGTTACTTCTGGAGATGGAACACCAATTACCGTTGGAGAATCTCCAGTTCAACCAACGAAAACTAATCTTGCAATACCTACAAAACCACCAAAAGGTGCATCTCTAAATCCTGCTAAAGCGGAGGAAGGCATCAAAGCACTTATTGCTGCATGTGATAAAGTTGGATTAACTACCAGAGAACAGAAGTGTGCGCTGCTTGGTATTGCTGGTGGTGAGTCTGGTTGGATCCCACAATTAGAAAGTTATAATTACAGTAAAGATCGTCTGAAACAAATATTTTCTTTTGCGACTGATGCTACTGCTGAACAATATTCACAAGCATCAAAAAAGGGAATGACTAGAGCACAATTTTTCTCTTGGGTTTATGGACCAACTACACGTGGTAAAAACTTTCTTGGTAATCAAACAGATGAAGATGGTGGTAAGTATTTCGGTCGTGGATTTATTCAGTTAACTGGTAAAGCAAACTATAAAAAGTATCAGGACATGTCAAACAAGATGGGTCTAAATTTAGATCTTATCAATAATCCTGACTCACTTGATACTGATATTAATACATCTGCTTTAGTTGCTGCTCTCTATATTAAAGACAGAGTGCCATCTTCTGCAAAAACAACAGATCATCCTGGATATTTTTATGCTGCTAAAAAAGCAGTTGGTGTTAACTCACCAGATATCGCAGCACGTAAATTATCTTATTATGAATATTTTTATGGAGAAGTAGCAGGTGGTGTAGTAGAAAAAGACGCAGGAACAAAAGCAGCAACACCACCAAAAGATGGATCTTCTCCAACTCCTGGACCATCTGCAGAATCTAAAAAACGAGGTTCAGATAATACTGGATTTAGAGATCCAAATAATAAGTATCCTTTAAAATCATATATTAATGAGCCAGACACAAATCGTTTGGCACGTGGTATAATTACTGGAACTGTTATAGAGAAAAAAGATTCTAATATAAAAAAGGGTGTGCCGAAAGCAGTAGATCAAGGATCATGGGATCAACCAAATAATGGCTTTGGCTCAAAATATCCTTTCAATAAAGTTATGGAAACTGAGTCTGGTCACATTCAAGAATTTGATGATAGTCCTGGACATGAGAGAATACATACGTATCATCGCTCTGGTACATTTACTGAGATTGATCCAAATGGAACTCAGGTAAATTATATCATTGGTGATAATTTCACACTAATGGAACGAAATGGTTCTATCCATGTGGCTGGTGAATATAATCTAACTGCTGATGGAAACGCAAATATATTCTGCAGATCAGATGCAAACATTGAAGTCTCGTCTAATGCAAATGTTCGAGTTGGAAATAATGTATCACTTGCAGTGGCAAACGATGTAGATATTGCAGTTGGTGGTCATTTTAATGTTAAGGCAGTTGGTGATTTTAATGTTCAGGCTGCAAATATTAATCAGTTAGCTGACAGTGCTATGAAAATAGGATCGAGTGGAACTGTTGATATTAATTCTTCTGGTGTTATGAATGTTAATTATAGTCGAGGTAATTTTGGTGTTAGCGCAACAGCACCTTCTACTGTAGCAGGTACACCACCACCAGCAGGGCAACCTTTAAATCCAACTATTCCTTATTTAATTCCTCCAGAAAGAGAACTCGAACAACAGGCTGCAGTAGAAACCCCAGAAGATTTTAATACACCAGAAGGTCGTAAGCAATCACAAATACAAACACAAAAGGGCGAGCCTAATGCTCCAGCACCTGTTGCAACAGAAGAAGCACCAACACCAACTGGTGGAGCACAATCTAAACCAGTTGCTGCTGATTGTAAGATAATCTATACTACTAAGAATTTCACTAATGACTATACGATATCTAAGAATTTTACATTGGGTATGTTAATGGATGGTGGTGTTAATGGAAAACATAAACTTGTTGACCAAATGCTTCAACCAACGGCTAATACACCATTAAGATTATATACTGTTCAAGAAATTGTTTGTAATTTAGCGATGAGTGCTCAGAATCTACTTGAAAATTATCTAGCTGTTCTTCCAAACGGCATAAGTGGATATAAGAAACAATGGACTATTTCTTCTGGTTATAGATTAAAGGGTGTTGTTAGTTATGAGAGCGCAACATCAGATCACTGTAAGGGACACTGTTTTGATGTTTGTTTACTAGGTGCAGATGTGAGTAATAAAACATATGATCTCGTTCAGAAGATGGAACCACTAGTAACATATGATCAGATGATTTTAGAATATAGAAATCCGACTTCAGTGTGGATTCATTCTAGCTACAAAGCCCCAGGATCACCAGCAGGTGGTAATCGTAAGATGGCATTCACTATGGTAAATGACACAACTTATAAACGAAATGCTAAAGGGATACCTGAGGGATTCGTCTTAATTAATCCAATACCTCCAAAGAATAAAGCATAATGGCTAAGGTAACGTATAAGGGAGCTATGTCAGATGCATCTTGTGGTTTACCTGCAAATGCATTGACTACTGAAGTATGTACCAAAAGTTTTGTAGCAGAGGGTGCTATAGGACTAGTTGGTTCTAAATTCACACAACAGCAGGTGGGAAGTAGTATACATCCTATTAGTGCTAGAAATATAAGTTCTGGTGCATCTAAAACTTTCTTTGAAGGTAAGGCTGCAGCAAGAATTGGAGATTCAATTTCTTGTGGTGATAAAGTAAAAGATGGATCTGCAAAAACGAACGTAGAGTAACCTAAATAAGAATATGGCAAGAAATACAAGAATCTTCTCTGATCTAGACTTCAATTTCACGGCTCACCCAGTGACTAAGGATTTGACACGTCGATATGGCGACAATGCCATAAAGACTGCGCTAAAAAATCTTATCCTAACCAACAACTTTGAACGACCATTTCATAGTGAAATTGGTAGTCCTATTAGACGTTTACTGTTCGAGCCAGCAACTCCTCTACTTGCAGCTTCCCTAAAACAGGCTATTATTAATACTATTAATAACTTCGAGCCAAGAGTAGAGCTAATTAATGTAATAGTTAGCGTAGATGAAGATTCTTATTCAGTTGGAGTTTCTATAGAATTTCAAGTTATTAATACAACAAGACCACTAACTCTTGACCTAACGCTAGAGAGAACACGATAAAATGGCAAATAAAAGAATCACCGTAACAGAGTTAGACTTTGATGGTATCAAAGGAAACTTAAAGAATTTTTTAAAAGGACAGACAGAATTTCAAGATTACGATTTTGAAGGTTCTGCTATGTCAGTTTTAATAGATGTTTTAGCATACAACACGCATTATAATGCTTTGTACAATAACATGTCTATTAATGAGATGTTTCTTGATTCTGCTAGAAAACGTAACAGTGTAGTTTCTATTTCTAAGATGCTTGGTTATTCTCCAAGATCAGCAACATGTTCTCAAGCAACAGTCAATATAGTAGTTTCTGGTGGAACTTCTTCTCCTGGAAATTTATCGTTACCTTCATATAGTCCATTCACAAGTAGTATAAATGGAAAGACATATACTTTCTATACACAGGGAACTATAACTGTGAATAGAGTAGCCAATTCATACACATTTGCTGATGTTTCTATCATTGAAGGTACTCCTCTTTCTTATCAATATAATGTTTCTGCTGGAACACGTTATGTTATACCAAACCTTGGTATTGATCTTGCTACATTAAAGGTTAGAGTACAAGAAAATTCTTCTTCCAACGTCTATGAGACATGGTATAAAGCAGGAGAACTTGTAGATATTGATAATAGCACTCTTGCATATTGGACGAAAGAAATTGATGATGGTTTATATGAACTAACATTCGGAGATGATAATCTTGGTAAAGCACTAGAAGCTGGTAACGTAGTTCACTTAGATTATTTTGTATCTAGTTTAGAAGCACCAAATGGTGCACGATCATTCACATATAATGGATCAACTTTAATTTCTGGTGCTACTGTTGCTATTACAACAAACGATCCTGCCAATAATGGTGCTGATCGTGAAGACACAGAAAGTATTCGTTTTAATGCGCCAAGATCATATGCAGCACAAAATCGTGCAGTAACTCCAGATGACTACAAAGCATTGATTTATTCTGCTGTTCCAGAAGCACAATCAGTAACAGTTTGGGGTGGTGAGGATAATGATCCTCCAGTATATGGCAAAACATACATTTGTGTTAAACCTAGAAATGCTAGTAAGTTAACATCAATCCAAAAGGCTAATATTATTAGTACGGTTTTGGGCAAACGTGGTGTTGTTTCAGTTATACCAGAAATTGTAGATCCAGAATATATTAATATTGCTTTACATGTAACTGTTTATTATAACGAACAAACAACAACAAAAACATCAGATGAAATTGCTAGTCGAGTTAGAACAGCAGTCATGGAATATAATAATACAGATCTCCAAACTTTCGATGGTGTTTTTAGATTCTCTAAATTGAGTAAACTTATAGATGAAACAGATACATCTATCGTAAATAATATTACAACTGTTCTTCTTCGTAGACAACTAACTCCAAGATATAATGTACGTGCTCAGTATATTCTTAATATGATTAACCCTATTTTGAGTACTGGGCTTCCAGAAAATGCTTTTAGTAGTACTGGTTTTTATATTTCTGGTTCGGATCAAATTCACTATCTTGACGATGATGGTGTTAAATATGTTCGTCTTTGGAGATATGGCGATAATGGTATTAAAATTATTGTAGACAATCAATTGGGAACTATTGATTATGCCAAAGGATATGTTGATATACGCAATCTAAATATTGTTGCACTAGCAGATATTGATTTAGAAATTTCAATTCGTCCGCTATCCAATGATGTAGTTTCAGCACTTACACAAATTGCAGAAATTGCAACTGACCACTTATACATAACAGCTATTGCGGATAAAACTGCTTCTGGGGATTTACGTGGTGGTTATAACTATACATTCGCTTCAAGTAGATCATAATTAGTTAATAAAATGGCAATCACAAAACCGCAGTTAAAGTCGCTGGTCAAATCCCAGCTACCAGAATTCGTAAGAGAAGAGTACGACACATTCGTACAATTCCTACAAGCATATTATGAATTTCTTGAAACGACTCAGGTAAATTTAAATACGACACGTGATTTAGATAACACATTAGAAAGTTTTGTTAGTTATTTTAAAAATGAGTTAGCTGCTAAACTTCCTTATTCTACTATAGATGAGAGATTTTTATTACAACATATTAAAGATCATTATCGTGCTAAAGGTTCTGAGAACTCATTTAAACTTTTATTCAGGATTCTTTTCAATAAGGAAGTTACACTAGACTATCCATCGAAACAGATGCTACGTGCATCAGATGGTAAATGGAATCAAGATGTATCAGTATTCGTTAGAATCATTCAAGGAAACCCAAACGATATCGTCGGTAAACTTGTTGATGTTGTAACAACTACTAAAATCATTCGTGTCTTAGTTGATCGTCGTCAGTATGTTGAGGTAGAAGTAGATCGTGCAATTCGAATCTCTGATGATGTTTATGAGTTTATCATAGATCGTCGTTTCTTCGGTAATATTTCTGTCGGTGATAGATTACGTTATCGAGATGATGCCAATGGCATTTTCTTTAATGGTACGATCTTAACTACAACAGCTAGCCTTATAATTCAACAACCTGGAACTGGATTTAAAGTAGGTGATTTATATAATGTTAAAAACTTTGATGGTTATGGATCTATATTAAAAGTTTCAGGTGTAACATCAACAGGTGGTATGGCATCTGCTGTTTTTATTAAATATGGTATTGGATATACCACTGACTTTACTACTACAATTTCTTCTACAAGTGGTCAGGATGTAGCTGGTACTGCAGGAACAATTATTCAGCGTGTAGATTCTATAGTTGGTGGGGTTAATACATTAAGTACATTAACCATATCAGAAGGTATGGATGGCTTCTCTGAGAGTGGAACATTCAGTGTGGCAGACTATAACCAACAGGTACCAGCAGATTCTAACTATGCGACTGGACCAGCAATAGATGGAACTTATGCTGGTCTTGTTGTTCGTGAATTTGGTATTAGTTCTGTAGATTCTCAAGCATCTACAACTGAACCAGCTATTCTTAAAGTTACTCTTGGACCACTTGCAAAATATCCAGGTTATTATATTAATAATGATGGATTCTTGGATGATGCAATTTATATCCAAGATAGTCGTTACTATCAATCATACTCTTATGTTATTAAGATTGATGAAGCATTAGACAGTTACAAAACCGCTGTTAAGAATTTAATTCACCCCGCTGGTATGGCAATTTTCGGTGAATATGATATTCGAAATGAATTTAATGTCGGTATTACTTTGGAGTCTATGTTAAAGATTCTAAACGTAACTGTGAACGATTCGTTCATGCTTGGCGATACTACTGGAACATTATTCACTAGAACTGTCCCGTATTTAAATTTATCAAAACCGATTGATGATACTACATTAAATTATGATAATTACGCTGATGGACATTCTGTAACTATAACAGAAATTGGATATGCGAGTGATTTAACGAGAACACTTCCGTATCTTGATTTATCAAAACCAATTAATAGTACTACATTAAATTATGGTTTAGTCACAGAATCGCAGGATGTAACTCCAAGCGAACTTACATCTACATATGCTGATGCTAGCACTCGTTTGGGTGCAAATATATTTGACTTCTCCAAGAGTTTAAGTCTTGGACACTTTATTAACAATGGAACTACGACAGACGATGAATCTGTTATAATGACTGAAACTGGTTATACTGCAGATCTTGGTAGAACTCTACCAATTTTAAATGTTTCTAAGTTACTTTATAACAACACATTTAACTATGATAATGTATTAGACGATAATACAGCGACTATGACAGAAGTTGATTATGCTGGTATTCTAGGAACCAGACTTGGCATTTCAGCAATTGATAGTAATAAAGTACTAAGTGCTGGACATTATTTACTTGATGGTTCATCTACAGATACTGAAACTGCCACTATGCTGGATACAGATGCCTCAAGCGCATCTGACCTAAATAGAACAAACCCTGCATTCTCTTTAACAACTACCCTAAATAGTCAGTACTACATTGTTGGTACTGCTACATATGCTGGCGATAATAGTATTACTTTACCCACTGGTGGTGAGAGTGGTGTTTTAGATCTTAACCCATATGCTGCAGGAGATTATTTCTTGCATGACGATGGTTTATACGTTGGAGTTCTATATGTTGCAGGGCAAGGATACGGATATCAGACCTTTACTGGGGCTGGTGTATAATAAATCACTCAATAGGAGATTCTTATGAATTTAAACGAACAAGATATAAAAGCAACAGGACATGTAGAAATTGTTGTTACCGATAAACAAGGCAAGATTAAAGAAACACGTAGTGTAAAGAATCTCGTTATGACTGTTGGTAAAGCATATATTGCACAACGTATGACTTCTGGTTCTACGCAGATTATGAACACAATGGCCATTGGTGTTGGAACTACAACCCCAGCTGCTACTCAGACTGCTTTGTCATCTGAGGCTGGTCGTGTTGCGACTTCTTCTTTCTCTGCAGGTGGTACTTCTGGTAATGAAGTTACTGCGACTGCTACATTTCCAGCTGGTACTGGTACTGGATCTATTACTGAAGCGGGAATTTTTAACCCATCTTCAGCTGGTGCAGCTGCTGGTACTATGATGTGTCGTACAACCTTCCCAGTTGTTAGTAAAGCTGCTGGTGATTCTATCGCCATCACATGGAAAGTTACTGTATCCTAAACTAGGAAAATCTAAATGGCATCACTACTGAAATCACCATTACACAATTCGATTGCAGAAGGGTTGTATAATGAACTTCAGAATCGTACATCACGATACTATTATTTCTTAGGAAAATCTCTCAGTTGGACAGATTCGGATACACCTCCACTGCCTATTGATAGTTTTGACTATGAGTTACAAACACGTAACGAAATAATTACAATGAAGGAGATAAAGTCCACAGACGTGGCTTTCGTCATTCTACGCAGAGACTGGATTTCTGGTACAATCTATGATATGTATGATGATCAATATAGTGATGAACTGCAAGGTATTAATTTAATCTCTGGTGGATATGGTTATTCAGATACACCAAGTGTAACTATTACTGGTGGTGGTGGTACAGGTGCTACAGCAACAGCACAACTAACAGATGGATTCGTTACATCAATAATTTTATCTTCTCGTGGCAGAGGTTATACAACTGCTCCAACAGTTAATATTTTAGGTGGTGGTGGAGAAGGTGCTGCTGCACTTGGTGTTATCACTAAAGCACCTTCTGGAACTCAAAAATTAGAAGACACTAACTGTTATGTAATGACAGATGAATACAACGTATATAAATGTCTCGATAACAACAATAATGCGATTTCTACTTACAAACCAATTGGTACTGTTGTAGATCCTGTTATCATGCCAGACGGATATATGTGGAAATATTTGTATAGTATTCCAATTGCATTGCGCAATAAATTCTTGACTGATGTCTATATGCCTGTTGTTAATGCATTAAGATCTCAGTTTTATTCTGATGGCGAAATCCTAAACATAGTTGTTGAGAATGGTGGGCAGAATTATACCACAGCAAGCATTTCAGTTGCTGGTGATGGATATAGAGCATCAGATCCTCTATTACTAACTGGTGTTAATATAACTACTGGAGGTACTGGATATAGTGGTGGAGCCACATGTTTAATGACTCCTCCTTTCAATGGTGCAAATAACTGGGTTGCTAACATAGGTATTCTTCTTGGACAATTGGTGGAGCATGATAATAACATTTATATTGCAACTCTTACTGGCACCACAGCAACTCCTGCCCCATCTCATAAATCTGGAATTGTTGCCAATGGAACTGCAGCACTAAAATATATTGGTTCAAGAGTAACTGGTACACCAATAGTTTCTAGTGGTGTAATAACTGGTGTTACTCTTAATGGTAGTATTTATGATATTACTATGGCGACTTCTGGATCAGGATATACATCTGCTCCAGCTGTAACATTAATTGGTGGAGGTGGTTCTGGATTTGTTGGTTCTTCAATTATGAGTGGTACTTCTGTACAAAGAGTATACATAACTAATTCTGGAATAAATTTTACTAGCGTTCCAACTGTAAGATTTGGAACTTTATTTACAAATTCTACTGTATATACTGTTGGACAACAGGTATACTTTTCAACTAGATTATATACTGTGACTGGTGCAGGAACATCCCATGCATCTACTACACCGAGCCACACTTCTGGAGCAGTTGTTAATGGAACTGCTACATTAACATATGTTGGCTCTCCTGCAACTGGTACTGCTACTCTAAAATATGGTGCTGGTTATTCTACACTACCATCTATATCGTTCTCTCCGATTTCAGGTGGGGCTGGTGGAACAGGTTATTTTGCAGGTATAAAATCTGAAGCCAAACTAATTCCTATATTAAACAATGGACAGATTTATGGTGTGCAGATTGACGATGGTGGTGTTGGATATACATATGCTAACTTAACTGTTACTGGTAATGGTACTCTTGCTTCTCTAACTGCAGATCTATCTCCAGGTGATATTAATACACTTCAAGCGAATACTGAATTGTTGACACCTGATGGTCGTATTATGGCTTACCCAGTTATTTCTGGGGGTTTTGGATACGGTGGTGCTCCTACTGTTACTGTTACTGGTGATGGTACAGGGGCTAGTGCAACAGCTACTGTTGTAAATGGGGCTGTTAAAAAGTTAATTGTTGTTGATTATGGTACTGGTTATCGTTGGGCAAATGTTTCTATAACAGGTTCTGGATATGGAGCATCAGCTAGAGCAGTTCGTGCGCCATATGGTGGCCATGGTAAAGATCCAATTACTGGTATGTTTGCCAATACATTGATGTTTTATACTAATATTTCTAAAGATAAAAATCAAGGATTTGATGTTAATAATGACTTCAGACAACTTGGTATAATTAAAAACCCCAGACAGTTTGGTTCTTATGGAAACCTAAAAAGTGCGCTAGCATCTGCATGCTATGTTGTAACTGCTTCTATGAACACTACATATTTTACACAAGATATGCAAGTAAGACTTGGTACTCTAACTGGACCAAGATTTACAATTGTTGCACTAACAACAACTTCTTGTTTACTTCAATCTATAGATAATGCTGTTCCTGCTGTTGGGTCTGTATTTCTAAATTCTGTGGCACAAACATTTAGTGCAGCTGGTGTCACTACTCCAACGGCAGATAAATACTCAGGACACATCTTGTTTATTGATAATAAACAAGCATTTACTCCTACAGCAGACCAGACTGTTACTTTGAGAACTGTTATAAAATTCTAATAAATAATAGTAACTAACATAAAGAAGAAAAAGAATGCTAGATTTTAATACCGAACCGTATAATGATGATTTCGATGAAGAAAAAAAATTCTATCGAATTTTGTTTCGCCCTTCTTTTGCTGTTCAGGCACGTGAACTAACACAACTCCAGACAATCCTTCAGAATCAGATTACTCGCCATGGCGATAATATTTTCAAACAAGGTGCCATGGTTATACCTGGACAGGTATCTGCTGAAACTATTACTAATACTACAAAAGGTATTGATTATGTTAAACTACAGGCATTGTATAATGGTGTAGCCGTTGCTACATTTATTGATTCTTTGCAGGGTTTAGTTATCACAGGTTCAAGTGGATTAAAAGCACAGGTTATCAAGGCACAACGAGCAGAAGATACAGATCCAACAACTCTTTATGTTCGCTATTTAAATTCTGCAACTGATACTACGCAAAAAGTTTTTGCTGGTAATGAAGTTCTTCATACTGATACTGGTTTTTATTTTCAAGCACAAGCAAGTTCAGCTACAGGTAAAGGATCTTTGGCTACAATTGAGAGAGGTGTCTATTACATTAATGGACATTTTGTTCTTTGCGATACACAAGCAATTACACTAAACAAATATGACCCTTCTCCATCATATCGTGTTGGATTGAATGTATCAGAAAATATCACTACTGCAGAAGATGATGAAACTCTTTTAGATAATGCGCAGAATAGTTATAACTTTGCTGCTCCAGGTGCTCATCGTTACTTTATTGATTTAACACTATCTAAAAGATCTTTGGAGTCAACTGATGATCAGAACTTCGTAGAATTGATTCGTGTAACTGGTGGTGTTGTTAATACCATTGTTAAAGAAACTGCATATAATATAATCTATACTCAGATTCAAAATGAGATGGAAAGAAGAACATTCGATACTAATGGTGATTACACTGTTAATGGATGGTCTGTAGATGTTCGTGAATCACGTAATAATAATCGTGGAGCATGGGCTCAAAATAGTGCATATCTAATTAATGATATTGTTACATATGGTGGTTATACATATACTGCTAAAAATAGTGCATCTTCAGTAACTACTCCTCCAACTCATAATTCTGGCTCAGCATATGATGGTGCAGGTAATAGCGGTGTTAACTGGCAATATGATGAAAATCCAGTATACAATCGTGGTATAAAATTAACTGGTAATGAAGGTGATCTTGCTATCGGTATTGATGCTGGAAGAGCATATGTTTCTGGAGCAGAACTTGAAAATCCTGCTACTGCATACATAACAGTACCAAAGGCTAGAGATTATGATCAAGCGATCGATTCTGTAATAACTCCAGTTGTTGGAAATTATGTTATTGTAACTAACTTAAATTATGTACCAACTATCGATACAGGTACGTTAGTTAATATCTATGACGGTATCACTGGATCTTCTAATCGAGGTAATGCGTCAGCAGTTTCTAATGCACAATTAATCGGAACTGCCCGTGCTCGTTTTATTGAGTGGCACAATATTCTTCCTTATGGATCTACTTCACAATATAAATTAGGTCTATGGGATATCCAGATGAAATCTGGATTTGATTTCAACAGAAATGCTAAGTCTTTCTATACTGTTGGCAGTGGTGTTGGGACTTCTTTCTCAGCCGACATACAACCAGCATTAGTTAATTTAACTGGTTCAGTTACTGCAGTTGCAACTAATACTGTAACTGGTGTTGGGACTTCTTTCCTAACAGATTTAAAAGTTGGTGATTACATCCTTATTAACGATTCTCTGTATAGAAGAATCTCAGCCATTACTTCTCAAAATTCTTTAACAGTTGATAGCTCAATATCATCAGTGACTGGTGTAAAATATCAACTAGTAACAACTGTTCTACAAGAAGCCATAGCAAATAATTTAGTGTTCCCTCTTGCATATAGTTCTGTTCGTTCTATGAGAACATCTGGCAATAGTGGAGTTAACAATTTAAACTATACAGCTTATGTTAAGTTTAATAGTGTAAATACTGCTACTACTACTCTTGCATTAAATACATCAGGTAATTTTGCTTCTGCTGCAGATAATGATAGTTATCTTGTAGTTAAAGATTCTGATGGATCTGTTGTGAACATCACAGCATCTAATATTAGTGGTACTGGTACTTCTAACGTAAGTATCACTGTTCCGACATCTGGAACATATACTGTAATTGCTGCAGTTATTCGTTCTGGATCTGGTTTCGAAAAATCAAAAACACTAACACAAGTCACTGAAACATTCATTAGTGCTACTGCTGCTCAACAAGCATCAATCGTTCTAGATAAAGCAGATATATTCAGAATCATAAGCATTAAGATGGCTCCAGGAACTGCCTTTGATAGCACTCCAGGATCTTATACTCAAGATATTTCAGAGAGATATTCTTTCGATAATGGTCAGCGTTTGACACATTATGATTATGGTAAATTAAATTTACTACCATCTTATACTCAACCATCTAATCCAGTTCAAGTTGTATATGAATACTTTGAACATGGTGCTGGTGACTATTTTGATGTTAACTCTTATAGTGGTATTGATTACAAACAGATTCCTGCCAATCTACGAGACTCTATTGATTTTAGACCAAGAGTTGCTAATAAAACAACTGGTAGTGGAGTGAAGAACTTTACTAGCACAGGCTCTTCTATGACTTCTATACCAAAACGTGGTGAATATGTCAAAGCAGATTACAGTTACTATCTTGCTAGAAAAGATAAAATTATTTTAGAGCCAACTGGTAAATTAGTTGATATACAAGGCGTTCCATCTACTGTTCCTGGAGAACCAGTAACACCAGCACTTGGAATGGTATTGTATAATCTATCTCTAGAACCATATACTTTTGGTACTGCATCAACTAATGTGAGCGTTTCAAAAGTTGATAATAAACGCTACACAATGCGTGACATCGGTAAGTTAGAAAATAGAATTAATAATTTAGAGTACTACACATCATTATCTCTGTTGGAATCAGAAACATCTAGTTTAAAAATTCCAGATAGTAATGGTATGGATAGAATGAAGAATGGTTTTGTTGTTGATAACTTCGGTAGCAGTGCTCTTGTAGCTGATCCAAAAACTTCTGATCTTAGCTGTTCTATTGATATGGGGGCTAACTTACTGCGCCCAGCGCACACAATGCATAATGTAGATTTAATCGAACAAGCCTCTACTACTTCTGCAAGAACTAATGCTAATTATCAGCTAACTGGTGATATTATAACTTTACCTTATACTACTACACCTCTGGTCACACAGGCATATGCGTCTAGACTAGAATATGTTAATCCATTTGCCATCTATACATTCTTAGGAAGTGTTCAGATAACCCCAGCATCAGATGATTGGTTTGACACTGACAGAGTACCTGATCTTATTCAGCAGGTAGAGGGGAATTATAATTCTCTTAAGAATATGATAGATTTAAATAATGGTTGGCCAATTTATGGCGCATGGACTACAGATTGGTCTGGAACTCCTCAACATACTGTTACTACTAATAACTACATAAGTGGTAATCTTTTGATGGAAACAACTACTGATTCATGGTCTCAGACTGGTATTAAGTCAAGAAATGGTACTAAAACTTCTATAGTAGCAAAAACAGATTATGAGTCAGTTGGTGACAGAACAGTATCAACTTCTATCGTTCCTTATGTACGATCACGTTTTGTATTAGTTCAATCTAAACAATTAAAGCCATCTACTCGCTTTTATGCTTATTTTAATGAAGTTGATATAAATTCATATTGTACTCCAACGACTAAACTGGTGTATACTCCAACAGGTTCTACTGAAATTCTAAAAGCAGCAAACCATAAACTTTGGAATACTTCAACTAATGTCGGTGGATCTAGCACAGACATTAAAAGAAGAATCGGTACAGACGTACAAGTTTGTTTAACACGTGGTGACGTAATAACAAAATCAGACAATTCTGCATCAGCAGTAGTTGTTGGTAAATATTTAATACATAATGATGATGGTACTACATCTTATGCGCTTGATTTAGTTAATATTATCGGAACATTTAGTTCAGGTAATACATTTACTGGATCTATTAGTAATCAAACAGGAACTGTAGTTTCGGTAACAACTAATACTACATTAACTACAAATCAATCAGGTGAAGTAAACTTCTTGTTTAATATACCAAATACTGAATCTGTTCGTTTCCGTACTGGTAAATCTACATTAAAACTAATGGATTCTGCAACTTCTACAGGAAATTATACTTCTCGTGGAATCGGCACTTATGAAGCCACTGGAACACTTCAAACTGTTCAAGGTATAGTTAATGCTGTTAGAAATTCTACTATTGTTCAAGAACAGATTAATCCTCGTGCTGGTGATCCTAATACTTATGAGGTCGTTAATAGAAATGGTAGTTCTACTTCTACCAGAGTTATTGCTGATTTAACACCAGCATGGACAGATCCACTTGCACAATCATTTTATGTAGAATCAAGAGGTGGTGCATTCTTAACAAGTATTGATTTATTCTTTGCAACTAAATCTGCAAATGTCCCAGTAACTGTACATATTCGTGAGATGGTCAACGGTAATCCGACACATCAGGTTCTTCCATTCAGTAGTGTAACTTTAAATCCAGATTTGGTTAATGCTCCTGTTTCTGGAACTACTGCAGAAGCATCAGGATATACATCTGTTGCTCTGCCTGATGGTAATTCTTATGCAGACTATAACACAGCAACGAAATTCACATTCGAATCTCCTGTCTTTGTAGAAGACAGTAAAGAGTATGCATTTGTTATTCAGTCTGATTCAAATGATTACAGAGTTTGGATTTCTAATATGGGTGATGTCATCCCAGGAACAAGTAGAACTATTTCTGAACAACCATATGCTGGTGTAATGTTCAAATCTCAGAATGCTTCTACATGGACACCAGATCAAAATCAAGATATTAAATTTACAATACATCGTGCTGTATTTGCTACAAATACGGTTGGTGCTATTGTTATGACGAATAATGTTTTACCTCATGACCAATTGAAAAATAACCCAATCCAAACTGTTACTGGATCTAATGTTATTAGAATTTGGCATCCTAATCATGGTATGTCTTCTGGTTCTAGTGTTCAACTTAGTGGATTGACTTCTAATATTAATGGAATCCCAGTCGGTGAAATCAATACGACTAAAGTTATTGCTAACGTAGATGCTCATTGTTATACAATAACTACTAGCACAGTTGCTACTTCTACTGGTTATTCTGGTGGTAACTTACTAAAGGCTTCTAGAAATATTGCATATGATTTAATTAAACCAACTTTGCAGATGCAAACTTTCGGTGAATCATTAGCAAAATTCTCTATGAAAACAACATCAGGAACATCACCTGATGGAGCACAAACATCATATGTTATAGATACTTCTTATTCTCCAGTTGTAGTTGATATTGACAACATTTGGGACAAAACAAGAGTTGTTGCTTCTGAGGTTAATGAAAACACTTATATGAGTGGAGAAAAATCTCTACAATTGTTGTGTCAGATTTCTACTACAAACAATGCAGTTTCTCCTGTTATTGATACTGCTCGTTCTAGTGCAGTATTAGTTTCAAATAAATTAAATTATCCTACTGAATCTAATACAAATGTGGCTTCTTTAGATACAAAAATAATGTTTGCTGGAGCAGCTGGAACTATTACTGGTGTTCCAAATAGTGGTGTGGCAGTAGCAGTTACTGGTGGATCATATAACTATGCTATTACTGGAACTCTATTAACTTTATCAGGCTCTCAATCCTTAACTCAAGGAACACAGTACTATTATGGAAATAAACTTTACCTATGTACTGTAGGAGGAACTGCTAGTGTCAGCGCACCTACTCACACATATGGTGTAGCAACAAATGGCACAGCAACTTTACAGTGGGTTGGAAGTGCATCTTCTATAACTTCTACTAATGCGACTGTTAGAGGATTAATGGCTGGACTTGGAATTGGTAGATATCTAACTACTGGTGGTTCTTCAAACACAGCAAATAATAGTACATGGATAGTTACTGGCTATGGTGATAATGGTACTACTGGAACTGTTTATGTAGATTCTGTTTCTGGGGCTGTATTCACTGCAGAGACAGTTACTTCTTCTGCAATTTATGTTGCAGTCAGAGAATTATTCTACGATGAAATCGCCCCACGTGGAGGAAGTTCGCTAAGTAAGTATGTAACAACACCTATTAAATTTGCGAATTCTTCTAGTTTCGTGAGAATTAAACTTGGAGCTAATTGCCCGAATGAGGCTGATATCAAAGTTTACTATAAGACTTGTCTGGGTGATAGCAAACAGTTAGATACTATTAGATATACGCTAGCCTCCGCTGATAATAATGGAATAATTAAAGTCGACAATGGAAACTATGCATTCTCTGATGTAGACTATACTATGAACAATATGACACCATTCGATACTATTGCGATTAAAATCGTTATGCAGTCCACTAATAGTTCTGCTACTCCAATCATCAAAGACTTTAGGGTTATTGCCTGCGCATAAAATGGATTATTTGAAAGTTCAAGGACATGATGGCTTAGTTAGAGATACCTCTACTGGAGCCATTATAAATACTAATAGAACAGAATATGAAACCTATATGAGCAGAAAAAAGATGGCTGAGCAGAGAGAGTTAGAGATTTCTCAACATACAGAAGACATAAATATATTGAAGAACGAACTGCAAGACATAAAATCTCTTATTTTACAGCTTTTGCACAAAAAAGATTGACTAAGGAAACTTAAATGCCAAATATTACATCCGCATCTATTACGCTAAGATCGACTAAGGGTAGTCCTCTTACGAATACAGAAGTCGATAATAACTTTAATAACTTAAACACAGCCATTGCGACTGGTTTAACTGCAGCCAGCTATACCGCAGCTGATGTTCTAGCCAAACTAGTTACTGTTGATGGTGCTGGATCTGGTCTAGACGCTGACTTACTTGATGGACTGACTACTGCTTCAGCAAATACAGCATCTACTGTTGTTGTTCGTGACGCTTCTGGTAACTTCTCTGCTGGTACTATTACTGCAGCGTTAACTGGCACAGCGACTATCGCTTCCAGCTTGAATTATACAGTGGCTATCTCTGGTGGTGGTACTGGTGCTACTACTGCATCATCTGCTAGATCTAACTTAGGTTTGGCAATCGGCTCTGATGTTCAGGCTTATGATGGTGAACTAGCTGCGTTGGCTTCTACCACTTCTTCAGCAAATGCACTACCTTACTTTACTGGCGCAGGTACTGCTTCTACTACAACTCTTTCTGCATATGGTCGCACTCTTATCGATGATGCAGATGCATCTACTGCTCGTGGTACACTTGGTTTAACGATTGGTTCTGATGTTCAGGCTTATGCGGCAAACTTAGCTGCACTTGCAGGTGTTTCTGGTAATGGTCTTTATATTCGTACTGGTGCAGGTACTGCTGTTAATAGATCAATTGCAGCTGGTTCTGGTATTACTGTCTCCAATGGTGATGGTGTTTCTGGTAATCCAACGATTAATGCAAACGTATTGTCTGTTCAGGGTAATACTGGTAACGTAATCGTTTCAGTTCCTGTTACTTCTGTTCAGGGTAATACTGGTGCGGTTATTGTTTCTAACATTGCTGGTAATGCTGCCACTGCCACCAACGCACATGCTGCACATACTTCTCAGTTCTCACACCATGCTCAGTATACTCCATGGTCTCAGGTTCAAGGTCGTCCACACCACTTATCTCAATTTGCCAACGACTTAGGTAACTATGGTGGTTGGGTTCCACATAATACTAAACATACTAACCCAGATGTCAGCTCTACCATTGGGCGAAATGCTGGTGGTGTAGGAAATTGTGGTAATATCGTATCTAGAAACGTATCGAGAATGCACTTAGATACAAACCACCATTTTGATCCTCACCATCACCACAATAATTGTACCAATTGTAACTGTAACTGTTAATAGGTAATAGGAAAACTATGCAATATATAACTAAACTCCAACATCGTGCTAGATATTTGGGATACCCAAATGCAGTATTACCAAAACATTTCGATGATTCGGTAGGTTTAACTGGTATCACTGATCCTGTAGAATACGATAGAATATCAGCTGCTGCTGACCCAACTATTTTCGAACAGATGGAATTTGATTTTAAGTGGGATTTAAATTTAACTGGTAATATTTTAAAAGCAAAATTTATTAATGTTACCGAAAATAATAGAATTATTAATAATTTTTCTATTGATATGTCATATTTAAGTAATGCAGACGCATGTACTCTTTGGTATATTAAAGATGATATTATTTTAAGTAATATATCCAAAGTACTTGATGCAGATGCAGAAGAACTAACTATAGTAGATACAGATCTAGTTAATTCTTTCGCAAATACTTTACCAACCAAAAATTTTAATATTTATGGAACCCATGGTTTAATAGTATTTTATGTGACTAAAGATAATCCAACTCCTGCTGATATTATCACTTGTATTATTAGACCTATAGTTAGCACAGATACGGACTATAATACAGTTTTACCAGAAATGTTAAGAAATAATATCGAAATTAAACCACTAGGTGATTATAGAGTTACTGTTACAGGTAATTTGACTAAGCATCCTGCTGATCCTACTACATTACTGATTATTGATACACTTTTACCAGAAATAACAGTGACATCTTCAACAGTATCTGGTGATATTGTTACAGTTAATTTTACAACAGATTCGAAAATCAATAACATTTATCTGGTCCAATCTGAAGGTTATTTACCAAAATTAAAAATCCCAGTTACTAATGGAACTGGTTCTTTTAAAGTAGTCACAACTGGTATGGATGCAGGTGATACTATTAAAGTTAAAATGGGTTTTAAATATTGGGTTAACAGAACTGAGTTCACTAAAATATTATAAAATTTATATTTTGAACATATCCTATCGGAGATAAATACTCTGATAGGATAATTTATTTTGAGGGATAGTATGGCAACTTTTGAAATTTCAGCATGGAGTCCAGCAGAAAAGGTTACTAAGAAATTATTTTACAATAGTTCTCTTAGCACATTAAAGTGGGAAGATGGTTCCAATGTTATTGCAGATGTTAGAACACAACCTGATGTTGTTTCTCCTGCAAAGATTGAACATGGTAAAAAAGATTTAAAAACTGTTAAGATTCAACTAGGTCTTTCTTGTAACTTTGAATGTGATTATTGCAATCAAAGATTCGTACCACATGCAGATGAAACTAATCCAAACGATGTAGATCCATTTGTATTGAATATGGACTCATGGTATGAAGGTGGGTCTGATGGATTTGGTAAAGATACAAACTTCGAGTTTTGGGGTGGTGAACCATTTGTTTATTGGAAAACAATGAAGCCTCTTGCAGAAGCACTTAATAAAAAATACCCAAATGCTCGTATGTCAGTAATTACAAATGGTAGTTTATTAGACATAGAAAAAAATGAGTGGTTAGAACGATATAATTTTGGTGTGGCGGTTTCACATGATGGTCCAGGACAACCAGTTCGTGGACCAGATCCTTTAGATGATCCAAAATCTAAAGAAGGTATTATAGATCTTTATAAAAGACTTGCACCAAAGCGTATGTTTAGTTTTAATTCTATGATTAACTCTAAGAATACTAGTCGTGCTGAGATTGAAAAATTCTTCTTCAATTTTGTTGATACTGAAATCGGTGAGAAATATAAACAGTTCTTAACAATAGGCGAAGGTGCTTTCGTTGATGCTTATGATGAGGGTGGATTAGCAAATTCTTTAGTTGATGGTGAAGAAGATATTTCTTATAGAAATCAAGCATTAGAAGAATTGCGTGCTGGTAAGGTAACAAGATTTGATGTTATCGGGCAGAAAGTCGGTGGGTTTATTGACTCATTAGCGAATGGTGTTAGAATCGAATCACTACCCCAAAAGTGTGGTATGGATAAATCTAATTCTATTGCTCTTGACTTAAATGGTAATGTTTTAACCTGCCAAAATGTAAGTCCAGTTTCTACAAATCCCGCAGGTATATCTCATAAACTTGGACATATATCTGATCTTTCTTCAACTAGATTAGATTCAGCTACTCATTGGAGTGATAGAAAAGAATGCCCAAACTGCCCAGTAGTACATATTTGCAAGGGTGCTTGTATGTTTCTTTCTGGTCCACTATGGGATGCTTCTTGTGATAATGCATTTAGTGATAATATCATCCCATTTTGTATCGCAATTGAAGAGATAACAGGATGTATCCCTGAGTATATCGAGGGTCCATTAAGAGAAGATCGTAAAGATATTTTCTGGTGGGTTAAGGGTAAACCAGAAAAGGTTAGAAAACCTAAAAAGATTATACCGATTGTGATGGCATCATGAGTAGTTTCTTTAAAGGATACGTATTAGAGATTAATCAATTCCCTAGAATTGTAGGAAACATTGGAACTATCGAACACTATACAGTCAAAGAAGTATTTGAATTTGATAGTGATACTAAAGAATATGGGTACAGAGATAGCCTAATTCCACTACAATCTGTTATAAATAAAGATGAGATTGACCTAAATACAATTAAAGATCTTATAAATAATAAGGTGGCTTTCTTGAGAAGAACCTTAAATTTTCAGAACCAAACACAAGTCTGGTCTTTTGATACCAGCAAATTAGGAGAACTAAAAAATGACAGTTAAAAATGTAAAATGGGTTATCGCTCATGAGCCTATTGGTTTATTTTTGAAGGTAGCCGAAGCATTTTCCAAAGAAGTTAACGAAAGAACTAATGGGAAATTTAATGTTGAGATTCTCTCATTGACTGAGTATTCTCAAAAGTACAATTTCGGTAAACAACTAACAAAACGATCTATGATGGATTTAGTTGGTTCTGGACAAGTTGAGATGGGTCACATCTATACAACTTGGCTCGCAGATATCAATCCAGATCTTAATGTTTTAGATTTACCATTCTTGTTTAGAGATCACGATCATGCTGATGCTATTCTTGATGGTCCAATCGGTGCTGATTTGTTAGCTGGTGTTGAGAAGAACTCTCAGATCAAAGCAATGGCATTTACATATTCTGGTGGATATCGTGTGGTTCCTGCTAATTTTAAAGCAGATACGATTGAATCTTGGAAAGGTAAAAAAGTTAGAATTAGTTCTAGCCCAGTTGCCCAAGCAACTTTCGAAACACTCGGTGCAATTGCAAATCCTAATATCGAATTAGAACAAATGAATGAACAAGCCGATCGTGGAAACATCGATGCAGGTGAATCAACTTATGTTCGCATTTTCCCACTACAGCAAAACAAATCTTTCAAGTATGTTAATGATACTGCACACAGTTTGTTCTTGACTTCTATTATTGTCAATGAGGCTTTCTTCAATCAGTTTGACGATGAAACTAAACAGATCATGTCTGAAGCAGCATTTAATGCAGCAAAGGCAGAACGTAAAGAATCTGTTGCAGATATTCCAAATATTTTAGATCAATGTAAAGCTGAAAAAGTTGAAGTTATCTCTATGTCTAAATCTGAACAGAAAAAGATGCAAGATCTATTGACCCCTCTCCATGATAGATTTGAGGCTTCCTTTAGTGATGGATTAGTCAAGAGCATTAAGTCTCATTAATCTAAACTAAATATATTATACAGGGGATGTTTAGCATCCCCTTTTTATTTTATGGAAAATATAATGAAACCTAGAATTTTATATTATAACAAAAAACAAGCACCTTTCTTAATTAATAGAGATGCTTCTTCAATGTCACCATTTTTATCTAAAACGTATACATATAAAATTTTTAATTCATATGAGACACTTGGATTAAATAAACATAATATGGTATATGATAGATCTGGTTCTGTACCACATTATTTAAATATTGCAGAAGATGCCCACCCAATACCAGAGGTGGGTATTTCTTTTAATAAATCATTTTATCAAGCATGTGAAGAACGTGCAAAGCACCTCCTAAGTCTTAATAAAGTAGTACATGTACTTTGGTCTGGTGGAATTGATAGCACTTTTGTTTTATTCATGTTAAAGAAATTCTCCAACGATCCCGATCAGGTTAGAGTTTGGGGTACATTAAATTCTATCTTAGAATCTGGTGATATGTTTGATAGAAGATTAAAGAATGAATTTCCTTACACTATCCTAGAACCAACAGATAATGAGTTTTCCTTTAATGTAAATGAATGTATTTTTGTCAGTGGGATGGGTGGGAATCAGTTATTTGGACCAACAGATGATATGTTCGCCACTGGTGGAACTGCTATGTTCCACCACACTCTTGGTACTCCAGAAACTATATACGAATCTTACGAGAATAACATAGACCCTAAACTATTAGAATTTCTGGATCCAATGATAAAGAATTCTTATAGGAAAATTGAAACAGTCGCCGATCTAAGATGGTATTGTATTTTTAATCTAGACTGGTACACTGGCTTATATGAACATAGAACAATGCTTCAGATAGAAAAGACTAAAAAGATGCATGCGTTTTTTGATTCTGACGATCTACAACGCTGGGCTATGACTACTAAAGAACCATTCACCAAAGTTCGTGGGAATGCCAATACACATCGTTGGCAAATGAGGCAAATTCTGTCCGAAGAATTCGGAGAACGAGATTATGCTTTAAACAAATCAAAGAAAATATCAAACCTAAACGTCCAACGTCCTCAGTGGCTATTTTTACTAGACGATTTCCATAATGTCCTGATCGACTAAGTTGCAAATACAAAAATCCCTCGCTTATAAATAAAGAGGTAAAAGCAATTTAGGATCAGAAAATGGCGACTGTTAGTAATCTATTCGTTGACGCTGGGGCTAACTACAGCAATATAATTACTGTATCCGCATCCAATGGTCAAGCACTCGATTTGACTGGATATACTGTGGCTTCTCAAATGAGAAAGTCATATCAGTCCAGCACATCCTATAATTTCACATCAAGTATATACTTAGCAGCTTCTGGTAAGGTTAGACTTCAATTAACAGATGTACAATCTGCTAGTATTCCAGCTGGACGCTGGCTTTATGATGTAGAGATAACTTCTCCATCTGGTACAAAAACCAGAGTAGTCGAGGGAGTTGTCACAGTTAACCCACAAATTACACAGATTTAATTATGACAGATACAATAGCAATTGTTACCCCAGATGAAGCGTTAACTGTTGCAGTTTCCGAAGGTGTTCTTACACTTTCACAATCAAACTTAGCTGCACCAGCTGTAGTCGAATCTATGTCAAACATCGCCGATGTCGATGTTACTACGAATGGTAAGTTAAATGGATCGCTTTTAGTATACAGAACAATAACAAATAAATGGACTGCTTCTACTACGCTTGATGCGCAGAATTTAGAAGGTGGCGAATTTTAATCGGAGAATAAAAGATGGCATCAATAATTAGAATAAAACGCTCATCGGTTTCAGGGAATCCAGCTACACTGGGTGCTGGTGAATTAGCGTATTCAGCACTTAATGGGGCTGGTGGTAATCGTCTATACATTGGTATGGGCACAGAGACCTCAGGTAATGCTGCTAACCACTTAGTAATCGGTGGTACTTACTACACTGGTTTAATTGACGCATCAGTTGCTGGCACATTAACTACTAGTGCATCCTCAATTCCAGTTCTTTCTGCAACTGGTACGATCGATACTTGGAAAGTTGGTAATACTCAATTAACTGGTAACACATTATCATCTACTGACACCAATGGTAACATTAACCTTACACCAAATGGTACTGGTAAATTAGTTCTTAATAATCCGTACATTAATGGTACGACTGATACTCTTGCTGAGTATATCTTTGATACAGTTGGTGGAGCAGTAACTGCTGGTACAGGTATTACTGTAACACCAAGTGATGTTGGTAATACTACTACCATTTCAATAACTAATACTGCGGTAACTCCTGGAACTTATGGCTCTGCTACTTCGATTCCAACATTCACTGTTAATCAACAAGGTCAATTAACTGCTGCAGGTAGTGCTTCTTTAGCAACTACTTTAAATATCGCTGGTGATACTGGTACGTCAGCATTTGCTCTACTAACAGACACCATGACTTTTGTTGGTGGTACTGGTATTACTTCTGTTGTCGCAAAAGTTGGTGCTGCTACTAGTGTAACTTTTGATATTGATTCAACTGTTACTACTTTAACTGGTACTCAGACACTTACTAATAAGACTTTAACTAGCCCAATAATCAATGGTGCAACCATTGGTGCTACAGGTGCTACATTTAATGGTTCTACTTCTGGTACAATTACTGTACTTGCATCAGCTGTTGCTGGAACAAATTCATTAACTCTACCAGCTGCAACTGATACTTTAGTCGGTAAAGCAACAACTGATACACTTACTAACAAGTCTATCAACTTAGCAAACAATACACTAACTACTACTTCTGCTCAGTTAGCAACTGCTATCTCTGATGAGACTGGTACTGGTGTTGTTGTATTCTCTAATACTCCAACTCTTGTTACTCCTATTCTTGGTGTTGCTTCTGCTACTTCTATTAATAAAGTAGCAATTACTGCTCCTGCCACTGGTTCTACTTTAACTATTGCTGATGGTAAAACCTTTACTGCAAGCAATACTTTAACTCTAACTGGTACTGATACTTCATCTATTGCTTTCGGTGCTGGTGGTACTGTTGCTTATGTAGCAAACAAACTAAGCGTATTTGCTGCCACTACTTCTGCTGAACTTGCTGGCGTTATCTCTGATGAGACTGGTACTGGTGTTCTAGTATTCTCTAACAGCCCAACTCTAGTTACTCCAACTCTTGGTGCTGCTTTAGCAACTAGCATTACTGCCACTTCTGGCAATATGACTGTTAATGCTGCAGCTGGTAATAACAGTGTAAACTTAGTTGCAACTGGTACTGGTACTGTTGACGTTGCCAACAAGCGTATTACTTCTGTTGCTGAGCCTACTCAGTCTAGCGATGCTGCTACTAAGAACTACGTTGATGCTGTTAAGACTGGTCTAAAAGTTAAAGATGCTGTTCGTGCTGCAACTACTGCAAACCTAGCTGCAACATATGCTAACGGATCTTCTGGTGTTGGTGCTACATTAACTAACTCTGGATCTCAAGCTGCCTTTACAATTGATTCGATCGTATTAACTGCTGGACAACGAGTTCTTGTTAAAGATCAATCAACTGCCTTCCAAAATGGTATCTATACAGTAACAACTGTTGGTACTGTTTCTACAAACTGGGTTCTTACTCGTGCTATTGACAATGATAGTAATGTCACTGTTCTAGAAGTTGAAGGTGGAGATTTCTGTTTCGTTCAAGAAGGTACAGTAAACGCTGATAATGGTTTCGTTGTAACTACTAATGGATCTATTACAATTGGTACTACTGGAATTGACTATGTTCAATTCTCTGGTGCTGGACAAGTTATCGCTGGTGATGGTTTAACTAAGACTGGCAATACTCTAAACGCAGTTGGTACTAATAACCGTATCTCTATTTCTGCTGATGCGATTGACATCTCTTCAAGTTATGTTGGTCAAGCAACTATTACTACTCTTGGTACTATCGCAACTGGTACTTGGCAAGGTACTATCGTTGGTTCAACTTATGGTGGTACTGGTGTTAATAATGGATCTAGCACTATTACACTTGGTGGTAGTTTAAGCACTATCGGTGCGTTTACTACTGCGTTAACTGCAACTGCTAATACTACATTAACACTACCTGTTACTGGCACTCTTGCTACACTAGCTGGTACTGAAACATTTACTAACAAAACTTTAACTGCTCCAGTTATCGCAACTATTGTTAATACTGGTACTTTAACACTACCAACTTCAACTGATACTTTAGTTGGTCGTGCCACTACTGATACACTTACTAATAAAACAATCACTGGTGCGATAATCACTACTGGTAGTATTAACAATACTCCAATCGGTGCCACTACTACAAACACTGGTGCGTTCACTACATTAAATGCAAGTGGTACTATTACTGCTCAAGGTAATATTACTGGTGCTGGTGCTGGTACTTCTACTCTCGATGGATTCAATATCGATGGTGGTACGTACTAACTAAATATAGTATAATACTGGGGATTCTTATCCCCAGATAACCTTTTTAGGAAGATGAATGAGTAATCAAATCATACTCAAGAAATCATCTGTTGGAGCAAAAGTTCCAGTTGCAGGTGATTTGGCATACGGTGAATTGGCATTAAACTATGCTGATGGTAAACTGTATTTCAAAAACTCTTCCAATGCAATTCAATCGTTCTCAAACGATTCGAATAATGCATCAAATGTTACCTTAACTGGTACACAAACCCTAACAAACAAAACAATCGCTTTTGGTAGTAATACTATTAGTGGAACAACAGCACAGTTTAATACAGCATTAACTGATGGCGATTTTGCTACGTTAGCTGGCACTGAAACCCTAACAAATAAAACTTTAACATCTCCAAGTCTTAGTGGTACAGTTGCATTAACTTCTACTACGCTACTTTCTATTAATGGTAGTACTGGAAGTTCTGGACAATTCCTTGCACGTGGACCAACTGGTCTTACTTGGACAGCAGCACCCAGTCCAGCACTATCAACATTAAGTGATGTTGCGATTAGTGGACCAACAGCACAACAAGTTTTAACATATACAGGTTCCGCATGGATTAACGCTGATTCAAATGCAGTTGTTGCTTCTGCGGTTTTTGCCACTTCTCAATCAGATCTTGGATACGTCTATGATGGTAACGTAACTATCACAGAAGAGTTAGGTACAATTACTGAAATTGCCAACAGTATTTACGATTTGGGTGTACTAAGTTTTACAGGTATTATCTCATTAAACAACATAGACCAATCGATCAAATCAGATTATCTTGGTTACTCTATTATTTTCGGATTCTAAGGATATACAATGGCACGTCAGTTAATTGAAAAATACATCTTCTCTCCAAATGCAGCAGGATATGGTACAGTAAAATTTCCTGGTAAAGTTGATTTAACTCAACTTTTGATTATTGCAAATAAAACTCAACAAACAAACGTCTATGCGATTGGTGACCCTACTAAGAATGGTACAATCGTATATGATCCAGATGATGTTACTTTTATGGGTAGCACAGCACAGTATTCTGAACAGGTTGGTGCAAGTACTGTAACATTCGCAGCTGATACTGCTTCAATGTTATCTACTGATAAAATTGCTATCTATACTGATGCGCCAAAACAAATTGGTAACATCGTTCGTCCTTACGCATTCGGTGTTGATGCTATTGAACGCCAGAGGGTGGCAATGCCCCAAGCGTTAATTGACGCTGACTTTGAGTATGGATTACAACCAACTAAATGGCAGAACTATTCTGACATTCGTGGTATTCCAGGTATTTACGAAAAACCTGGACTTGACTTGTTCATGACTAACATTACTTCAGATGGTGGTAATCCATCTGTTATGACAGTTACATGTTCACAGGCGCATGGACTTTCTGTGGCTCAGCCAGTTATTATCTTCGGTACTGCTGGTGTATCAAATGCTGCTCGTGCTGAAGGTGCTTTCGTTGTAACAGCTGTGCCAACTTCTACTACCTTTACATTCTTTGCTAAAGGTATTGTTGGAACTAATGGATCTTCTATTTGGAATCAGTCTACATATGCTCGTCGTGGTGGCTTTTATGCTGGTGCTGGTCTACCAATCACTGGATATGTTTCTAATGCAGCATCTCCTTCTATCATTACTGTAACATGTTCTGCCAACCATGGTTTAGTGGCTGGTGCTCCAATCGTTAACATTGTTACTTCTTCTGGAGTATATCATGACCTAATGGGTGGTAACTTCTTCGTTGAATCAGTTCCCACTGGAAATACATTTACATTTACTGCTCGAGTTGGTGGAGCAGTAGCAAATGCGTCTATCGTAGCTACAACATATACTCGTTCTGATGCTTATGTTCAACACAGACCATTCGATGGTGGTGTTAACATTGGTACATTCTTACCGTCTCATGGTGCATCTGTTTCTCGTCAAACTAAAAAATATATGCGTTACCAATCTGGTAAAGGTATGCTCTGGACTTCAGGTGTTCTGTTTAATCCAGTTATGAACTTAGACCAAATTTCTGCAGCAGCAACTTCTGTTGGTTCATTAATTACAGTATCCACTGAAATTGACCATGGTCTACAGGCTGGCGCAACTATTCAAATTGCTGGTGTTGTTACTTCTGGTTATAATGGTACATATGGTGTAGGAACTATTGTTAATGAATCGTCATTTACAGTTAATGCTATTCAGACTCTTGGTTCTACTTCTGCTGTTATTACTAATCTACCACGTGTTACTGTTAAAAATTGGATTGGTGCTTCTACTCGATGCGGTCCATTTGATGATCAAAATGGATTATTCTGGGAATTTGATGGTCAAGAATTAGCAGTCGTTAAGAGATCTGCGACTTATCAGTTATCAGGATTCGTTGCTGTAACTGCTGGTTCACAATCTGTTGCTGGAACTAACTGTCGTTTTACTCAACAATTAAAAGTTGGTGATTCTATCGTTATTCGTGGTATGACATATCGTGTTGGTTCTATTACTGATGATAACACTATGTCTATCAATCCAGAATACCGTGGTGTTAATAATTCATCTGGTATTAAAATTGCTCACGTAATTGATACTCGCATTCCACAATCACAATTTAATTTTGATAAGATCGATGGTACTGGTATCTCTGGTTACAATATTAACCTAAACAAAATGCAGATGTTGGGGATTTCATTCTCATGGTATGGTGCTGGTTTTATTGACTTTATAGTTCGTGGTGGTGATGGTAATATGATTCAAGTTCATCGCATGAAACAGAATAACGTAAATGATGAAGCATATATGCGCACAGGTAATACTACTGTTCGTTATCAAGCGATTAACGAATCTGCTAGAGATCGTTTGGCTGCAACTATGACAAACAGTCAAACAAGCATGACATTAGTAGATGCATCAAGATTTCCATCTACTGGTGGCATTGTATTAGTTGATAGTGAATACATTTCATTTACTGGTAAAGCAGGTAATGTATTAACTGGACTAACTCGAGCAGCAACATTCTCTATGTTCGTTGGTGGATCTACTAAAACATTCTCTGGTGGTGCAGCTGCAGTTCATGCTGTTGGTAATGGATTTAACTCAGTGACTCTTATTAGTTGCACTTGCTCTCCAATTATCAATCACTGGGGTTCTTCATATATTATGGATGGTAACTTTGATACAGATCGTGGTTATTATTTTAACTACGCTGCAACTGGAATTGCATTAACATCTGGTCAAACTAAAACTGCATTCTTCTTAAGACTTGCACCGTCCGTATCAAACTCAATTGCTGGTCAATTTGGAGATCGAGATCTTATTAATCGTTCACAATTATTACTACAGCAATTACAAATTCAATCAGATCAGTCAGTACAGGTTTACGGCATTTTAAATCCAGGTAATATTGATGCGTCATCATTAACTTGGACAGCGGTTAATACTACTGCTCTTGGTTCTCAACCTTCGTTCGCTCAAGTTTCTACAAGTAGTTCAACTACTGCATCTCCAGGAGAACAAAACTTTAGTACGTTGGGTCAACCAGCTGGATTTGCGCAGATTGACTTATCAAACCTTAAAGAATTAACAAACTCAGCAATTGGTGGTTACTCAAATTATCCAGATGGTCCAGACGTCTTAGCAGTTGTTGTTAAAAATCTAACTACCAATACTGCTACTGCCAATATTAACCTATTCTGGTCAGAAGCACAAGCCTAAATATATCGAATTAGAGGAAAACTATGTCAACACAAGTACAATTTAGACGAGGTACAACTACACAAAATAATGCGTTCACTGGAGCGCAGGGTGAATTGTCTGTTGACACCGATCTTAAAACGATTCGTCTACACGATGGAACTACCGCAGGTGGTGGTTCCACTATGCTTAATAACATCTCTGCACAAACTGCTTTAAATAAAACATTTAGTACTGGTTCTGTTTGGCAGGGTAATGCTGTTGGTTTAGGTTATGGTGGTACAGGTTCTGCTCTCAGCCCAGCAGCTGGTGCTGTTCTGTATTCTACTGCCAGTGGTCTTGCTCTTTCTGCAGCTGGTACTTCTGGTCAAATTCTAGTTTCTGGTGGTGCTGGTGCTCCGACATTCGTTGCTGCTTCTTCTATCGCAGCTGGTACTTCTACTACAGCTGCTACTGCTACTAACATCGCTGGCGGTTCTGCTGGTCAGTTAGTTATTCAAGCAGATACAAGTTTATCTACATTCATTACTGCTGGTGCATCAGGTACATTCTTGCGCTCTGCTGGTGCTGGTTATGCACCTACTTGGGCGACTGCAGACGTAACAATTGGTTCTACTGTTATTGCTCTGGGTAGTTCTTCTACTAGTTTAGCTGGTATGAATATTATTGCAGCTACTGGTACTAGCCATTGGACACTTCCAGTGGGTACAACTGGTAATCGTCCAGTTTCTCCTGCTGCTGGTATGGTTCGTTACAACTCTACAATCACTTCGTTCGAGGGTTATTCATCTGGTGCATGGTCTTCTCTTGGTGGTGTATCTTCTGTAGATAAGTTTACATACATTCAAGCAGAAACTTCTGCCAATGCTTCTAATGGTGATCTAGATTTCTTTGCTGAAGATGCAGCTGGCACTGCTGCCACTCAAGTTGGTCAGTGGAATAGAACTAACCTTAAAGATTATACTGGTACTTTAGTTGGAACACAAACTACTCAGAATGTCTTTAACGCTACTGCAACAACTGTTAATGCTTTTGGCGCAGCGACTACACTTTCTCTTGGTGCTGCAAGTGGTACAGCGACTGTTAATAACTCAACAGTAACATTAGCCAATGCTACTGCTCTTAACATTAATGGTGCGTCTCCAGCAATTGCTACAACTAGTACTACTGCTTCCCTATTCAACTCAACAGTTACTACATTAAATATCGGTGGTGCAGCAACTACTATTTCTATAGGTGCTGCAACTGGCACACTAACAATCAATAATGCAAATACAGTTATTACTGGTAACTTAACTGTAAACGGCACAACTACAACAATTAACTCAACAGTAACTTCTGTTGATGATATTGAATTTGAATTAGGTTCTGTTGCATCTCCAACTAATGTTACTGCCAATGGCGGTGGTATTCGTCTTAAAGGTACTACCGATAAGACTATTACTTGGGATAGCACTAATGCTAACTGGACTTCTAGTGAAAACTGGAATCTTGCTACTGGTAAGACATTTAAGATCAACAACGTATCAGTTCTAACTGCTAATGCTGTTCTTAATGATTCTACTCAAACATCTATTACTGTTGGTGGTTCTGCCACTGCGATTACTCTAGGTGCTAATAGTGGAACATTAACTATTGGTAACCCAACTGTTGTTGGAACACAAACAACACAAAACTTATTTAATACAGTAGCAACTACTTTAAATATTGGTGGTGCATCGACTGCACTAAACTTAGGTGCATCTACAGGTACAGCGACTATCGCTAACCAAACTGTTACATTAAGTAATGCCACTGCATTGAATTTGAATGGCGCTTCTCCTGTAATTGCTACAACTAGTACTACTGCTTCAGTTTTTAACTCATCAGTTACTACTCTCCATATTGGTAGTGCAGCAACTACACTAGCGATTGGTAATGCCACTTCTGCTACCTTGACTCTTCGTCCAGGAACTGTTGTTGGATCTAATACCACTCAGAACTTATATAATACAGTTGCCACTACTTTAAACTTAGGTGGTGCAGCAACTGCACTAAACTTAGGTGCATCTACTGGTACTACAACAGTTAACAATGATTTAACAGTTGCCTCTGGTAAAAAGATAGTAATGACTAACATCTACGATATCGTAGCATTTAGTGGTTCAACTTCTGGAACTGGTGCCACAGCAATAACTACTTTATCTTCTTCTGTGTATCGTTCTGGTAAAGTTGTACTGTCAATCACTAATGGTTCTGTTTATAGAATTATGGAAATGTTGTTTATGCATGATGGTACTACTGTAACATTTAACGAAAACTACACAGTTGCCAATGAAATGCAAAGTGCAACTACTAATACTACATTTAGTGGATCTATCTCTGCTGGAACTTTAACGATCTTTGCTACTTGTTCTTCTGGAACTTCTGCAATAAAAGGTCAAGCAACTTTATTCAAGGTATAATATATGGCAATCCCAACAACTAGAGAAGGTTTAAAACAATACTGTCTCCGTGACTTGGGTGCACCTGTACTCGAAATTAACGTAGATGATGATCAACTAGAAGATCGTATTGATGAATCGTTAGATTATTGGAGACAATATCACTATGATGGTATTGAAGAAATTTATTTAAAACAACTTATACGTGCTTCTGAGATCACTCTAACAGCTAGCGTGGCTGGTACATTTGATACTGGTGAAATAATTACAGGTGTTTCTTCTGGAGCAAAAGCAACAGTTTGTGTAGAATCTCAAAGAAAATCTAATGGAACATTACTATTAGTTAAAAAGGTCACTGGAACATTTACTGCAGGTGAAGCAATTACTGGTTCTGCTGGACATAATGCTACTCTTAGTTCTATCACTCTAAGAGAGTACGATAACAAATACATAATTGTCCCAGATTATGTTTGGGGTATAACAGGTATTCTTAACATTGGGCAAGCATCTTCTTCTAAGAATATGTTCGACTTGCAATACCAGTTGCGTTTAAATGACTTGTATGATTTAACTTCTACATCAATCATTTATTATACAACTGTGATGCAGCATTTAGACTTACTTGATTGGACTCTAAATGGTAAAGCAGATTTTAGATTCAATAGACTCCAAGATCGCATGTACTTAGACATTAACTGGGACTCAGATTTATTTCTTGGTGATTACATAATCATTAAAGGATATCGTGCAATGGATCCTACCACTTGGTCTAAAGTTTGGAACGAGACTTGGCTAAAGAAATATACATCTGCATTGTTTAAGAAACAATGGGGAACAAACCTTAAGAAATTCAAAGGTATTCAACTTCCAGGTGGAGTTGTTTTAGATGGCGATACACTATACCAAGAAGCAATTGCAGAAATACAGATGTTAGAACAAGATTTAATTACCAAGTCTGCGCCACTAAACTTCATAATGGGCTAAAATGTCAACAACAAATGTTTATTTCTCTCAGGGAACTAAAAACGAACAGTTCCTAATTGAGGATTTGATCATAGAATCGTTACGTATTTACGGTAACGAAGTTATGTACATCCCTAGAACTTTGGTTTCTAAGGATAATATTCTTGGTGAAGATCGTCTCTCTCAATTTAAGTCTGCATTTCCTATTGAAATGTACTTCGAGAACGTAGACTCGTTTGCAGGACAAGGTGCTTTTATTCAGAAGTTTGGTTTAATGATTGAACAATCTGCCACTCTGGTATGCGCACGTAGAAGATGGGAACAGTTTGTTGGGCGCTATGGAGTAACTACAATTCCAAGTCGCCCAAACGAAGGTGATTTGATTTACTTCCCACTATCAAAGGGGTTGTTTGAAATCAAATTTGTTCAACATCAAGATCCATTTTATCAACTTGGTAAACTTTATGTTTACAAACTGCAAATTGAATTGTTTCAATATGCTTCTGAGTTTATCGATACTGGTATACCTGCTGTAGATGCATTCGAATCTCTAAAATCATTCACAACTAATACTACCAGAAGTTCTCGTGGTGAGGTTGTTAGTATCACTATGACCAATCTTGGATCTGGATATACTTCTGTTCCGACAGTTTCATTTGTTAGTGGAAGTGGTTCTGGTGCTACTGCTACAGCAATTAGGGGAACCTCTGGAGCAAACCTTAATAAAATTACAGGTGTGACTATTACAAATGGTGGTACTGGTTATCAAAGTGCTCCAGTCGTACAATTTACTGGAGGTGGTGGAATTGGTGCTCAAGCAACTGCTACTATCGAGACTAATATAGACAAAGCAGCAGACTCTTTCGCTGACAATAATTCATTCAAGAAAGAATCTGTTAATGTTATTAATTTTGATGAATCAAATCCATTCGGTGAAATAAACAATGCTTAACGATAACGTATACTATCATGGAATAATTCGAAAAAGCATTGTTGCTTTTGGTCGTTTATTCAGCGACATCTATATTGATCGCAAACAAGGTGACTCTGTTACTGGAACTACACTACAGCGTTTGCAGATTCCTCTTGCCTATGCACCAAAAGAAAAATGGTTAGTTAGAATTGATGGAGATCCAACTTTAGAAAATAACGTAAACACTGTTCTCCCAAGAATGTCTTTTGAGATCACTGGTTACAATTATGATGCTGCTCGTAAGACTAATCGTATGCAGCAGATTAAATCTGGTAATAGTCTTAACAAATCAGTTATGTACACACCAGTCCCATACAACTTAGATATTTCTTTGTATGTGTTAACTAAAACACAAGAAGATGGTCTTCAAATTATCGAACAGATTCTCCCAACATTCACACCAGAGTATACATTAAGTGTTAATGCTGTGCCAGATATGGGTGTTGTTATTGATGTTCCCATTGTATTAAATTCTATTCAAGTACAAGATGAATACGATGGCGATTTTCAAACTAGAAGATCAGTGGTTCATACATTAAATTTCCAAATGAAATTAAACCTATTTGGACCAATGTCAAATCAAGCAGTTATTGGTACTGTGTATGCCAATGTTGGTCAAAATGAAAACTTCGCAAATGCAAATAGAGTTTATACTGCAGAAGGTGATGTTACCACAGCTACTGTAACAACAGAAGACTGGACTTCGAATTTCTAAACATGGCTGAAATTTATAATTCGAATTCGAACTTAAAAGCTGCTGGTGTAACTGTACAATTTACTCCAGAAAATATTCAAGAGTACATTAAGTGTTCTCAAGATTACGTTTACTTTATTGAAAACTATTGCTATATCGTTACACTTGACCATGGTCTTCAGTTGTTTAAACTGTATGATTGTCAGAAAAATAAACTACATATAATCCATCAGAATCGTCGTGTGATTTTAATGGAAGGTCGTCAGCAGGGTAAGACAACTACATCAGCTGCATACATTTTATGGTATACCTTATTCCAAGCAAACAAAACTGTAGCGATTTTGGCTAACAAAGCTACATCTGCTCGTGAAGTTTTAAATCGTTATCAAACTATGTATGAATTGCTTCCTCAATGGATGCAACAAGGTGTCACTACTTGGAATAAAGGTGATATTGAACTAGAGAATGGATCTAAAGTATTCACTTCAGCAACTTCTGCTTCTGGTATTCGTGGTAAATCTGTTAACTTACTTTATGTTGACGAAGCTGCGATTATCCCAAATCAAGTTGCCGAGGAATTCTTTACATCTGTTTATCCAACGATTTCTGCTGGACAGACTACTAAGATTCTTTTATCTTCTACACCACTCGGCTATAACCATTTCTGGAAGTTTTGGAATGATGCTGAAAATGGTCGCAATGGGTTTACACCATTGTTCATTCCTTATTGGGAAATTCCAGGTCGTGATGATAAGTGGGCAGCTGAACAGAAAGCCATGCTTGGTGAACTTAAATATAACCAAGAGGTTGCTTGTAAATTCCTTGGTTCTAGTTTAACTTTAATCTCTGCAGATGTTATCGCCAAGATGCCAGTCGATCCTATCATCTATACAAAAGATGGATTGGATGTTTATGTTAAGCCACAGGCTGGACATACTTATTGTATGGTCTGTGACGTAGCAAAAGGTGTTGGTGGTGACTATTCAGCATTCCAATTAATAGATATAACAGAAGTTCCATATAGAACAGTCGCAAAATACAGAAAGAATGATATTAGTCCTCTCTTATATCCCAATGTGATATACAAAGTGGGTAAAGAATACAACGAAGCATACGTATTAATAGAAATTAACTCGAGTGAACAGGTCGCCCATATCTTATACTCAGAATTAGAATATGAAAATCTTCTATTCGTTAATCGCCATAATATGGGTCAGTATATCGGTGGAGGATTTGGTGGAGGTAAAACTCAACTAGGTGTCAATACTGATAAAAAGATCAAAAGAATTGGATGTCACAACTTCAAATCATTGATCGAAGAAAACAAGTTACTTGTAACCGATGCAGATACGATTTCTGAAATTTCAACATTTATAGAAATTAAAGGATCATATGCTGCTGATGAAGGATATCACGATGATTTGGTAATGCCTTTGGTGCTCTTTGGATGGGTCACAACTCAGCCGTATTTCAAAGACCTAAATAATGTTAACCTTAGAGAAATTATGTACAAAAAGCAAATACAAGCTATTGAAGAGGAATTGACACCATTCGGATTCTATGACGATGGAAGTCCTGAAAAGGCTCCACTGAATTTTTGAATTGAAAACTTGTAAAAACTAAATAAAATGTAGACAAGAAATTTCTGTCTAAAGTAAAAACTTATTAACAAGGAGAATTACAATGCCTTTCCAATTATCTCCAGGCGTTGCAGTCGTAGAAAAAGATTACACATCGATCGTTCCAGCTGTATCTAGCTCTCGTGGAGCGTTTGCTGGTGCTTTCCAATGGGGTCCAGTTTTGGCTCCTACTCAGGTTAGTTCCGAGAACGAATTAGTTCGTTACTTCGGTAAACCAACTGATGCGAATGCGCAAGCCTTTTTTACTGCAGCGAACTTCCTGTCATACACAAATGCTCTCTTAATTTCTCGTGCAGACGTAACTGCAGCTAGAAATGCAGTTGCTACTCAAACTGGTACAGTTACATCAGTCACTATGGTGACTGGTGGTACTGGTTACGATGCAACTCTTTTACCTGCTGTTACATTTAGCGCACCTCAAATTACAGGTGGTGCAGCTGCAACTGGTACTGCAATTTCTTCTGGTGCTTCTGTTACTGGTGTCACTCTTTCAAATGGTGGTACAGGTTATAGTGCAGCAACCCTAACATTTAGCGCACCACAAGTTGCGGGTGGTGTTACTGCTACAGGTACTGCTACTATCGTTGGTGGTTCAATTACTGGTATTATTGTTACTAATGGTGGATCTGGTTACACAACTGCCCCAACTATTAACATTACTGCTAATGGTACTAATGCAGCGATCGGTACAGTTTCTCTAGGAACTGCCACTATTACTGGTATCACAGTAACTTCTGCTGGATCTGGTTATACCGCTGCTCCAAATATATCAGTCGCTTTTGCTGGTTCTGATCAGGGAACTGCATGGTCAGCTACTACAGCATTGGCTCAAAATGTTTACGTTTCTTTTGCTGGTAGATTATATACAGTTACAGTAGCTGGAACAACAGGTTCTACTGGTCCATCTCATACAACTGGTAGTGTGGCTAACGGCTCTGCTACGTTATTGTTTGTTAGTACTGCTGCTGCCGCAACTGCAGCTATTACTGTCGGTGGTTTAAAGATCAATAACAATAATGATTACTTGGCTGCTTATGGTAGTGGACAAGCTGTTGTTGGTGAATTTGCTGCACGTTGCCCTGGAACTTTAGGAAACTCACTATTAGTTTCTCTGGCTGACTCTGCATCTTTTGCTGGTTGGACATACAAAGATAACTTTGATGGTGCTCCTTCTACTTCAACATATGCAGCAAACAATAATGCTTCTTTAGATGAAGTTCATATTGTTGTTATTGATCAACTTGGTTACTTCACTGGAGTTCCAGGTTATGTATTAGAAAAATTTGCGTTTGCTTCTAAAGCATCTGATGCGAAAAAGTCTGATGGTACTAATAACTACTACAAAAATGTAATCAATACAAACTCAGAATATATCTACTGGATGGATCATACAGCATCAGGTACAGATTGGGGAAGTACTGCAGTTGTTGGAGGTGCTTTTGTTACTGTTGGTACAGCTATCACTCGTCAATTGTCTGGTGGTATTGATGGATTGACTGCTACTGCTGGTCAACTACAAACTGCTTATGCATTGTTTGCCGATGATGCTGCTTATGATATCTCATTAGTTATGATGGGTAAAGCAGATGCAGCTACAACTGCTGCTGTTATTGGATCGGTTGCAGAAACTCGTCTTGATTGCGTAGTGTTTGCATCTCCACAGAACACTTCTACTGGTGATCCAATTATTGGTTCTGGTTCTGGTTCTACAAATGCCATCATTGCTTACCGTAATGCACTTCCAAGTACTTCTTATGCAGTACTAGATTCTGGTTGCAAATATCAGTATGATCGCTACAATGACGTATATCGTTGGGTTCCATTGAATGGTGACATTGCTGGTCTATGTGCTCGCACTGATTACCAACAAGATCCATGGTTCTCTCCAGGTGGTCTAAATCGTGGTCAGATTAAGAGTGTTGTTAAATTAGCACACAATCCTACTAAAGCAGATCGTGATCTACTGTACAAAGCTGGTGTAAACCCAGTTGTTACTTTCCCAGGAGAAGGTACAGTTCTATTCGGTGACAAGACTCTCTTGGCTAAACCAAGTGCGTTCGATCGTATTAACGTGCGTCGTTTGTTTATCGTTATGGAAAAGGCGATTGCTACAGCTGCTAAATTCCAGTTGTTTGAATTCAATGATCCTTTCACTCGTGCTCAGTTTAAGAACTTGATCGAGCCATTCCTGCGTGATGTCCAAGGTCGTCGTGGTATTACAGACTTTAGAGTTAAGTGTGATGATTCGAACAACACAGGACAAGTTATTGACGCAAATGAATTTGTTGCTGATATTTTCGTTAAGCCAAATCGTTCTATCAACTACATTACTTTGAACTTTGTTGCTGCTCGCTCTGGAATTAACTTCAGCGAAGTCGGTGCGTAATTCAGAATAAATAAAGAAAAGAACAAAGGAGAATTAAATGGCAAATATTGCTGATTTCAAATCACAGATGATCGGGGGCGGTGCTCGTCCCAATCAGTTTAGAGTTGAATTATCTTTTCCATCATTTGTTACACTTGGTCCAGTAGCTGGTCAGCGTGCACAGTTTTTGTGTAAGGCTGCTCAGTTACCTGCTTCTACTTTAGAGAACATCTCTGTTCTCTTCAAAGGTCGCCCAGTTAACTTTGCTGGTGAGCGTACATTCCAACCATGGACTGTAACAATTTACAACGATACTACTTTCGGTATTCGTAATGCACTAGAACAGTGGCAATCTGGTATCCAGAATTATGACACTACTCTTGGTCGCACAAACCCAACAGACTATCAAGTTGATATGCAAGTGCATCAATTAGATCGTTCTGGTTCTATCATCAAGACTTATAAGTTTGTTGATGCTTATCCTACTAACATTTCTGCTATTGGTTTAGATTACGAACAGCAAAATGCTATTGAACAGTTTGATGTAGAGTTCCAATACAACTTCTTTACATCTGCTACAGGTGCATCTGGTGGCTTTGGAGTTAATGTTTCTATCGACACACCAGTTGGATCTATTCCTCTATAATTTAACCGAAGGTTTATATAATGCAATTTTTTGGCTTCGAGATAAGTCGTAAAAAAGAGAAAGAACTTGGAAGTGTAGTACCTCCGAGTCCTCAAGATGGCGCAACCGTAATAAATACTGGCGTAAATGCTGGTGGTTATTACGGTATGGTCATGGATCTGGATGGGGTCGTTAAGAATGAAAATGATCTTATTCGTCGTTATCGTGAAGTTGCTTCATACAGCGACTGCGATATGGCGATTGAAGATATTATTAATGAAGCAATTGTTACTGATGAACACAAACCATCAGTAGAGATCAACTTAGATGATCTAACTGTTTCAGAAAGTATTAAGAAAAAAATTCGTGAAGAGTTTAGGAATATTTTACGTGTTCTAAAATTTGAAGATTGTGGTCATGACACTTTTAGAACTTGGTATATTGATGGTCGTTTATACTATCATATCTTAATAGATGAGAAGAATTTAAAACAAGGTATTGTTGAATTACGTTACATTGATCCTCGCAAAATTCGTCGTATCAAAAACGTAGTTAAAGAAAAAACACCACAAGGTGTTGAAGTTATAAAGAACATCGAAGAATACTATCTTTATAACGACAAGGGTATTACTGAAAGTACTACTCAGGGTATTAAGTTATCCTTAGATTCAGTAGTCTATGTACCATCAGGTTACTTAGATTCAAATACTGGAATGATGATGTCTTATTTACATAAGGCAATCAAACCAGTAAATCAGTTAAAGATGATTGAGGATTCTCTAGTCATCTATCGTATTAGTCGTGCACCTGAACGCAGAATTTTTTACATTGATGTAGGTAACTTACCTAAAGTAAAAGCTGAACAATATGTTCAGGACATCATGAATAAATTCCGTAACAAGATTGTGTATGATGCCACTACTGGCGAAACTCGTGATGATAGAAAACATCTTTCAATGATGGAAGATTTCTGGATGCCTCGTCGTGAAGGTGGTAAGGGTACTGAAATTACTACACTTCCAGGTGGTCAGAATCTTGGTGAGATTCAAGACATTGAGTATTTCCAAAATAAATTATTCCATGCTTTAAATGTTCCAATTGGTCGTTTACAGGAACAAGCAGGATTTAGTATTGGACGAGCAACTGAGATCTCTCGTGACGAGATTAAGTTTCATAAATTTGTTGGTCGTCTTCGTAAGAAGTTTTCTAATATATTTACTGATGCATTATATGTTCAGTTAGTAGCTAAAAATATTATTCGTCCCGATGAATGGGAAGATTTAAAACATGAAATTAGATATGACTACATCGAAGACAATCATTATTCTGAATTAAAAGATAATGAAATTCTTAATGCTAGACTCGCCACTCTACAATTAGTAGAACCATACATCGGTAAGTTTTATTCTATGGACTGGATTCGTAAAAATATTCTTCAGATGAATGAACAAGAAATGGAAGAGATGAGCAAACAGATGGAATCAGATGGTGAGATTCAGATGCAGCATGCTGAGATGGATGGAACTGTTGCAGCTGCGGCACAAGCAGCACAGCAGAACTTTTTACAGGCAAATGCACCACAAGCAGATGAAGCACCAACTGACCAAGGTAAACAAGATAATCAAGGAGTGAATAAATGAGTGAAACAGTGAAAAATTTAGTAGATGCGATTCAAGCCAAAGATGCAATTGGAACAGAGGCTGCATTTCAAGCAGCAATGGCAGAAAAGATTTCTGCTAGATTAGACAGTATGCGTCAAGACGTTGCACAGAGTATGTTTAAAACTCAAGAGGTAGAAGTATCTACTGAAGAGCCAAACGCAGAAACAGAAGTAGAATAATGCGTTACTACCAATTAACAAAATCTTTAAAGAGATCTGATGTTGTCGAAAGCATCAGATCTTACTCACATCTGATTGAAAGAACATCAGAAAATAAGATTTTGATTAATGGCGTAGAGTCAAAGTATAAAAGTTTGGAAGAAGCAAAAGATTTTATCAAACAAGAATATATCTCGCAAAAATTAGAAGAACAAGTATCAAAAGAATCATACGACGAATTATCAGACGAAAAAGTCGCTAGTATTATCAAAGAATACCATGATGTAAAAGTTACAGATACGTTAATAGAAACATATATTAAACTTGCTTCTTCCAACATTTTTAACGTAGACCCTGTTGTTCAGAATATTCGTTCTTTGAATAAACTTGACAGAATCGTTGAAGGTAAATTACACTACGTGCTTGCTGATGAAACTATTGTTGCAATTAATCAGCAAACGCAAGATCACCTAAATAAGTTATTAGGTAATCAACCAGAGATTATCGAGTACATGAGAGAGTCAAAAGAGAACTTCTGTCATGTGCTTGAACAAATAGAGGAATAACAAATGGCTGTCACCAAGACTATTTTAAAGAACACTAATTTAGAGACTGTTGTCAAAATTAGTGGTACTGCAGCATCTGCTACTATTAGTTTAGCAACTGATTGTTTAGCATCTACACAAGCACTTTCTGGTGGAACACAGACTGTTGACATCATTACTTCTCAAGTAACTGGTCTATTAAATTCTAGTATTACTGTTGTAAGAAACTCACTTCCTGTGTTAGCATTTGCACCAGAACACAATGGTTTGTTTAACTTTGAAGGTAATGGGTACAGAGATACTGTTGGAAATACATCTGATATCGTAGTAACAATCGGAGGTGCAGAAGCCCACATTTATCTCACACTTCGTAAAGTTGGTGGATATGCTACTAAAGTTGAAGAAGCTACTTACGGTGCTTACGAAGATGTTACTCGTGTTGGTGCTTCTACCACAGCAAGTGGTTCTCCAGATAAGGTCTAACTATGAAACTAATTAGAGAAGAAGTTCAAGACACTAAATTTATCGTTGAAGATAAAGGTCTTGGTAAACCAAAACAATACTTCATTGAAGGTATCTTCCTTCAATCAGAACTAGTAAATCGTAATGGTCGTATGTACAAAGAAGGTACAATGGACAAAGAAGTTGGTCGCTATCTTAAAGAAGCCGTTGAAATGAATCGTGCTTATGGCGAACTTGGTCATCCAGATGGTCCAGGTATTAACCTTGATCGTGTATCACACATGATCACTTCACTACGTAAAGAAGGCACAAACTATATTGGTCGTGCTAAGATTTTAGAAACTCCAATGGGTAATATTGCACGTGGTCTATTAGATGGCGGTGCAAATCTTGGAGTATCAAGTAGAGCAATGGGTTCTCTCAAACAAAACAATGAGGGGGTTCAGGTAGTTCAAGATGACTTTATGTTGTCTACAGCTGCAGACATTGTAGCTGATCCATCTGCTCCTGACGCATACGTCAGAGGCATCATGGAGAACAAAGAGTGGATATTTGTCGATGGAAAGTTTGTGGAACAACATATTGAAGAGGTTAAATCCTTTATTAAAAAGACTTCTTCTAGAAATCTAGAGGAAGCAAAGGTGCAGGCTTTCCAACGCTTTCTGAGTAAAATCAGATAAATAATAAATAAATAACAGAACTATCCAGTTAGGAGAACATAGATGTCAATCGAACAAAAAATCGCTGAAATTTTAGCTGAGTCTAAGAAACAGAAATTAGACGAAGCCAAGTTTGCAGGTACTGAAGGTGGCAGCAAATCCACTAAAGAAAATGCTGAAGCTGGCGACCAAGCTGTAATTCGTACAGGTAACCCAGTTCCAAATGGTGGTAACACACCAAACCCAGACAATGCACGTAACAACGTACAAGACGAAAAAGATGCAGAAGATGCACCTACTGGTAAAATGAATCCACACAATGGAGATCAAAAACCAGTTCGCCCAATGAAAGAAGACATTGATGCAATGTTGGGTGATGCAGAACTAACAGAAGAATTTAAAACCAAAGCAGCTACTATTTTTGAAGCAGCTGTATTGGCACGTGTCGCTGAAGAAGCTGCACGTATTCAAGAAGAATTCGAAGCGAAACTTGCTGAGCAAGTTGAGCAGAATATACAGGGAATTGTTGAACAAGTTGATGGATACCTCGGCTATATGGCTGAGCAGTGGATGGCACAAAATGAAATCGCCCTAGAGCAAGGCATGAAATCTGAAATTCTCGAAGGTTTCGTGAATGGTCTGAAAGGACTATTTGAAGAGCACTATATCGATATCCCAGAAGAGCGTTTCGATGTTCTTGGTGAGATGGAAAATAAAATTGCTGAATTAGAATCTAAAATTGACGAGCAAGTTGAAGCCAATATTGAGTTGACAAAAACTCTAGCAGAAGCAAAACGTGCTGAAATCGTTGGTACAGTAAGCGAAGGTTTGACAGATACTGAGACTGAAAAGTTTCTTTCTCTAGCAAAAGAAATCGCTTTCGAAGATTCTGAATCATTCGAAACTAAACTAAAAACTATTCGTGAAAGTTATTTTACTGCCAAGCAGTTAACTGAAGTTAAATCAGTAGTAACTGATGCTCCAGTAGAAGTGTTGACAGAGTCAAAAGCGAAAGCAGTTGATCCTGTAATGGCACAATATCTATCCGCACTCAACAAATAATAAAGGAAAACTAACTATGTTAGACCGTAAACAATTAATGGAGAAATGGGCTCCAGTATTGAACCACGAAGGTTCAAGCCCAATCAAAGATAACTACCGTAAGGAAGTTACAGCAGTTCTTTTGGAAAACCAAGAACGTGAACAGTATAAGTACAATGAGCAAGTTGGCGCATTGAACGAAGCTGCTCCAACAAACAGCGTTGGTTCATATGGTGACACTGGCGGTATCGCTAAGTTTGATCCAGTATTGATCAGCTTGGTTCGTCGTGCAATGCCACAACTTATCGCTTATGATGTTGCTGGTGTTCAACCAATGACTCAGCCAACTGGCTTGATCTTCGCAATGAAGTCACGTTACAGCACTCAAGGTGGTACTGAAGCGTTGTTCAACGAAGCAGATACTGACTTCTCTGGTACTGGTGTTCACTCTGGTGCGTCAGTATTCGGTGGTGCTGACACTAATGGTACTGGTATGGCTACTTCTGCTGCAGAAGCCATGGGTACTTCTGGTGGTGGTACTTTCGGTGAGATGGCATTCAGCATCGAAAAGACTTCTGTAACTGCAAAGACTCGTGCTTTGAAGGCAGAATACTCTATTGAACTAGCACAAGACTTGAAATCAGTTCATGGTCTTGACGCTGAAGGCGAATTGAGCAACATTCTTTCTACAGAAATTCTTGCTGAAATCAATCGTGAAGTTATCCGTACAATCTACAACACTGCTAAACCAGGTGCTGCAGTTGGTACAGCTACTGCTGGTACTTTCGACTTGGACGTTGACTCTAATGGTCGTTGGTCTGTTGAAAAATTCAAAGGTCTAATGTTCCAAATCGAACGTGAAGCCAATGCTATCGGTCAACAAACTCGTCGTGGTCGTGCGAACTTCCTCATCACTTCTGCTGACGTAGCGTCTGCATTGGCGATGGCTGGTGTTCTTGACTATTCTTCTGGTATCACTGGTAAGAACGCATTGAATGTAGATGACACTTCTACTACTTTCGCTGGTGTTCTAAACGGCAAGTACAAAGTGTATGTTGATCCATATACTTCAAACGTAAGCAACACTCAGTTCTTCGTTGCTGGTTACAAAGGCGCATCCGCTTTTGACGCTGGTTTGTTCTATTGCCCATACGTTCCACTACAGTTGGTTCGTGCGGTTGATCCAAGCAGCTTCCAACCAAAGATTGGCTTCAAGACTCGTTACGGTCTAGTTGCTAACCCATTCGTTTCATTGGATGGTACTGGTGGTTTGACTGCAAACGAAAACTACTACTATCGTCGTGTACGTGTTACTAACTTGATGTAATCATCGAGTTGGCTACTAAGCCGACATAGAAGCGGTATTTAAAAGGGGGACTTCGGTTCCCCTTTTTTTTCTTCCTAAATAATTATATGCCAAATACATCTATACCTGCCAATATCAATCCATTGTCTCCCAATGGGTTTAAGTTTGCTGTCAACAAAATACCTGATGTCACATTCTTTGCACAGAATGTAAACCTTCCAGGAATCACGTTGGGTGAACCTACATTTGCCACTCCATTCTCCACACAACCAGTTCCAGGTGATACTCTATCGTATGATCAATTAACCATTAACTTTATGGTTGATGAAAATATGACTAATTATAGAATCATCTACAATTGGATTGTTGCTCTTGGTTTCCCAGAAAGTTATGATCAGTATGTTACTGGTCAGGCAGGGGACACTACTGCATATGGTGAATTGGCAAAGAACTATTCTGATGCTGTTCTACAAATTTTAGACAGTTCAAATAATCCAATACAAAGTATCCAATTCTTTGATGTGTTTCCCACAACACTTGAATCTCTTTCGTTTGCATCTACAAACGATGATGTGAATTACCTAGTTGGTTCTGCAACATTTAAATTCGGTTGGTATAGATTCTTGTAAGACAAATTTGATTTTTTTGTAATACTGCGATATAATGTGCAGTATATAACTTGAGGATATTATGAATATAGAACAACTACAAGAGATGTGGGATGTTGATTGCCAAATAGATGATAACTATCTTGGTGAAACCACTACCGCTACCCCCAAACTTCACGCTAAGTATTTAAAATTACTTGTCAATGTCAAACTAAAACACACTAAGTTTAGTTCTGATTGTAACATTCTCCGTAAAAATAAATTTCGTTTGTATCGTGGTGAACTATCACGTGACGAATTAACACAACTTGGTTGGGAACAATGGCAGGGTGTTAAACCATTGAAGAATGAGATGGATGAATTTCTCTCAGGTGACACCGAACTAAATACTTTGAAGGTAAAGATAGATTATCTCGAAACGATGATTTATTTTCTTGAGTCAGTCCTTGGTCAAATTAAAGCAAGAGACTGGCAAATTAAAACTGCTGTTGAATGGAAGAAGTTTCTTGCTGGGATGTGATAATGAACTTTGTTAATATATTTCCTTCTATAATTGGGTATAATGTAGATAAGCAATTTACAGATAAAATTTTGCCATTTGCAAATGAATACCTTGCGCAAGAAACTAGATTAACATATACCTGGAATTATAAAAACACATATGGTAATGATTATGCGATGCGAGATAATAATTTAAAATTTATAAAAAAACGCATATATGATATGTGTTCTGAATATTTACAATCTCAACACAAAGTTGTGCCAAAGTCTATCGTTATAGAGTTATTTTTTAGTGAAATGGATGTTAATGATCATCATGATGAACATTGTCATCCAAATTGTATTCTTTCTGGAATATTATATCTAAAAGTTCCTGATAATTCTGCTCCAATTATTTTTCATGATAGAAGTCCACACAGAGATTATGTGTATATTAAAAATATAGATGACACTGTAGATTTAACAAAATATACAGTACCGCCAAAAGATGGGTTGATGTTAATATGGCCATCGTGGATGCAACACCAAGTCCCTTTAAATAAGTCTAATAGTAGAATAACCTGCGTATTTAATGCAGTATGGTAATGATTAAAATTGAAAAACTTGATGAAGTCTATGTTCGTGTCTTTTCTGATCCTAGCATTGAACAAGAATTAGTAGACTTCTTCACATACGAATATCCAGGTGCTAGATTTACACCACAATATCGAGCAAGATTGTGGGATGGTAAAGTGCGTTTGTATGATGCAGTAAGAAAAACTCTTTATGTTGGTCTTGTTTCTTATGTACAAGAATTTGCCGAAAGGAATAATTATGAACTACAATATGTCAAACCTGAACACTTCTTACAAAATGATATCGTATACAGTGACATTGAGCGATGGGTCGAAACACTCAATCCACAATCAAGAAACGAAGCGATCACAGTCAGAGACTACCAGTGCGATGCTATCCATAAAGCAATTGCTAGTGACAGAGTACTACTCTTATCGCCGACTGCTTCAGGGAAATCGTTAATAATCTATTCTATCTTACGATGGCATTTAGAAAATAATCGTAAGTGTATCATTATAGTTCCAACAACATCTCTTGTTGAGCAACTGTACACAGACTTTGAAGATTACTCATCTGCAAATGGATGGGAAACAAAAGTTCATTGTCAAAAACTTTACAGCGGTTTCACTAAAGACTTTACCAAAGATGTTTTAGTAACAACTTGGCAATCAGTCTATCTACAACCAAAATCTTGGTTCAAACAATTCGATGTTATCTTTGGTGATGAGGCTCACCAATTTAAAGCCAAATCTCTTACAGGGGTTATGGAAAAGATGGATACAGTCAAGTATCGTATTGGTACAACTGGAACACTTGACAATAAGAAAATTCATAAATTAGTTCTTGAAGGTGTCTTTGGTCCAATACATAGAGTCACTACAACTAAAGCACTCATGGATTCTGGAAGGTTGTCTACCCTAAATATAATGTGTGTAATACTGAAGTACAATGAAGAGATTCGTAAAGGGCGAAAAAACAATACGTACCAAGAAGAAATGGATTGGCTTGTATCTTGTGAACCAAGAAATAAGTTTATTCGAAACTTGGCAGTAAATTCTAAAGGTAATACGCTCGTTCTTTTTCAATACGTTGAAAAGCATGGCAAAGTCCTATACGAACTTATTAAAAATAAAGTGCATGATAAAAGAAAAGTTTTCTTTGTCTACGGTGGTACTGAAACCACTGATCGAGAAGCAATCCGTCATATTACAGAGGGGGAAAGTGACGCCATTATCATTGCTTCTTTTGGTACTTTTAGTACTGGAATTAATATCCCATCATTGGAGAATGTAATTTTTGCGTCTCCATCTAAATCAAAGATTCGTAACCTGCAATCGATTGGTCGTGGGTTACGTTTAAAAGAAGGTAAGACTTCTTGTAATCTATTTGATCTTGCAGACGATCTTCATTGGAAGTCTTGGAAGAATCATACTTTAAATCATGCTGCAGAAAGATACAAAACGTATGCAGAAGAACAATTTAAAACAAAAATAGTAGAGGTAGACTTATGCTAACAGACAAAGATGTCTATGTTGTTATAAAGTTAACCAATGGGGAACAGGTCATGGCTGTCCTCGAAGAAGAAGATGATAAGTATGTGCAACTTGGTAGTCCAATGACTATAAGAACTACACCAATAGTTGGTGAGGGGAGAGAACATATCACTGCGCATCCATATTGCCAATTCACAGATGATACATCTTTTTCTATAGAAAAGAAAAACGTAATGTTTATCAAACGTCTACACGAAATGATGATCCCTCATTATAGACGTATTGTTGCCCAACATAGCAATGATTGGCGAATCGAAAAGCCTGAACAGGAAGAACCATTTATTAGTTCTAGGGAAGCCAAGAAAAGAATCGCTATGTTGGTAGGTATAGCTGGAGAAGAAGAGGAAGAAGTTGAAGATACTTCGATACCAAGTACTTACATAGATGGTAACGAGACTAAACATTAGTAGTCATCAACCCTAACACAGTGATTATGTCTCAAGTCAACTATAAAAGCAAATCTAAATTGTAATAAAAATATATTTGTCTTTCTGTCATCGATGATGTATACTATGTGTAGTTTGAATTAAAGGATAAAAGAAATGCTATGGCTCACTACGTAAACAACGCAGATTTTCTCGCAGCAATTGTTGAGATGCGACAAAAATATCAACATGCAAAAGAAAACAATCTCCCAACACCCCAAGTAAGCAATTATATTGGTGAGTGCATTCTAAAGATAGCAACGCACTTATCATACAAACCTAACTTTCTAAACTACTCTTATCGAGATGAAATGATCTCGGATGGTATAGAAAATTGTCTGCAATATATTAATAACTTTGATCCTGCAAAATCCAATAATCCTTTCGCATATTTTACACAGATTATCTACTATGCATTTCTTCGTAGGATTGCCAAGGAAAAGAAACAGTCTTACATTAAAGGTAAGTTGATTCAGGACATGCCATTCGAGATGTTCGAGTTACAAGAGCAAGATGAGACAGGTGAATTTAAGAATGCTTATTTAGATTTTATGCAGAACAATCATACCTTTGATGACTTTATCGATCGTAAGAAAGAAAAGGTTGCAAAGAGAAAAATGGAAAATACGTTGAACGCATTTATAGATGATGAGGTAAAAGATGGAACGATCGATACAGGATTGGATAGCGGAATTGAGCAAGGGAGTGAGCAGTCGCAAGTTTCCTTCGATTCGGAGACGCAGAAGCAAAGTAAATAAAAGAACTATCAAGAAATTTGCTTGGGATTCAAGCGATAATCAATTTGCATTGAATAAAATTATGAACGAAAATACAAACGAAAAAATCTTTCTCGGTGTTAGTGACTTTGATGACTTAATCACTTCAGAGATCCTGAAGCGTCGTGTTGAAGCTGGCCAACGTACTATTCATCGTGAAACCAGTGTTCTCTGCAATCGAGAACAGTGGGCTGAATGGGCAGAGGAAATGTTTAAAGACGACCTCCATGTCCAAGGTAATTCCTCTAATGGTCTTATCATTGAACGTGATACAAACAATTACATTCGCTTTGATGTGAACAGTAATACTGTTTCTGTTCGTGCTTATGGTGATGCAGATTTTGCAGATGCTATTGTTGCGACAGTTGAATCTAACTTTGATATCGTAACATCTCACATCGAATGGGTTTATGGTAGCGAAGGTAACTCTGTCAATGTTCCATTGAATCGTGATCGTCTCCCAGTCGATGAAATGTATCCATTTCTAGATGGTGAAACACTTGGTGAATATTATGAACGCTACATGGCGTCTTCAGCGAATATCCTACTGTTGATTGGTCCTCCAGGAACTGGCAAGACTACATTCATTCGTGGATTGTTAGCACATACAAACTCATCCGCAATCGTTTCATACGATTCTACGATTCTTGAGAAGGATGGTTTCTTTGCTCGCTTTATCGAGAGTGATGACAACGTAATGGTTCTTGAAGACTCTGATGCATTTTTAAAATCTCGCACTGATGGAAACACCATGATGCATCGTTTCCTAAATGTGGGTGATGGTCTTGTTACAACCAAAGGTAAGAAGATGATCTTCTCTACCAATCTCCCATCTATTCGTGATGTTGACTCTGCATTGGTTCGTCCAGGACGTTGCTTTGATATTCTAACTTTCGATACATTGAATGTTGAACAAGCAAACAACCTTGCTAAACGTCTTGGTGTTAATTTGGCTGTTCGTAAACGTGGTGATGAAACAAAACCATATAGCATCGCTGAGGTCTTCAATCAAAAGACTGAAGGTATGTCAACTGCATCATCTAGAAGGGTTGGTTTTATCTAATGTATAAAGTAAGATATTACATGGCTGGGAGCAATCAAAGAGTATGTAAGATTTTTAAAACTCTTACAGAAGCTGTGGAGTTTTCTAATACCAAAGTGGGTATTAATGATGTATATGAGATCGTGAAAGTTGAAGAATGAAAGTAGCAATTATTACAGACCAACACTTCGGTGCTCGTAATGATAGTATTACTTTTCTAGATTTCTATCAGAACTTTTATGATAATACTTTCTTTCCTACTATCGACTCAGCTGGTATTGATACTGTTCTTATTCTTGGTGATACTTTTGATAGACGTAAATATGTAAATTTCTATTCTCTACAAAGAGCCAAAGAAATGTTCTTTGATAAATTAGAAGAACGTGGAATAACAGTTTATATGTTGGCTGGTAACCATGATACATACTACAAAAATACCAATGATGTAAACTCTCCAGATTTGTTACTGACACAATACAATAATATTGAAGTGATAGACAGCCCCAAAACTATTAATCTAAATGGTTTTGATGTTTGTATGGTTCCATGGATTTGTGCAGAAAATTATGAAGAGTCTATTGATGTTATGAAGAACACCCCAGCAACACTTTGCATGGGGCATTTTGAGATTGCAGGATTCGCAATGTATAGGGGAATGGAATCACATGAAGGACTTTCTAAAGAAACTTTCGATAAATTTGATATGGTATTCTCTGGGCATTATCACCATCGTTCTAATGATAACCACATTTATTATCTCGGAAATCCGTACGAACTTACATGGCAAGACCATAACGATCCCAGAGGATTTCATCTGTTCGATCTCGAGAACAGACAACTTGGATTCATTCAAAATCCTTATACAATGTTCACGAGAATCGAATACAACGACAAAGAAGTTGAACCACTCGACTTAACATCACTTGATCTAAATGGTAAGTATGTAAAGTTAATTGTTGTTAACAAAACTGACTACTATAAATTTGACAAGTTCACGCAACTGTTGTATAATAAGGGTTGCGCAGACATTAAGATTATTGAAGATCTTTCTGAATTTCAAGAAGGCGAAATCAATGAAGACATCAACTTAGAAGATACAGTTTCTGTTCTCTCTAATTTTATTGATTCAATAGAAACTGATGTTGACAAAGAAAAAGTTAAATCATACATGCGAGGTTTATATACTGAAGCGATTAATATTGAGGTTGTTTGATGATTGTTTTTAAAAGTGTAAGTTGGAAGAATTTTTTATCTACTGGCAACTCATCGAACAAAGTTCTCCTAAACAAATCCCAAACTACTTTAATCATTGGTAAAAATGGTGAGGGTAAAAGCACAATCTTAGATGCATTGTGCTTTTCATTATTTGGAAAACCCTTTCGTAGTATTAACAAGGGGCAACTAGTAAACTCTATTAATGGTAAGGGTTGTTTAGTTGAGATAGAACTTTCTATCGGTACCAAAGACTACAAAATAGTACGTGGAATAAAGCCAAACATCTTTGAAATCTGGTGTGATGGTATCATGTTAAATCAAGATGCTGCTTCTCGTGATTACCAGAAGGTACTAGAACAGCAAATTCTTCGACTGAATTATAAGACATTCACTCAGGTAGTTATTCTCGGTTCTGCATCATTCGTTCCATTCATGCAGCTGACACCACTACAAAGAAGAGAAGTTATTGAGGATATTCTTGACATTAGAATTTTCTCTACAATGAATTCATTATTGAAAGAAAAGGCGCAGGAGACTAAAGATGCTATACTACGCATTGAGAGCGAAATTAAAAGCGCAAAGGACAAGGTTGAAAGCCAGCAAGCAATCATCAGAACTATCGCAGAAGCGAAGTCCAGTGCTATCGAAAGTATCGTATCAAAAATATCTGCTAACAATGATGAGATTCTATCTGTCGAGGGGGAGATCGAATCTATCGTTTCGGAGATCACTGCTCTTCAAACAAGCATCGATGATAAAGAAACTGTATCTGAAGACATTGACAAAGCCAAATCAATCCGTAGTAAGTTGCTCCAGAAAATCGAAACTTGCGAGCACAACACAGAGTTTTTTAGCGAACACGATGTTTGTCCATCGTGTAGCCAAGATATCCCAGAGGAATACAAAGAAGGTATTATCAAGGATCTTAATTCGAAACTGTTGGACAATAACACAAAGATTGGTGAACTCGAAACCATTCTCACAAATCTCCAATCGAAACTATCGCAAATTAACGAAGTGGTTGGGCAAATTACAACCAAGAACATTGAGTTATCTACAAGGAACTCTACTGTCACCTTACTTAACAAACAAATCAAAGAACTTGAAGCTGAGACCCAAAGGGTTAAATCTGACACAACTAATATCGATGAAGAGAAGGGTAAGTTAAAAGATCTCGCAACTAATGCTCTAGAAAAGATTAACAATAAAAATAGTTTAATGGATCAACGTAACTTAGAAGAAGTTGCTTCTGTTCTTCTTAAAGATACTGGTATCAAGACAGCAATCATACGTGAGTATCTTCCTGCAATGAACAAATTGATTAATAAATACCTACAAGCAATGGATGCATATATTCATTTCGAACTTGACGAATCGTTCAATGAATCTGTGAAGTCTCGCTATCGTGATGACTTTACATATGCAAGTTTCTCTGAAGGTGAAAAGATGCGTATCGATCTCGCTATCCTTTTCACATGGCGTCAGATTGCAAAGATGAAGAACAGTGTCAACACTAATCTTCTATTGCTTGATGAGATTTTTGATTCATCTCTTGACACTGCAGGAACTGATTACTTCCTCAACCTAATGAATCAGTTTGGTGACAATACAAACATCTTTGTAATCAGCCATAAAGGTGATCAACTCTTTGATAAGTTTAGGTCTGTAGTGAAGTTTGAGAAGCGCAATGACTTCTCAGTGATAGTCCCGAACTAATCCCCTACGAGGAGTAGGGGAATGTAAGTTGTTGATTTTACAGGGTTTTTTCAGGGGCTTGTCTTTTATCTAAAACTGGTGCATAATTCACTCTATTGAATCGGAGAAAATTATGTGGAATGAATTTAGTGACTTTGAACTAGCCGAGTTGGCTGCAATGTATGGTCTTGAGGAAGAACTTGTGTTCTGCAATGACCTTTCCCTAGCGAATCGTACTCACATCGAGTCACGATTGACCGAAGTAGAATACGATATGGCTTACGGAGAATAATATGAACATCAAAGCATCTGACCTTTCCGCACGTCTTCTTGCCAATGAGAATCTTTCAGTGATTCGTGCAAGAACACGCACTGCATCTTTTGACATCAAAGCACGTGTGTTGACTTTACCAGTCTGGAAAGATATGACTCCAGAGATTGAAGATATGCTAACTGGTCACGAAGTTGGCCATGCCTTGTATACTGGTGACGAATACTTGGTTCCAATTCAAGAAGATCGTAAAATTATGACTTACCTCAACGTACTCGAAGATGTACGTATTGAGAAAATGATCAAACGTAAGTATCCAGGACTGCGTAAACGCATGAACGAAGGATATAAACAACTCAATGATCGTGACTTCTTTGGTGTAAAACAAGTCCAGAATTTTGATGACTTGTTACTCATCGACAAAATCAATCTATATTTCAAAGCAGGATTCCAGTGTGGAGTTACATTCACACCTGAAGAAAGGTTGTTTGTCAATCGTGCTGAACGCACAGAGACCATTGATGAAGTGGTTGAATTGGCTAAAGAAATTTATGGTTTCTCGAAAGAAGAATTACAGGAAAAAAAGAAACGTGTCCTTATTGAAGATCCAGAAGAACTTGAAGAATCTAACGAAGAGCCAGAAGGCGAATTTGATGACATCGATGACTATGAAGACAATTGGGATCAAGAAGATTCTGATGAAGATCAAGATGAAAAGAGTAGTCGTAAAACCCATGGTGGAAAATCCACTGAGTCTGACGATGAGCCATCTATCTCTGAAGAAGAACTTGAGTCTAAGACTGATCGAAATTTTGCTGATAAATTGCAAGATTTGGCTGATGACAGCACGCAATATAACTATGTTAAATTCGATGACAAATACTTCAAAGATCCTATTGTTGGTTACAAAACCATCCTCAATGAAACCATTGACAACTGGTATACAGAAGACAAGAATGGTAATACCAAAGAAATGACTGCTGATGAACGCAATCAATTTGCATTGGATCGTGCTAAGTATGATAAATTCAAAACAGATTCTACACGTGCAGTGAATTATCTGGTCAAAGAATTCGAGATGCGTAAGTCTGCAGCCCTGTACAAACGTGCTCAGGTCTCCAAGACTGGTTCATTGGATATGAAACGTGTCTGGTCTTACACACTTAATGATGACTTGTTCAAACGTGTCAGTGTCGTACCACAGGGTAAAAACCATGGTATGCTTTTCTTGCTGGACTGGTCTGGTTCAATGGATGGCGTTATGGAAGATACCTTGAAACAGGTTATCAATTTGGCAATGTTCTGTGCACGTATTCAAATTCCATATCGTGTGCTTGCTTTCACTTCTCAATACGGTGATCGTAATCCTGATAATTATGACAAACAACGTGAGTGGCATCGTATTCACAATGAGTATTTGAATGCAAACAATATACTGGTGACGAATAATAATTTCTCGTTATTAGAATTGTTTTCGAACAAGATGACTACCAGCGAATTCCATACGATGGCTCGTCGTGTAACTAACTACAAATTCTTTTGGAATGATGGTTACAGTATGGGTGGAACACCATTGAACGAAGCATTGGTATGGGTTTACAATAATCTTGGAACTTATACTAAACAAAATGCTATCGAGAAGATGACACTCATTACCTTAACTGATGGTGAAGGTAGTGCATTGTATACTGTCAATAGTAGTATGCAAGAGCATGAGAATGTGTATTCCACTAGTGGTTACAAAAGGATCAAACACAAATACTTTATTCGTGATGATAAAACACAGAAAACTTATCAGCTGAATAAAAATTCTAATGAACAAACATCTACGATTATTCAGATGATCAAAGATCGTCACAACTGCGTGGTTGTTGGATTTTATATCTGCCGTAATGCTCGTCGTGATTTATGTTCTGCGATTCGTTCAAACTTACCAGTCTTTTCAGGTAATGAATACAATATCATTGATACTTGGAGAAAAGAGTTTCGTGATCAAGGATTCGCTTCAATCAAAGGCACTGGTCGTGATGACTTGTTCTTAGTCCCACAGTCTTCTACGAAGATTGTTGAGGGTGAGTTGGAAGTGAAAGAAGATGCAAACGCTAAGGCAATTGCAAAGAACTTCAGCAAATTCCTCAATGTAAAACAGACTAGCCGAGTCCTCCTGAATCGGTTCGTGGGATACGTTGCGTAAGTTGTTGATTTTACAGGTGAAAATAATCCCATACAAAGTGTAGGGGAATTCCCAAAAAGGCTTGTCTTTGATTGCAGTTTAGGGAATAATACAGTTATTGATTGGTTGTTATATTATGGAGAAAATGATGGCAAAATGTGATGTGGCTTTTCGTGCGACTTTTGAGGAAAAACTCAATGAGATGTTTCCTGACATCAAAACTAAAGGTACGGTATCCCGACCTCAGTTGATTGAGTGTATGGCTAAACTTAAGACTGACAAATATCCTTTGTGGCTCATGAAGAATAAACTTGGTCGTGGTTTGTATGCCATCGATGGTGGTGTTCCTGCAGTTGAAGGTAACACTGTTCGTAAACCTGTAGCTGTTGTAGAATCTTTCACTGTGGACTATACGAATACTGATTCATTGATTCCTAAGAAGGATCCGAACTTTGTACCATTCGGTAACTACAATGATCTTGAAACTATTATCAAGACTAAGATTTTCTATCCTGTGTTTGTTTCTGGTCCAACTGGGAATGGCAAGTCCACGATGGTTGAACAAATTTGTGCCAAGCACAAACGTCCTCTGATTCGTGTTAACTTAAACATGATGACTGATGAAGAACAACTCATTGGCTCCAAGACTTTGGAAAATGGTAATGTCGAGATCATCGAAGGTCCAGTCTTGATCGCCATGCGAACTGGAACTGCACTCTTGCTTGATGAGATTGATGCTGGCTCTGCAAATACTTTGCTTTGCTTGCAACCGATTCTTGAGGGTAAGCCATATTACTTCAAGTTGAAGAACGAGATGATTGTTCCAGCTGAAGGATTCAATATGTTTGCAACAGCAAACACTAAGGGTAAGGGTAGCGATGATGGTCGTTACATTGGTACTAACGTGCTCAACGAAGCATTCTTGGAACGATTCGCTGTTACGTTTGAGCAGGATTACCCAAGTGCTAAGATTGAGCAAAAGATTGTTGAGAATCTGATGGACTTCTACGGATGCAAAGATGTAGAATTCGCAGAGACATTGGTTAAATGGGCAGACGCAATTCGTCGCACCTTTGCCGATGGTGGCGTGGATGAAAATATTACGACTCGTCGTATGATCCACATTGTGCGTGCGTTTGCAATCTTCAAGAGTCGTACGAAAGCAGTAGAACTTTGCTGCAATCGTTTCGACTCCGCAACGAAGACTGCATTCATGGACTTGTTTGAGAAGGTTGCAAACCCTGCTCCTGAGGTAGTACCTACACCAGAAGTTGCTGCAATCGATCCTACCGATGAGGTTCCATTTTAAACTTGTCTTACATTGAAACTTGTTGTATAATTCTGTCTTGAACTTTGAAAAAGGAAATTTGTTATGTTGAAATTCGCTAATTTGTCTATGTCCCAGAAGAAATTTGTTGTGTCTGTTATTGAGAGCAATCCTCAATACAAGAAAGACCCACAGATTACTTTGAAGGAATGTGCTTCCATCTATTACACCTTGCGTGATCAACGGACTGGTGTTAAGGGTGAGAAGATTGGTTATCCTAACTGGTTGTTCAATAAGAACAAGGTTGAGCGTGGTGTATACCAACTTCCTGTTCCTACTGCTGTTGAGTTGTCGCAATTTGCGAAAGACTCTGCTGTGAAACCAGCTAAGGCTAAACCTGTTAAGGTTGCTAAGGTTAAAGTTGTGAAAGCACCTGCTAAGAAAGCAGTTGCAGTCAAGACACCTGTTGCTAAGGAAGACAACATGGAGATCTCTCGTCTGCAGAAGATCATTGATGACTCAGTTGAAGTTGATTCTGATACTGAAGACTTCAATGCGATCCTGCGTGAGAATGGTATCCAAGTTTAATTTTCCGAGAAGGTTGGGGTAATTGCCATCGCCCCACCTTCTTTTTTTAATTTTAATGATGGTTTAATTATGGAGATATTATCTATGTCGAAGCAAGAAAAATTGTTGGAGAATCTAAAGGCTGGAAAAGAATTTACTGCTAAGCAGATCAAAGGTTCTTTCCAGATCGCACATCCAGCATCTGCAATTCGCAATTTACGTGAGCAAGGTTATGCTGTTTACAGCAACAGTGCAAAATTGCATGATGGTACATTGACTACCAAGTATCGTCTTGGTCAGCCAAGCAAGCGTATGGTTCGCATTGCTAATGCTGTTATGGGTGCATCTGTGTTTAGCGCACGACGTGCTTAATTGACGTATGAGTCAGGATATTCTTCGGAGTATCTTGACTCATTTTATATTATGGAGACATGCGATGCCAATTGGTGATGTTAAAGGTGATGGATTCATTTCCAAAGAAGACATTAAAAAGTCCCAGACTGCCACGACAGGTGGGCGAAAATTTGATGGTGGTAAACTTCAATATGGTTTACTACCACCACTCGCATTAAAAGCGACTGTAGAAATCCTAACATTTGGTGCAGAGAAATATGAGCCAGATAATTGGAAAGTAGTTCCTGACTCAAAACGTAGATACTTTGACGCAATGCAAAGACATCTTTGGGCATGGAAAGAGGGAGAACAAGATGATCCCGAAACTGGAAAGAATCACTTGGCACATGCAATGTGTTGTCTAATGTTTCTTTATGAACACGATGTGAAGTATTCTAAGGAAATTAAATGACTCTTGAACAGATCTTAGTAGCAACTGCAGTTTGGATGGTTCTTGTAGCCATTGTGTTTACTCACTCTAACTGGGGTAAGATTCGTGCTTGTTTTGGTATGTGGCTTACTCGAGAGTACTGGACTAACTACAACACGGTAGAGTTTGCCAGTTGGGCAGCAAAGGCAGTTATCATCATCCCTGGACTTATCTTTGGTATCCAGCTTTGGTGGTTGTACTTCTTCACTCTTGCAACCTCGCTGTCTCTCATCTGGGCAAGCAATAAGAAGTTGCTCCCAACTCTTATTGGATTCAACATCGTGTGGACTTGGATCAGTTGCATGGTTTTGGCTCAACATTTAATCAAATAAATTTGATTATTTTTGATTTTGAATGTATAATTTTTATACATAGTTATTATTAATTGGAGAAAATATGAAATTATCTAAAGAAACAATCGAACTGATCAAGAACTTTGCTACAATCAACAGCAATCTTCTATTGAAAGAGGGATCAAAACTCTCTACAATCTCAGCCCAGAAAAACGTGATGGCTGATGTTGATGTCACAGAAACATTCCCATCATTTGGCATCTATGATCTAAATGAATTCTTAGCTGCAATGTCTTTGTTCGATGACCCAGAGTTGACATTCAGTCCAGACAATAAGTCTGTAGTTTTCTCACAGGGTGGTATTGGTAGTTATAAATTCTTTGCAGCTGATGCAAGTGTTCTAACTGCACCAACAAAGGAAATTACTTTCCCTGCTCATGAGATTGAGTTTGATATGTCAGCTGCATTGCTGAATCTTATTCACAAGTCTGGCTCTGTTTCTCGTTCAGCAGACGTATCTGTTATTGGCGATGGATCAAAGATGACTGTTTATGTTGGTGACAAAAAGAATGCGACTGCAAATGCATTCAGTAATGTTGTTGGAACAACTGACAAAACCTTTAAGGTAAACTTAAAGGTTGAGAATCTGAAGATGCTTCCAGGAGATTACAAAGTTAGTATTTCCAGCAAAAAGATTTCTCGTTTCAAGAGCAATCGTAGTTTAGTTTATTATGTAGCAGTTGAGGCAGATTCTACCTTCGAAGTCTAATAGATAGATTATGAAGAAAATAATTGTACTAGGCGCAGGAACAGCAGGGTTAATCACTGCTCTCATTCTTAAATCTACCTTTCCGAAGTATCAAATCTCAGTTATTGAGTCTGGTGCGATTGGTATTATTGGAGTTGGTGAAGGTTCAACAGAACACTGGAAGATATTCACTGACTATTGTGGTATCAATACCAACAGATTGATTCGAGAGACAGATGGTGCTCTTAAGAAGGGTATCAAATTTGAGAATTGGAATGGTGATGGTGCATCTTATTTTCACTCATTGTCTCCTCCATTCTTTGATGAGTTTACAGACAGTGGTCAACGTCTAAATTTTACGAAGTCTATGATCCATAAAGGTATTCCAACTGAAGATATTCTATTGGATACCAACTTTGTAACACAACAATCTGGTATTCAAAGCACTAATCAATATCATTTTAACACTATGAAGTTAAATAAATTTCTTCATGATGTGTGTAAAGAAAAGGGTATTAATTTCACAGATGCCATTATTGATCAAGTGATGTTCTCAGAAAATGGAGATGTTGCTAAGTTAATAGACAATGCTGGTATTGAATATGTTGCAGATATCTTCATTGATAGTTCTGGATTCAAGAGAGTGATTTCTTCTAAGCAGGGTGCTAAGTGGATCTCATATAAAAAATATCTGCCAATGAATCATGCATTAGCATTTCCAACAAATGATATTTCTGATCTAAAACCCTATACACTTTCACGTGCTCTTGGCTCTGGTTGGAACTGGAGAATTTCTACTCAAGGAAGGTATGGTAATGGTTATGTATTTTGTGATGAGTTCATTGATGCAACTAAAGCCCATGAAGAAATACAATCATTCTATACTGAAGAAGTAAAGGTAGCGAAGGATATTAAATTTGATGCTGGTCGTGTAGACAAATATTGGATTGACAACTGTATCTCTGTTGGTCTTTCTGCATCATTTGTAGAACCACTTGAAGCATCTAGTATTGGTAACTCAATCCTACAGGCTTTTGGCATTGCAAAGTTGCTACCTCTTTGGGAACTTGACCGAAAGTACGCAGAGAAGTATAATAAAGACTTCACTAGGTGCTTTGACAATATTGTTGACTTTGTTCAGTTACATTACATGACCAAAAGAAATGATACTTTGTTCTGGAGAACTTTACCTGAGATGATGACTAAGACAGATTTTATCAAGGAACATTTAGAGATCTTTAAAAAGACAATACCGAATCAATCTCTTTTTATGGGCGAGTATCATATGTTCCAATCTCCAAATTGGGCTCAAGTAATGAATGGTCTTGGTTTATTGGATAAAGAATACATTAGCAATAAGTTACAAGAAGTTAGTGGAGAAGGTGCTATTAAAGATTCATACGGAAGGTATGATGCATATCTAAATGATACAGAAAAGGGTTCTTACATCGAACACAAGACACTATTAGAACAGAATAGGATTGTTGTTAAACTTGACAGACGTTAATTGAAGGAATATATTATGAAACATGAAGGAACTGCTTTGACATCTACTCTTAACAATGAGTGGATGTTTAAAAAACTTTGGGTAGAAGATTTAGTTAGTGATGATGAACCAGATGCAAAAACTATCTGGAGATATGTATTACGAAGTAACTGTTATGTTAAATCTGAAAGGCAAGATATTGCCCCACATAATTTAAAGGATAGTGATTTTCGTAAAGTTTCTACAAGACTTTATATTCAAAAAGAAAGGAATAGCAAACTACATGGGCATTTCATTTCAAATTTTGAATGGAATGATCTTGTGACTAGATCAAATCTCCACAACTTTACAGTAGAACTTTAATATGATTGAATCCCGTGATAACCAATTTCTTTGGGTAGAAAAGTATCGCCCACAGACTATTGATGAGTGTGTACTTCCCGAAGCACTAAAGAATACTTTTAAAGAGTATATCGCTAAAGGCGAACTACCAACATTTATGTTTACTGGAACAGCAGGTGTCGGTAAGACTACTGTTGCTAAAGCACTATGTAATGAAGTTGGTGCAGAGTATCTTATGATCAATGGATCAGATGAAGGTCGTTTGCTGGAGACTCTCCGAGTTGCCATCACTGGCTTTGCTTCTACTGTTTCATTAACTGATGCCAAGAAGGTCGTCATTATCGATGAAGCAGACTACATGAAAGCAGATACAGTTCAACCAGCACTGCGTTCATTCATTGAAGAATTTAGTAACAACTGTCGCTTCATCTTTACATGTAACTATAAAAATCGTATCATTGAACCACTCCACAGTCGTTGTTCAGTTATCGATTTTAAGATCGAACCAAAAGACAAACAGTTACTTGCAGGAACTTTCTTCAAACGTGCAACACAGATTCTTAAACAAGAGAATGTTGAGTTTGATCCTAAGGTAGTTGCAGAACTTGTCACGAAACATTTCCCAGATTATCGTAGGGTTCTAAACGAACTTCAGCGTTACAGTGTTTCAGGTAAGATCGACTCTGGTATTCTAGTCAATACCAGTCAAGAATCCTATAAAGATCTAATCAAATTCCTCAAAGAAAAAGACTTCACTAATGCTAGAAAGTGGGTTGGAAAGAACTCGGATTCTGATACAGTTGGATTGTTTAGAGAACTTTATGATAACTCAGTGAGTTTCCTAATGCCAGATAGCATCCCTGCGCTTGTATTGATCTTGGCTAAATATCAATATCAAGGAGCATTCGTTGCTGACCATGAACTAAATATAATGGCAGCACTCACAGAAATTATGGTCGAGTGCAAATTCAAGTAAGGGAATATATGGACTTATTACTACATTTGTTTTACATGGCTGTAGTTTTTGCTATTGGATTTATCTGGGGCTGGAGAGAACGTGAGAACTTTGCATCTAAAAAAGTAGATGCACTATTAATGCACATTGACAGTAGTGTGCACGAACGAATAGAAGAATCCAGAATAGATATAAAGATAGAAAAACATAAAGATGTTTACTATGCCTATGATAAAGACAACAACACCTTTATGGCTCAGGGGAGCACTAAAAAAGAATTAGAGGAAGTACTTGCATCTAAGTATTCCAATAAAAGATTCTTTGCTGATAGAGATAATTTGAAGGAAGTTGGATTACAATGACTGAACTATATCAAAAAGATGGAAGGTCTGCATCTATAGAAAAACAGATGACTAATGACTACATGGTAACATTTAATAATGAACTCGGTGGAAACCAGATGGAAACCTTCCATACTGAAAAGCAAGCCATTGATGCAGCGCAACGATGGATAATTAAAGATTATGAGCCCATTTGATTTCTTAAATGCAATAAATGATACAAAGAAAAACTTATTTGAAGACCCACAGGCTGCAAAGGATTATAAACCATTCATTGTAAATAGAGGACTTTCGTATTTCCACGATACTGTTCTTTACGCTAACGAGATGAACAAACATCCCGAACTAGATAAAGACCAGCAATTTTCTTTTTTCCTAAATATTATTTCAAGGAAGAAGCGTTTCAGTAAGTGGTCTAAAAAAGATGCAACTACTGACTCCATCGAACTTGTTAAAGAGTATTTTGGGTATTCGAGCGAGAAGGCTAAAGATGCATTGAGCCTTCTTAGTGAAGAACACTTGATTATGATAAAAGAAAAATTATACAAAGGTGGAAAATCATGACTGTCGAAATGATTTATTACGACTGGAAACCAGAGTCGATGCTTGAAGTGACATTGCCAGAACCAGATAACTTCTTAAAGGTTCGAGAAACACTTACTCGAATCGGCATTGCTTCCAGAAAAGAAAACAAATTATATCAATCCTGCCATATTTTACATAAGCAGGGTAGATACTTCATCGTCCATTTCAAAGAGTTGTTTGCTCTGGATGGTAAAGAATCGAATATCACTAGTGGTGATATCGAGCGTAGAAATGCAATCGCTGGTTTGCTACAGGATTGGGATCTTTTAAAGATACTAAATAATTCTCAAGCGGATCAGAAAGCATCTCTGTCGCAAATTAAGGTCGTATCGTTTAAAGAGAAAGACCAATGGGAACTAGTACCGAAATATAACATAGGAAAAAAATCAAAATGATTAAACTTGAACTTGAAATTAATGAAGTTAACATGCTACTTGCAGTGTTGGGAAAGCATCCTTTCGAGGAAGTTGTTAAAGTGATCAGCAAGATCAAACAACAAGGTGACCCACAAGCAGAAGCACTTGCACAAGCAGCAGCAGAACTACCTGCTGCGTAACCAATTCGCCTTAGGACCACTAAAGTACGAATCGTTGGTAAAGCGGATGTGACGAACGACATCGCTGGAACTCGTAACCAGTATTTTAACACGGCTCTCTTCTTTTCGCCTTCGGGGATTTGCTTGAGAGTTTTCCAACTCGCTTAATAGGAGCAAAACAATGTTGAATAACATTAACACAGCCATCGATTCTTTCCAAGGAATCAAAACTAAATTCGTTGAGACCTGCGTCAAAAACGAAGAACTCAAAAAACCACTTAATCAATTTATTGAAGCGCAATCTTCTTTCGCAAAGATCGTGGCTAAAGCACATGTAGACTTTTATACGTCTCTTGGTCTTTCAGCTTACACATTCGATGCCAAAAAAGCATTTGCTAAACAATAAGGAGATTGATATGGGAAACAATTTCACACCCACATTCTGGGGCACTAAAGATATGGACAAATTTCTTATCGGTTTCGATGAGCAGTTTAATCGTCTACAGAAATTTCATGACGACATGTCCAAGAACATTCCTAACTATCCACCATACAATATCGTCAAGAGAGATGAGAACAACTACACCATTGAGTTGGCTGTGGCAGGTTTTGGTCAATCTGACATTGATATCGAAATGGAGAATGGTAAGTTGACTGTTCGTGGTAGCATCAAAACCGAAGAAGCTGAAGATAATTTCTTGTTCAGAGGTATTGCAAATCGTGCGTTCAGTCGAGCGTTTGCTTTGAATGATGAAGTTGAAGTTAAAGATGCAGAACTCTTTAATGGCATGCTTAAGATTTTCTTGGAGCGTTTGATTCCAGATGCTAAGAAGCCAAAGAAGATTGTTGTAAAGTCTAAAAGCGAAAAACAATTATTGAATGAGGACATCCTATGAAATCAATCAAAAAGTTTTTCACTAATCTTCTTGAAGCACTCATTGAGGCTAGACATGCCAGAGCAGATGCTGCTTCGAAAAGAATAGGTAGATAAGTCATACAATTTTAGGGGTCTTCGGATCCCTAAATAATTTGTATGATGAAAGCCAAATTAACACCAAACCTAATCTCATTCTTCTTAGTTAGAAGAGGGAGTTGGCTTCTCAAAGTATCAGTCTTTAAACATAAGCAGATCATGGTGATTGCTCAAAATGTTTACGAACAAGACCGAACGATTGTTCAGGTTTTCCCGAACGAAACCCTCGCTGCAAACTTCATTGAATTCCTAGTTTCAGAGGACGTTTAGACACCCCTAGAGCCTTCCTAGCGTCTAAGTCGGGGCTAAACCCTTCCCTAGCGTCCTAGAGCCTTCTAGCCCTTCCTAGGGGCTAAAAAATCCCTTATAAATCAACAACTTACAAAAAGTAAACCTTTAGGCTTACTCTCGGATAACCACACCCACAGTAGGGGATTGCAAAATACTTGTTGCCTTTAATGCAGTTTTGGACGATAATAGATCTTATGATGAATCGAAAAGGAACTTTATGATGAATGTGATCTACAAATCCAAAGCCCAGTTGGCTAAAGAAACCGAAAAGCAAGTCAAAGCATTCTTGCGCAAAGGTGGCTCGATTGAGATTGTAAAATCTCGCAAAGCACCAAAGCAGAAAATGCGTGGTAAAGTTTCACGTGGGTTCGTGCAGGGCACTTCTGGTTTTCCTGCTGGTGCTCCACGCAAGTCTACATTCAGTTTGATTTAATCAGGAGATCGATATGCTATCATGGGAAGAAATGTCTGAGTTGGAACAAGCACAATGCCAGTATTGGGATATGTACAAGGATGCCTATGGTGTGCGTCCTCGTGGTATCGATACCAGCATGTGGACGCTGAAAGACTTTGAAGCTGAGTTTATTCAGTTGGGTCATGTTATTATGCTTGAAGAAATTGCTCGCAAAGAATCCGAAGCCAAAGCCATCATTGAGTTTGAAGATCGTGTACTCAATCTCATGCACACTGGCACTAATCGTGAACGTGTCATTGCATGGTTGATGGATGCTGAAGGTGCTAATGGCGACCATGAGTATTTCTGTTTCACGCAGGGTCTCCCTTATGGTTACTTCAGGAAAACCGCATGAGAGTTTTCCAAGAGACAACTCCAGATTGGGTTGGGAATGTATCCAACCACATCTATTATTTGACTGATGATAAATCAAAGATGGTTGCCTTCTATAATGTGGACACTGGTGTAGTGAAGAAATTCATTAAGCCAATTCGTTTTGATATGAGATATAGAAAATTTAAGGAACTGAAACACAAATGAACATTAATAAATTTTTAGATGGTTTAGCAGCAAATGCCTCACGCAACTTCAAAATCGAGCAACTAAACGCTAACAGCGATAACGAAGTTTTGCGTGAGGTCATTCGCTTGGCTCTGGATCCATTCACTCAATTCTATCAACGCAAGATTCCTGAGTACACCACAGACAAACATCAAACAAGTCTTGATCAAGCCATGCTTGCATTGTATGACTTGAAAGAAAGAGTCGTGACTGGTAATGCAGCAATTGAATATCTCCGTATGCTTCTCTCATCCGTATCAGCTGATGATGCTAAGGTACTGGAAAGAATCATCTCCAAAGATTTGAAGTGTGGTGTTGATGTATCTACTGCCAACAAAGTTTGGTCTGGTTTGATTCCTGAATACCCATGCATGTTATGCAGTCCATTCGAACAGAAGTTGGTTGACAAGATTAAATTCCCAGCCTACGCACAAATGAAGATGGATGGCATGCGCTTCAACGCAATCGTCAGAGATGGTAAGTGTGAATTTAGGAGTAGAAATGGAAAAGAAATTTTACTACTTGGCAATTTGGAGCAAGAATTTATTTCTCTTGCTGGTTCTATTGATTGTGTTTTTGATGGTGAACTACTTGTAATGCTTGAGGGTGACCACCAATTTGCTGACAGGCAGACTGGTAATGGCATCTTGAACAAAGCAAACAAAGGCACAATCTCTGCCAAAGAAGCAGCACTGGTTCATGCAACTGTTTGGGATTTAATTCCTTACGTACAATTCATTGATGGATACTGTGGAAGTCCATACTCAAAACGATACTCTACACTGCAGGCAATTGTTGCCAAACAAAAGTCAGATGGGAGGAAGATCTGGAATGTGACATCAACCATTGTGGAAACTCTGGAAGAAGCACAAGAGATTTTCCAAGGTTATCTTGCAGAAGGATTTGAAGGTATCATTCTTAAGGATGGTGCTGGTGTTTGGGAAGACAAACGAAGCAAGACTCAGATTAAATTTAAGGGAGAACTTGAATGCGATCTTAAGATTGTTGCAGTCGAAGAAGGTAAAGGTAAAGCAGTAGGTATGCTTGGTGCAATTATATGTGAGTCTGCAGATGGAATTGTAAAGGTAAATGTAGGATCTGGTTTCAATGATGCACAACGAAAGCAATATTGGAAAGAAAATTTAGTTGACAAAATCGTGGCAGTGAAGTATAATAGTCGTATCAAGAATAAGGCTGGAGAAGACTCATTGTTTCTTCCAGTGTTCATTGAAATTCGTAATGATAAAGATATCGCAGATAAATCAAAGGATATAAAATGAAAGTAGCAATCAATCGTTGTTTTGGTGGGTTCGGTATCTCGAATGAAGCATTCGAGAAGTTGCTCGAGCGTAAGGGTGTAGGATTTCAAAAAGTTCCAGCGAAGTTTAAATTCCGTGGTGATGATTTTGATTACTACAAAGCAGGTATTGAGCCATGTGATGACACATATATCAGTGCGTATGATTATTATCAAGATCGTTCTGACCCAGACTTGATCGCAGTCATTGAAGAAATAAAAGACCAAGCAAATAGTTGGGCAGCAGAGATCGCTATTGTGGAAATTCCTGATGATGTTAAGTGGCACATCGATGAGTATGATGGTATGGAACATGTGGCTGAAGATCACCGAACTTGGTATGGAGATTAATTATGCGTAAAGAACTAGACGAAGCACTGTGTGCAAAGTATCCTCTGATCTTTAAAGATCGTCATGAGAATATGCAACACACCGCCATGTGTTGGGGTTTCTCGCATGGTGATGGTTGGTATAATATCCTTGATGTTCTTTGCGGGATGTTGACTGGCGATTATCGTCAAGCGAAAAGTCGCTATGAATCGATTAAAGATAAAGTTGGCCAACCAACATTTGGATTCAGAGATAATGGTGATCCAGTCGGTAAAATTGTCACTCAAGAACTGATTGATGAAGCCAAAGTAAAACTTGATGAAGAAACTGCAAAGGTTCCAGTGGCTTCTCAAGTAAAAGAAAAGTTCGGAGGACTTCGTTTCTATGTTAATGGAGCAACTGATAAGCACTGGAATTATATTTCAATTGCTGAGAATTTTAGTTATCGCACATGTGAAGAATGCGGTAGTCCAGGTAAAACTTATACTGATGGTTGGCATCGTACTCTTTGCGATATCCATGCAGCGATGGCTGGTCGTACTGAAGAATATCAGTCTGATGAAGATGAAGGAGATGAATAATGTTTTACGGTAAAGAAACTATTGAACAAAACTTTTCTCTCGTTCTAAACAAATTGGAAGAACAAGAATTGTTTTTGTTCGAACCAATGCCAAGTTACAAACTGAATGATAGATGGACTGACGAATTTCGTATTCGTGATGGACACACTAAACTTGCTGATGGCACTTGGGTTACTATACATAAAGTAACTACTTGGGTTGAGAAACTCAAGAAAGATACTACAGAGTTGTATGAACAAAATCAACAAACTAATCGTGAGTTGACTCTTGCTAAACGCAGGATCTATGAGATGGAATATGGATTGCGAGTTGCTGAGAAAGCATTGAAGAATTCACTGGCTTTAACTAAGGAGATGATTGATGAGTAAATTTGTTTTGGTTGATTGCATTGCACAGTATCGTATGCGTTACATTATCGAAGTACCAGACAATCATAATGAGCAGGAGTATCCATGTTCGGCAGAGCAGTGGGCACTAGATACAGTAACATCTGAAGAAATGCAAGAATTTTCTCAGTTGTATCTTGGCGAAACTATTGTTAGTAGTCGTGAGATTACTAAAGAAGAAATTGTACCATTGTGCGATATTGATAATGAGTATTGCAAATCTTGGGATGACGACAAGAAGATTAAAGTATTTGTAACTGAAGTTGGCTACAAAAGGGACTGGTAATGTTTATGTTCGATGTGGAGACTCTAGGAGTAGAGTCTACCTGTGTAATTCTATCTGCTGCATTGATTCATTTTGATCCAGAGAAACGTCCAACCTACCAAGATCTATTGGACAATGCATGCTTTGTTAAGTTAAATGCCAAGGATCAGATTGAACGATTAAAACGATCTGTTGATGTTGGAACACTTGAGTGGTGGAAGAACCAACACGAATATGTTCATAAAGTTTCGTTTAAACCTTCTGGTGACGATATGCTTGCTGAAGATGCTATCACTACATTGCATAACTATATGAACAAGGTTCCAAATGCTCAGAATCAAACAATGTGGGCACGTGGTTCTCTTGACCAAATGGCAATTGATTCGCTGTCAACTAGAGTTGACATGCAAGTACTTACAGGATATGCTATGTGGAGAGATGTTCGAACAGCAGTAGATATCCTTTATGGAACTACAAATGGTTACTGCGAGATTGATCATCCTTTGTTCAACCGAACTGATGTGATTAAACATCATCCTGTTCATGACTGCGCATTAGATGCTATGATGTTGATGTATGGTAAATGATATAGTATTCCAAACATATGATTATATCATTGGTGGAAAGATGGTGGTTGGTCGTGCCAGAATGTCTTACGAATGGAAGACTCTATTGGAAGATGGAGATCCAGACGCCAGAGACAAGCTGAAGTCTGAGTTAATCCATCAGATGGCAGAGTTTATGCTTGAGAATAATTTGGTAGAATTTACTTATTATGATAATCCAATAGACCTATCAAGACAAGTCGCAGTTAGAGCATACCTCGCCCCAAGTGATCAAGTTAAAATTTTAAGAATGGCAAATAAAATATTATGACACAAGAAATAACTTTACATCGTGATGCTTTAGAAAAGATTCTCAAACTCGTAGATGAACTTAACCCAAATGCAAGCCTTAGAGTTAGTGCTGGTTATGTAACAATCTATTCTGATCAATCCTCTGGTATTGGTCAACTTATTGATGCTGAAGTAGACGTTGAACTCAATGGTCTTTACGGTAAGTTTAAACAACGAATTGTAGATGAGGGTAGCTGGTAATGGAATTTTATACATCGGTTCATCCGATTGGAGACAAGATCTATATTCGAGGTTATGAAAAGGGGAAACCTTACAAACGTAAACTAGATTTCCAACCAACATTTTATGTAACATCAAACAAACCCTCCAAGTGGAAAACACTGGAGGGAATTTTCGTTGATGAAATTAAACCTGGATCCATTCGAGATGCTCGAGACTTCGTCAAACGATATGATGAGGTAGAAGGCTTTGCTGTTTATGGTAATACCAACTATGCATATCAGTATATCAGTGACAACTATGACACTGTTAACTGGGACATGGAACAGATCAAAGTATTTACAATTGACATTGAAACTTCTACAGAGAATGGTTTCCCAGATGTTCGTCTTGCCAATGAAGAAGTTCTTCTAATCACCATCAAAGATCTACAGTCAAAGCGCATTATCACTTTTGGTTCTAAACCATTCGTGCATAATCGTGACGATGTAGTCTATATCACTTGTCGTGATGAACAACATTTGCTAAAAGAGTTTATGCTTTTCTGGCAAGACAATTATCCAGATGTTGTCACTGGTTGGAATACCGACTTCTTCGATATGCCATATCTTATTCGTAGGATTGATCGTGAACTTGGTGCAGATGTTTCTAAGAAAATTTCTCCATGGGGCATGATCAATGAGAGAAAGACATTCATTAAAGGTAATGAAGAACTTCATTACGATATCATTGGCATCTCTCAGCTAGATTATCTTGAACTCTACAAGAAGTATACCTATTCAAAACAGGAATCATATCGCCTCGACTATATCGCTGAGCAAGAACTTGCTGACAAAAAGAAACCGAATCCTGGAGTTGACTTCAAAGATTTCTATACTAACTATTGGCAAGCATTTGTTGAGTATAACATCCATGACGTAGAGTTGGTTGACAAACTCGAAGACAAGATGCGACTTTTAGAGTTGCACCTGACCATGGCGTATGCTGCAAAGATTAATCCAGAAGATGTTTACTCACAGGTTCGTATGTGGGATACTATCATCTATAATCATTTACGTGCTCGTCATATTGTCATTCCTGCTAAAACACACTCTGGTAAAGATGCACAATTTGAAGGTGCGTATGTTAAAGATCCACTTGTTGGTATGCATAAGTGGGTGGCTTCCTTTGACTTGAACTCATTGTACCCGCATTTGATCATGCAATACAACATCAGCCCAGAGACTTTAACGTCTGAGAAGATGCCAGTCAATGTAGAGAAGTTGCTTAACAAAGAGATTGATCTTTCGTATGCAAAGCAACGAGATCTTTGTGTCACTGCGAATGGATGGACTTACACTAAAGAAGTCAAAGGGTTCATGCCTGAGTTGATGGAGAAGATGTATACTGACCGAAGCAAGTTTAAGAAACAGATGCTAAAGGTTCAACAGGAATACGAGAAAGACAAAACAAAGAAACATTTGTTGAAGGATATCTCTCGCTTAAACAATCTGCAGATGGCGATGAAGATTGCATTGAACTCTGCTTATGGTGCCATGGGTAATCAGTACTTCCGCTATTTCGATATTCGTATGGCTGAAGGAATTACTACTTCTGGTCAGTTGTCTATTCGTTGGATGGCTAATAAGTTGAATGCATTCCTTAACAAGACTTTAAAGACCGAAGGTAAAGATTTTGTTATTGCGATTGACACTGACTCGATCTATCTAACTCTTGAAGAACTTGTTGAACGAACCTGTGAAGGTAAGACAACAGAACAAAAGATCAAGTTTATGGATAAGATCTGCGAAGATGTTTTCCAACCATTCATTGATTCAGGTTACCAAGAGTTGGCTGATTATATGAATGCATATAGTCAAAAGATGCAGATGAAGCGAGAGGTTCTTGCTGACAAGGCAATCTGGACTGCCAAGAAACGCTATGTTATTAATGTTCATAATTCAGAAGGTGTACAGTATGAGAAGCCTAAGATCAAAGTTATGGGTTTGGAAATGGTCAAGTCGAGTACACCTGCTGTTATTCGTGACAAACTCAAAGATTCGTTACAAGTTATTCTCTCGGGAGATGAAAAGAAACTACACACGTATGTCACAGAGTTTAAAAAAGAGTTTGTCAAATTACCGATCGAAGACATAGCATTCCCACGTGGTGTTAATGGTATGAAGCAGTATGCAGGTTCTCCGATTTATACAAAGGGAACTCCAATCCATGTTCGTGGTTCTTTGTTGTATAATCACTATACTAAAAAGATGGGACTAGATAAAAAGTACCAAGCGATTCGAGATGGTGATAAGATCAAGTTTGTTTATGTTCAAAAACCAAATCCATTACAAGAAGATATCATTGCATTCCCGCAACAACTTCCAAAGGAACTTGGATTGGAATCATACATAGATTATGACAAACAGTTCGAGAAAGTATTCTTGGACGCACTTCAAATTGTAATCGAACCATTGGGTTGGAAGACTCAAGAACAAAGTTCATTGGAGAACTTTTTTGGCTGAACATTCATACTACCCACTAGTAAACATACAAGACAGACGTGTAGTTCTTTCTGTTGATGACTTCTTTGATTTAAAGGAACTTGATTATATTAGAAGTTGCTTAAACACAGAGAAGCCAACTGCTGCTATTGTTGGATATACTGATCCAAAGAATGTAGAAGACTACGAAAAGATGGTCAAGAAAGCACACGAACGTAGAAAGTCTAATGTATGTTTCTTGGACTTCTTTGAATATGAGTTTTTCTATAAAAAGTTATGTACAGCAATTCACCATGTAAACCTTACTAATTTTAACAAAGTTTTATATGGTATAGAAGCATTACAGTTTGCAGAGTATGATTCTTTGTATGAAGGATTTTATGGAGTCCATCCAGATGCTGTAAATACAGATAATGCATTAACAAGATCGTTATCATTTTCTATGCAGATGTCTAAACCAGAAGAGTATGAAGGTGGTGAAGTTCTAGTCTATGATGGTAATACTACATATACAGCAAACAAGAAATATGGATCAATTACATTCTTTGATTCTAGAATGTTACACGAAGTCACTCCTGTCACCAGTGGCTTTAGAAGAAGTATAGTTGGATGGATTCTTGGACCAAGAGTATGAGCAACATTAGAATAATTAAAACTGGAATCAATGTTTCAAAGATATTGAAGCAACTTCAACAACATCCAACTGACTGGGATCATCAAAAACGAATTGAGGATATCGGTGACTCAACTCAATCTGGATGGAAATTTGCGCCAGTTGGTACACTGCAATTAGTCATGGGAGGTGTTACAAACAAAGACGAATTTGTTGGTAACACTGAGATATGTATATCAACCAGAGCGATTGCTAATCATACAGAAGTTGTAGGATTCATGAGAAGAAATTTTAAGAAATTTAGTCGTTGTGGATTCCTAGCATTGCCAGTTGGTGAACGTGTAGAAAAACATATTGATCATGGGACTTATTATCTTACAAGAGATCGATACCATCTATCAATCCAAGGTACGTATAGATACTTTTGCGGTGATGAATATGTAGATGTTGAACCTGGAACTTTGCTCTGGTTCAATAATAAACTTATGCATGGAACTGAAAACACAGGTGACTGTACACGAATTACATTTGTGTTCGATGTACCACACTCTAAGTCTAATCCATAGTTGTCTTGTAATTATACATAGAGTATAATATAATTTTAGGAGAATAAATGATAGTTAAGCCATTGAAGAAAAAAGTTCTTGTTGCAGAGAATAAAGTAGATCAAACCACTGAAGCAGGAATCATCTTAGATGGTACTACATCTGCACGAGATTCCAAACAGGGAACAGTCCTTGCAATTGGACCAGATGTAACCATGGTAGAAGTTGGAGATAAAGTTTACATCGAATGGAATAAAGCCCAAGTCGTTAAAATTGGTGACGCACAGCGAGTCATTATCGATGAGGAAAACATTGTTGCTGTTGTGGAGAAATAAATGAAGGTTCTTAAATTTTATGCTGAATGGTGTGGTCCATGCAAAGGATTGACAATGGTGATCAAAGGTGCTGGTGATAAAGTTACAGTTCCAGTTGAAGACGTAAACATTGATGAAAATCTTATGATGGCGCAAGACTTTAATATTCGATCTGTTCCAACTATGGTTCTAGTAGACAAAGAAGAAAAGGAATTAAAGCGTGTTGTTGGATCATTGTCTGAAACACAGTTGTTAGAATTTCTAAAGGTATAATATGGCAAGCATCTTAGACAAAATTAAAAAGAATTCCACAATCAAAGACTCTGCGATTCTTTCTGAATCAAAGTTCTTTAAGAAGAAGGATATGATTCCTACTTCTGTTCCAATTATCAACGTAGCCTTATCAGGTCGCCTTGATGGTGGACTCACTCCAGGTATTACAATGTGGGCTGGTCCATCGAAACACTTTAAAACTGCTTTCAGTTTACTGATGGCAAAATCTTATCTTGACAAATATCCAGATGCTGCTTTACTTTTTTACGATTCTGAGTTCGGTACTCCTCAGTCTTACTTTGATACTTTCGGAATCGACACGTCACGTGTTGTGCACACTCCCCTTACCGATGTAGAACAATTGAAGTTTGACATCATGCAACAACTATCTGAAGTTGAGCGTGGTGAGCATTTGATTATTGTAATTGACTCAATTGGTAATCTTGCTTCTAAGAAAGAAGTTGAAGATGCTATGGAAGGTAAGTCTGTTGGTGATATGACTAGAGCAAAACAACTAAAGAGTTTGTTCCGTATGGTTACACCACATCTGAACTTAAAAGACATTCCACTGGTTGTTGTTAATCACACCTACATGGAAATTGGTATGTTCCCTAAAGCAATCGTTGGTGGTGGTACTGGTGCAATGTATTCCGCAGATAACGTATACATTCTTGGTCGTCAGCAAGAGAAAGAAGGCACAGAGATTGTAGGTTACAACTTTATCATCAACGTGGAGAAAAGTCGTTATGTCAAAGAAAAATCCAAAATCCCTGTTAGTGTATCTTTTGATGGTGGTCTATCTAAGTGGTCTGGTCTACTTGACGTGGCGCTTGAGTCAGGACATGTCATCAAGCCATCGAATGGTTGGTATCAAAAGGTAAACAAAGAAACTGGTGAGATCGATGACAAGAAATATCGCATCAAAGATACAGACTCAAAAGAGTTCTGGTTGCCAATTCTTACAAGTAAGTCGTTCTATGATTTTATCAAGAACAAATATTCAATCGGTCAGGGCGAAGTAATGATGCGTGATGAATTAGATACTGCACTAGAAGCATTAGAGTTCGATGAATAAACATCTTGCAGAACCGCCAGTTACAGTAGTCGAGAATAGGAAGACTGGTCTCGACGCATTACGTTTGACTGATGGACCATACAAAGGTATAATCTATACCTATGGAAAAGTTTCTTTTGATGAAGAAGGAACCGAGAAGGTTCATATGAAATTTGAATATGACATCCTAGAAGATTCAGGTGTTAGTTATGATGACGATGAATTTGAAATATACATTGGTCACATTCTCCAACACTTGATCACTAAGCAACTCCAAGAAAATAGCATTACATACACTGGTGGAATTGATGAGAATAGAACAGAAGATCCTGAGCAGTCTGATACATGATGAAAAGTATTGTCGTAAAGTTATCCCATTTATTAAAAAAGATTATTTCTCTGAACGAAACGAAGCTGTCCTTGCAACTGAAGTAATTAAATTCTTCACAACATATAACAAGCCAGCAACTAAAGAGATTTTATCAATTGAAGTAGGTAACAGGAAAGACTTAAACGATAAAGAACTGTCAGACATTAATGAATACATAAAAAACATCAGCAATGAACCAGTCAATGAAGACTGGTTGATGGAAAACACCGAGAAATTTTGTAAAGACAGGGCTGTATATAATGCAATTCTTAAATCAATCCAAATTATTGATGGTCGGGATAAAACCCATACAAGTGATGCTCTTCCCTCTATTCTTAGTGATGCTCTTGCTGTGTCTTTCGATAACCATGTTGGTCATGATTACATCGATGACCATACAAGTCGTTATGAATTCTATCACAGGGTTGAAGAAAAAGTTCCTTTCGATTTGGATATTTTTAACAAAATCACCAAAGGTGGATTGAGTAAGAAAACTTTAAACATTGTATTGGCTGGTACTGGTGTTGGTAAGTCTCTGTTCATGTGTCACATGGCTGCAGGAGTATTGACTCAGGGTAGGAATGTTCTTTACATTACTATGGAGATGGCTGAAGAAAGAATCGCAGAACGTATCGATGCAAACTTACTGAACCTTACTATGGATGAGTTGAAAGTTATCGATAAAGATATTTACGAGAATCGTATTGATAAGATTGCTAAAAAGACTAAAGGTAAGTTGATCATTAAAGAATATCCAACTGCTGGCGCACACTCTGGTCACTTCAGAGCATTGTTGGAAGAATTAAAGTTGAAGAGAGAATATGCGCCAGACATCATATTCATTGACTATTTGAACATTTGTGCGTCTCAACGCATGAAGCAAGGTGGAAGTGTTAACTCTTATACATATATTAAGAGTATTGCAGAAGAGTTAAGGGGTCTTGCAGTTGAGTATAATGTTCCGATTGTATCGGCTACACAAACTACTCGATCTGGATTCACAAACTCTGATCCAGGACTCGAAGATACTTCAGAGTCATTCGGCTTACCAGCAACTGCTGACTTTATGGTTGCATTGATTAGCAATGAAGAATTAGAACAGTTGAATCAAATAATTGTCAAGCAATTAAAAAACAGGTATAATGATCCTAGTTACTTTAAAAGATTCGTAGTTGGGATTGATAGATCTAAAATGAGGTTGTATGATGTCGAAGCCTCTGCACAAATTGGATTGTCTGACTCTGGTCAAGAAGATGATGGTCCAGTTTTTGACAAAGGTACATTTGGTAAGAGAATGAATACTGAAGAAAAATTTAGCGGATTTAAGTTTTAGGAGAGAATATGGTAAAAGTTATCGTAGCAAAAGAAAAGTTTGATTGTTCAAAGTTAGAAGGAACATTCGTAGACGAATCTCATTATGATCATCTCATCGAAGAAGATACTGATGTTTACATGCCATCATCAATTGATGGTGGAGATCCTTACAGTGAGAAGCGTATTGTTCTAAAGTTTCGTAAGAACTACTTCACACAAGAGCAACAAGATCAAGCATATCTTGGTCTGAAAGATGCAGCAACTGAAACTCAGAACAGAGGTAAAGCAGCTGGACCACGTGGCGACAAATTGGGTAATCGTGAGTGGGTTACTGAGTATGAATATGCCATCTTAGAATACTTTGAAGAAGCAAAGGCTATGCTTGGTGAAGATCCAGTTGAACAGATTCGTCAGAAATATAAAAACGCTGTTCAGAAACCATCCACACGAAATAATGTTTGGGGTATCCAAGCAGTTAAGAAAGATGGTTTTGATTTCGAGAAGTGGGTTGAAGCGACAAGCAAACTATCAGATACAGAACAACATTACGAATCCCTGCGCATTCAAAAGAAATATGTTTGTCCAACAACTTATGCTAATGGAGTTCTTTCTGGCATTGCTGGTTGGTTCGATCGTTACCCACGTATCCCTTATGGTCGTGCTACTTCTTATACTGCAAATAACTTTGAAAAGTTTAAGATGTCATATCCATTCCTTCAGCAACTATCTAAAGGATTTAAGGAATATCTTCCAGAGCGTTTTGCAGCGCAGATGTCTGCAGCAAACAAACTTGATTCAGCATTCTTAGTTCCTGAAACTCCATTCACAACTATCACTGTTAACAATACATTTAGAACTGCTGCTCACTACGATGCAGGTGACTTGAATGAAGGTTTGTCGAATCTATTGACATTGTCTAATGATGGTAAGTATACTGGTGGATATCTGATTGCTCCTGAGTATCGTGTTGCAGTTAATCCACGTCCAGGTGATTTGCTTCTTATCAACAATCACGAAGTTATGCATGGTAATACTCCGATTGTTTGTCCAGAAGGTTCAGAGCGTATTAGTCTTGTTGTTTACTTCAGAGAAAAGATGCTCGAGTTGGGTAGCAAAGCATATGAAGATGCACGCTATGAATATGTAGAGGGACGCAGGTTAAATAAAGAACACCCAGAACATAAAGATCGCCATCTTTGGAATGGTGTTACTGCAGGTATGTGGGATGAGAAAGAGTGGTATGACTTCTTGAGTGCTAAACAGGGTGGTGAAGATATGCTTGCTAAATATCATCCTACAACCAAAGGTGCTCTTGAGGAGTTTTTCTAATAATGTGTTCCATAATTGGTGCTGTGTTAAAGAATCCTCGTCATGAGGATTTTGAAATGATTCGTAGAGTATTCCTTGAGTCTAAGATTCGAGGAATGCATGCGACAGGTATATCTTTTTTACCGCATTGGAGTAAGTCAGTTGTAACTATCAAAGAAGCAATGCCATCTGATAGATTTATTGATACTCATATGCATATTGATAATATGAAGGAGATGGTTAATGACGATGGTACTCTTTACCTTATTGGTCACTGTAGATATAGCACTAGCGATTTATCTTATAATCAACCGCTAGCAAATGAATTGAAGTCCATTGTTCATAATGGAGTTATTACACAAGAACTTCCTGAGAACTGGGGTAACATTTATCCTTACACATTTGAAACTAAGAATGACTCTGAGTTAGTATTACATTCAGATGACCCACTCAGAGAGTTCCCAGATGCATCTATGGCAGTGTGTGAACTTTATGTAGATCGTAAGTTGCGATTCTATCGTAATGGTAAACGTCCATTATACTTGACAAGTATTGAATGTGGGAGTATAATTACCTCTACGGCAGATGTTCCAAAACGTGCTGAGGTTGCAGGGTTTCCAGTTAATGTTCTTATGAATCATTACAATACATTTGATGGTGACCTTGCATTGACGATTGAGCGAGTTGATATTAAAGATGCATTAGATTACCAAAAATGATATTAGTTGATTTAGCAAAAGTAGAAAACATTATTTCAAATAGTCCAGCTGGTAAGAATACAAAATTCTTATCGGCTGCACATTCATTATGGTATCGGTTTCACAATTATGACAAAGCATTACCAATGGCTTATGAAGTTAATGGTGATGTTGTTTGTTTAATCTTTGCTACATTCAATCGTGATGGTTATGCCAACCTGTATGAGATCGTAACACTCGAAGGAAAAGAAGGAAATGGATACGCATCAAAGTGTTGGGACGCATGGATTAAATACGCAGTCGAAGAACGAAAGTCTAAACGACTTAAAATCTCTTGCACACCTTCTTCAGTCACATGGCATTATCGCAATGGACTCATCTTCTGGGCAGTTGACCCGACTGGCTCGTTACGTTCTGACCAACCATTATTCTCAACTAGGCAAGAGCAAATTAGCTACAGAAATAATGCTATTATCAATCCATCCTCTGCTCTGCCACCAAGCAAAGCACAAGATCAGTTTAGGTTAGAAGGATTAGAATTATATAAATGGGGTGACAAGAAGAAAGAAAAAACTCAAACAGCAATTGATGCAGTTGGTACAGCATGGCTACGAGATGCTCTTATGAATCAACCAACACTACAAGAATTTTTATAATGGATTATCGTTTACAAGAAAATCGTAAAGAAGCATTCATACGCTGGTACGCATGGTCATTGAAGTATGATGATTGTGATCCAGCAGTATGGGCAACGAACTATCTTAATAAAAGATATGAACACAATGATGAACAGCGTCTTTGGTTTGCATGGCTTTATGGTAATACATACCAGTTGCAAACTGCATGGGTACTAATGAATGAGTTTCCTGATTATGAATTAGCAACAGTTGATAGAATCACTCAATGGAATACAGCTAACTATAAGAGACTACGATATCAAACTGATACAAAGTGGAACAAAGGACATCTTCCTGCCATGTTCGAGTCTTACCAAAAATTTATAGGAAGTGGAACACAACGTGATAGGATGGAAAGTTTTTATGCATCATCAGAGGAAGACACTTTTGATAGACTGTGGGATGGGGTTAAGTCGAGCCTGCATAAATTTGGTCGTTATTCCACTTGGTTTTACTTACAGCATCTTAAACATACTGCTGGCATCTCTGTTAATCCTACTTCTCTCATGCTGGACGATTATGATGGTTCCCGTAGTCATCGTAATGGACTTCTGTATGCCCTTGGACAAGAATCCGATTGTGATCGAAGACTCAGTAATATGGAGTATTCAAACCTCGAAGTACATGCAAAAGAAATTCTGGAAGAAAGTAAAAGACGATTCCCTGACTTAGCAGGACAGATTGATTTCTTTACCATGGAAACCTGCTTGTGTTCTTTTAAGAAACTATTCAGAGAACACCATGGACGTTACCTTGGTTACTATCTAGATCGTCAGGCTGAAGAGATTGTTAAAGCAGAGAATGATAGTTGGTATGGTATTGATTGGGATGTTCTTTGGCAAGCACGTGAAGAAACAATTGATTTTAGATTAGACCATAAACGTGGTATCGATAAAGAAAGGTTTTCTTCTTTCCTGAATTCAGGTAAATTAGAAAATTTAGAATGGATGTTTAATGATGAAGAATCTATACTAATTGGATTGGAGAATTTTTAATGGCTATTAATAAACCACAGCCCAACTGGGGTGATAATATGATTGTGACTGGTACAGGTTTACAACCATTTTCAAATGGTGGGACTCTCAGTATCAATACTGCAATGAATACAGGCACTGTTGCAGCAAGTGGATCTTATACTACAAATACCATAAGTGTACAAAAACCTGTAGATGAAGTTTTAGATCAATTTGATATGAATGAAGTTGTCGTTGAACATAAAGTTACAACATTTGAACTTGCCAAATTGAAAGAAACTGTAGACTACCACGACATCATTAAACAAAATTTGTCTAAGAAGATTTCTGAAAGTATAATTAACAAAGCAAGATTCACGAAGAAGCAAGATCTTGACTCAGATACTATATCTTTTCGTGGAAGAGTATGGGTATTTAATAAAGAAGAATTGATGGATTTAATAAAGGAAGTCAGAAATGTTTGATAAATTTGGAGTAGTTGACGAGATTAGTGTTCAGTTGATTAGAAACCCCACTAAGACTAGAAAGATTATCGCAGTTGGTGGGCAACCTGGAACTGGTAAGACTACACTGTTTCGTAAATTTATGGAAAATAAACAGTGGATTGTAGGTGAACCAGCCAAGTTGGTATCAGCATCCTATAATACCGAACGAGATCTATACATCCTTGGTAAATATGATGAGGGTGAAACCTTTGCTGGAACAGATCGGCTTTCGATGGCAGTCCAACCAAACCTCCAAGAGTGGGTTAAGTCTAATAACTGCAATATCCTTTTCGAGGGAGATCGAGTCTTCAACCAGTCATTCCTAGAGTTTTGTATGGAGTTACCTAATACCGAATTGCAAGTGGTCTATTTGGCAGTCCCGAAACCTATGTTAGAACAGAGATACAAAAATAGGGGTTCTGACCAGTCTGAAACTTTCCTAAAGGGTCGGGAGACTAAATATAGTAATCTATTGTCAAACTTTGACTTGATGCCTTATATTACTGAGTTTGTAAACACTAACTTAGAGGAGCAGGGGAAAGTACTTGCGCACTTGGAGAAACAGTTTAGTTAAGCAAGAACTTTCTGGGAACTATGAACTTCCTAGAAAAAGCCAATTACGACTGGATGGAACTGCTCAACTTTTATGAGCGTCCATTCAGAGCTAAACTCACACCCTCAAAAGTCTGGATTGATCTAGATCGTTATAAGAACGATTCTGTCGGTCTTGCCAACTATGCTAAGAAGTGGCGCACCAAAGTCGAATGGCGTAAGGAAAAGTCTAAAGCAAAGTGGACTGAAACCTATGTAGGAATTGGTGGTGAATATGCTCCAGATGAGAGACAGATAACCATACAAATCTATACTGATAGGTTCAATTCATTCTCCTTTACAAATAAGTCTTGGACAGCATTTAAGATGAGATTTATTCAAACTCTCATGCACGAATTGATACACTTCATGCAGTACGAGAGAAGAGATGACTCATGGAGTAACTACGTTGTACCATATAAAAAGGTGGGTATAGCAAAGAAGGATGAACAGAGAGCATACCTCTCTGAGTTTGATGAGATACAAGCATATGCGCATTGTGTGTATCTAGATTTTAAGATGCGTAGACCCAGAGTAGAAATCAACATCCTGTTGAATCGTTATAAAAAGAAACGAGATTCGTCTACTCTTCACTTCTTCTTAAAGACGTTTGATTACGATTTAAGAAACAACATGGCCACTCGAAAGATCATAGATCAAATCGGTAAATGGGATCGTAAATACAACCGAATGACTTGACCTAAATAGTTGATTATTGTAAGATCAACTATATGGCATACAAATATCCTGAAATGGCTTTAACAGCCAAGAACATATCAGACTTTCTTAAGAAGAAAGGTGCTGGTGCTTCTGTAAAAACATCCAGATATCAGACTCAGATTAAGTCTGTAGAAGTAGCACATCCAGGAACTTTGGAAGATCTTCTAAAATCTTCTGGTATAAAAGGTAAGTTAAGTGACATTAGCGCAACAGATGAGAAGGCGATCTCTGGTAAGTACAAAGCAAAGTTACTGACACTTACTACAGCAATTGCTGATTGTAAGACTGGTGCCACTTGTTTCATTCTCAATACATTTACTGAGAAGGGTACTCTCAAGACTAAAGATCTAGCACCAGAGAAATTAAATTTAACTATTGCTTCTGGGTATACTGATATTGCTAAATTCGATAAGGCTGTGTATGCAGGTATCGATAATCTTAAAGTTGGAGCAGATATCAAAACTGTTTTAACAGAATTGTATAGATCTATTGTTGATAATAAAACCACTAAAGATAGTATCACAATGAATGCTGCTGCCAAGAAAGCAATGGTCTCAATTAAGCCACAAGATCGTCAAGCAATCGGTAAAGACTTTGGGGAAATTTTATCACTTCGTTGGTATCTAACCCAACCATTCGGTAAGGGTTATACAAAGTTTGGATTCTCTGTTATCAGTAATGAAGCATTGGTTGACTTTTATCTTGATAAAAAGGTTGGTAATAAATCTGTTCACGTAGATGTATCTGCTAAATTCGAAGCAGGTGCTGCTCCATCAATTGGTGCTATTGTTAATAACATCGGCAAAGTCTATAAGACACCAACAGCAGAAGAAAAGAAAGCCATCGGAGTTTTACAGGCTTTGGCTGGTGCTGATGATAATACTTCTACAAAAATTCTTAAAGCATTCGAGACTTTAAAGTTACCCTCTTACACTACTCTAAAATCTATAGTTGGTGCAAAGGGAGCATTCACTATTGCAGATGTATCTGCAGCTATACAGAAAATAGCAACTGCAAGTAAAACTCCAGCCAACAGAATCAAGATGTTCAATACAGAATATGCTCCGATGTACGAGTCCTTGGGTAAGAATGCTAGTCCAGATTCATTAGCTGTAGTCTTTAGCACTCCAACTTATAAAAAATACTATTCTTTAATCTTAGCCCCAATGGGATATGCTTTAGTCGAGTATATGAATAAGAATAAGATCTATCAAGAAATCTTAAATAACATTAGTAGAGAGATGAAGACTGAACAGGTCTATCTAAACTTCGTTGGCGACTCGATGACCTTCTCTAAGAAGTTGTTTTCTAACGCTGAATTTAAGTTTGCATATGGAGCCAATGCCAAGGATTCCGACAATACAGGTATAAAGTTCTCGATGAAACATTGAGGATTATAAATAAGATATAATACTATACAGATGGATTAAATGAAAGATTACAAACAATTATTAAAAGAACTCCCATCTAAAACGGTAGTTCTAGCCTGTGGTAAGTTTAACCCTCCAAACGTGGGTCATGAACTTATTGTAAAGGCTGTCAAAGCACTGGCTGAGCAACGTAGCGCAGACCACGTAATCTATGCATCCACTGTTAGCGATGCGAAAAAGAATCCACTATTAGTAGAAAAGAAACTTCAGTATTTGAATCTGATTTTTCCTAAGACCAACTTTGTCGAATCTGAAAAGAATTTGGTAGATATCGTTAAGAGTCTAAAAGAAAACTATTCAAATATTATTTTAGTGACTGGCGCAGAAGTTCCACGAGCACTAAAGAAGTATAATGTTACTGTTATCAATACTGGAGAAAGCGATCCAGACGAATCTGAAACTATTCGTTCATTCGCTTCCAAGGGATTGTATGAACAGTTTAAGAAAGCACTACCATCATCTATTAGAGATCTTGATAGTCGTAGATTAATGAATGACATAAGAACTGGTCTTGGTTTAGATATAATCAAAGAGCAGATCAATCTAGTTAAAGACGATATTCGTGAGATGTATCACTCAGGTGAAATCTTTAATGTCGGAGAAGTTGTTGAGTCTAATGGTAAGAAGTATGAGATTGTTAAGCGTGGTTCAAACCATCTACTATTAAAAGAAGACTCTGGTAAATTAGTATCTAAATGGATACAAGATGTTAAAATAATTACATTTAAAGAACATATAAAAAATGGATGAACTAAAAACAGCAATCAAAGTCCTGTTGGCAAATACAACAGTGATGTACTATAAGGCTCATCAATTTCATTGGAACATTGAGGGCATAGAGTTCACTCAATTCCACGAATTCTTTGGAGATCTGTATACTGATGTTTATAACTCAGTAGATCCAATTGGTGAACTGCTACGTAAGTTAGATGATTATGCTCCAGTCAGTTTAGATGACCTGTTTAAGTATAAAACATTACAGGAAGAGACTACCAGAGTAGAACTTCTTTCTGATATTCTGGCTAGTCTTATTAAAGCAAATGAGGAAGTCTTGGCTAGCCTAAATAAAGTGTTCACTATTGCAAATGCAGACAAACAACAAGGTATTTGTAATTTTATTGCGGATAGAATAGATACACACCAGAAGCATGCATGGTTCTTACGTGCTTCTGCTAAGAAAATAGGATAAAAAATGTTTTCATTTAAACAGCTAATAGAAGAAGCAAAGAAATCAGGATGCACCTGCTGGACTGGATATAAAAGAGTTCCAGGAACTAAACCATGCTCTGCTGATTCATGTATCAAAGAAAGCCAGCGTGGATTGTGGGACAACATCCATGCCAAACAAAAACGAATTAAAGCTGGTTCTGGCGAAAAGATGCGCAAGCCTGGAAGCGAAGGTGCTCCAACTGCAGCAGCATTGAAAGCATCGCAAACGAATGAAGCAAAAGATAATAAAGAGTATGGTTACGAAGGTGACATGGCACTAAATCAATTGGCAACGCTAACACGTTGTGCTGATATGATTAAAGATCTACTAAAGCCAGACACTGATTTGCCAGAGTGGGTTCAATCTAAGATTACTCTTGCAACTGATTATATTCAGACTGCAGCTGACTATTTGTACTCTGAGATGAAAGAAGATGTTGAAGCACAATTTGACCTTATTGAAGAGATGGTAAGTGATCTCGCTACTCAACATAACTTAGATCCAGAAATGGTTTGGGAAAAGTTTGAGGAAGTTTCTGATGAAGAACTTTTCGAAGCTGCAGTTGATGCCAAAGGTCATAAATCTTCCACTGGTGGTTTGACTCAAAAAGGTCGTGATGCATACAATGCCAAGGGTGCTAATTTACAAGCACCCGTGACAACACCTCCATCAGAATTAAAAGCTGGTAGCAAAGCAGCTAATCGTCGTAAGTCTTTCTGTGCTAGAATGGGTGGCATGGAAGGCGCAATGAAGAAACCAAATGGCGAGCCGACTCGCAAGGCACTCGCACTAAGAAAGTGGAACTGCTAATGAAATCATTTTTAACATATTTAAAAGAAGAAAAAGATGCACTTGGCCATGGCTCAGATGCTGGTGATAAACTAAAGCACATTACTCATGCTGAGGATCGTCCATTGATGCATGGGCATGAAGGTTTTGAGCATGCACATGGTGCATTAATGTCTGCTCATGAGCACACAAAGGCTGGAAATAATAGTAGTAAATTAACGATGAAGTTTGATGGTTCACCTTCAGTTGTTTTTGGACATCACCCAAGTAATGGTAAATTCTTTGTTGGAACAAAAGGTGCTTTCAATAAAGATCCAAAGATTAATCATACAGAAGCTGACATCGATAAGAATCATGGTCATGCTCCAGGTCTAGCCACTAAACTAAAAGCAGCACTACAACATCTACCAAAAGTGACACCAAAGAAAGGTGTTTACCAAGGTGACATCATGCATTCTGAGGGTGATGTTGAACATGATAAAAAAGCAGGCACTGCTAAGTTTACTCCAAATACAATCTCTTATACTGCTAAAGGCGATGAAGCAAAGAAAGCAGCTGAATCTAAATTCGGTGTTGCTGTTCATCAAAAGTATGAACACAAAGAAGGTGCTGATAAGAAATCTTTAGAATCAATGCATGTAACTCCACATCCTGATAATCATAACTTCGGTGATCATAAAGACGTGCATCTTAAGACTGCTAATCATGATACTTCTAAAGTAGATTACCCTAAAGAAGCGCAAGACCAATTTCACAAACACATGGCTGCTGCCAAAGAAATTCATGATACTCATGGTCACAAGATGTATGATGCTGTTCATCCTGCTCATAGTGGTGATTCTGGTCATTTGGCTTCTTACATTAATCATACAGTTAAAACAGATACAGTTCCAAATGCTGAAGGTTTACAAGCCCACGTTACTGCTCACTACGAAAAGAAAGCAGCTGGTGTTAAGTCTGATGCTGCAAAGGCAAAACATACAGGCGAAGGTGCTGCACAAGTAGCGCATATCGAAAAGAATAAGTCTCACTACGATAATCTATTGAATATGCATATTCACTTGGCAAAAGCAAAAGATACATTAGTTAAAAGTTTAAATACTCATACTGGTGGATTAGATCATCACATTGGTGATAACAAAACAGATCCAGAAGGATTTGTTATTAATCATGAGCACAATGGAAAAGAAGAGCCAACTAAATTAGTTAATCGTAAAGAGTTTAGTAAAGCCAACCTATTAAAAGTATACAAAAAATGATTACATTTAAAGAAGCCAAAGATGCGGGTGGCCATGGGTCTGAAAAGCACCATGCCATGGTATTCGGTCGCATGAATCCAGTAACTTCTGGTCATGAAGCTGTTGTTAAAAAGATGCATGATGTTGCCAAAGAACATGGTGCTGGTCATTCTTTAATTGTTTCTCACAGTCAAGATGCTAAAAAGAATCCTCTTTCAGCAGATCAAAAAGTTAATCATGCAAAGAATGCATTTCCAGGAACTAATGTATCTTCTTCTAGCAAAGAAAAACCAACTATCTTACATCATGCTGCAGAGTTACACAAACAAGGTGTGACACACCTGCATGTAGTTGCTGGTTCTGATCGTCATAAAGATATGCATGATCTACTACATAAGTATAATGGTCAAGATTCTGGTCATGGTCATTACAATTTTAAAAAGATAACAGTACATTCTTCTGGTGAGAGAGATCCAGATGCCGAAGGTACTGAAGGAATGTCGGCAAGTAAAATGCGTGAGCATGCAGCATCTGGTAATAAAGCAGAGTTTCATAAAGGAACTCCTTCATCAATGAAACCAGAACATAAAGATGCTATGTACAATGATGTGCGTAAAGGTATGGGTATTAAAGAAGAACTTAAAACATACAAAGAACTTATGGAAGACAGTTATCTAACTAAACTTATTTCTCGTCATAGACGTGGAGAGAAACTAGCAGCAAATGAACAAGAATTAGTTGCATCTTCTTTAAAGAGAAGTAAGATTTATGGTAAGTCTAAAAATGCAATTAGTTCTGAAGTTAAAGAAGAGCTAGAAGAGTCTGTTTCTGAGTTAAACAAACATATCTCTGATTTCTCTAAAGGTGTTAAATCTTCATCTGCAAAACAAAGCACATACAAACGTGATAATAAAGCAATTCATAATATGAAGCATGTTGAAACAGATTCAGATCACCAAGCAGTCTTTAAACATCTACAAAAGATGGGTTACAAAAAGACTTCTGGTTACGATTCAAAACCAAATGAGTTTGACATGCATCACAATCGTGAAGAGATGACATCAAAGAGTGATCCAGTTCATCATTCATCTGGTGTTTCAGCTCATGTCGAAAAAGAACATGGTGGTAAGACTAAAGTTCACTTCACGCATCGTCATATTAAAGAAGAAGTTGAACAGATCGATGAACTATCCACAGATCTATTAGCAAGATATAAAAAAGCTGCAGGTGCTTCTGCTAAAGCAGCAGATGCTTCTGGTAACTATGCCAAGGGCGACAAGCGTTTTAAAGGCATAAACAAAGCAACAAACAAACAGTTTGACAATGATCTAAAGAAACATAATCAAGTCAAAGAAGAAACTCTCGATCAACAAGCTGATCGTGTAAAACAATTGAAGAAGTTTAAAGACATGATGGCTGGTATGAAGTTAGACGAAGTGAAGACTGGTAATCCAGGATATGGTTATCATGGCCAACACCAAACAACACATAATGGTGATGAGGCATATGAAAAGATTCATGCTCATGTTAAAAGTTTAACTGATAGTGATGACAAAACTGTAAAGCATTATCTTGATTCTGCACATGGTCGCCATCTAGTTGGACATGAAGATGATCATGAACACATTAAAAAAGACTTTAAGAAATTTAGTAAATATTATCGTCCAGCGATGCATGAAGAACTTGAATTAGAAGAATCATTCGAAGACGCTGATAAACATCTTGCATTAGCAGACAAAGCCCAACGCAATAAGGATATGTTCTCTCACCATATGCACATGGCAGACTATCATGGATCATTGGCTGATTGGCATGATTCGAAGGGTAGAAGTAGTGCTGGTGATCGTCATTTGGATAAAGCAGCAGACCATGAAGAACTAGCACATGCTATAAAGAAAAAGTCTGTTAGTGAAGGAACTCTGCAACCATCAGGTACAGATAAAATAGAAACGGCTGGCAGTCCAGTGTCAGATATTGGAACACAAAAATTAAAGGTAACCAAAGTGAAATCATTTAAATTTTTTACAGCTGAACAAGTTCAGCCAATTCAAGAAGCATCAGTCAAATCTGAGAAACATAGCTGGGGTAAAATGATGACTGTTCATCATGGAGCCAGCCATTCATATCCTTTACATCCAGAACATCAAGAAGCAATCAGAAATTTGAAACATGGTGAAAAAACTTCTTTCAAAGATGAAACTGGTGCTAAAGTAAATGTACATCGTGATGTTCAAGATGTTCACTTCACTTCTAACAAGACAGCTACTAAGACTACAGTTCCTCATAGTCATTTTAGCGAAGAAAATGAATTAGATGAAAAACTAATTGGTAAACAAAAGAACATAGACAAGAACAAGAATGGTAAAGTCGATGCTCAAGATTTTAAGATTCTACAAAAAGAAAATGCACCAGTCGCTCCAGTTCCAGATAAGAAATACATCAAAGGTACTCCAGAGAACAAAGCATTGAAAGCATCACGTAAACCAATCAATGGTATGCCAACGAATGTAAAAGAAGAAGTTACAGAAGCACTCAATGATAATTTACATCCAGCAGGTGCTGCATTACTAAAACATATTAAACCAGAACACCATAATAAATATAAAGAACATCTAACTACTGATGTATTTACTGGATCATATAAAGATCGTTCAGATGTTTTAACTACTGCTAAAAATGCTGGCCATCTAAAAGAAAACTCTAAACAAGAAGATCCTCCTTTTGATGGTCCATACAAATCTACTTTCAAGAAACCAAATAATCCAAGTCGTTCAGGTATGGATTCAGCACGTGCATTAGCACAACGTGCCATGGGTAAGGTTAAAGAAAAAGCCATTAAAGAAGATAACGAACAACTCGATGAAGTTAATCATCGTGATTTTGCTTCACAAGGTAAGATGCACCCAGACATGGCCAAGCATATGAAGACTGGCCAAGAGATGGACTTCTATCATTCTAAGACTGGTGACAAGATCTCTGGAATTGTTAAACACAACAGCGGATCTGAAGTGCACGTTAAAGCACATAAAGATGGTAAAGTTGGTGCAGGTGAAGTCCACAAATTTAATGTTACATCTAAATTAGATGAAGCAGCACCACTTAAAAAGATTGATCATGTAAACCTTCCAGGTGAAGCACCACATGAAGAAAAATGGGAACCAGCTAAGAAGAAAATGGTTAAGAAAGAATCATTATCATTCTCTGATTTCTTAAATCGTATAGATGAAATTAAAATGGCAGATCTGCCATCTCGTAAAGTTCAAGGTCGTTCTTATGGTGCAGACTATGAAGATCCAGCTGGAGCATTCGAGACAAAAGACGATATGAAAAAAGCAGAGCCAAAAAAGGCTGGGCGAAAAGTGGGGCAAAAGGTTGGTGCAAGAGCCAATCTCGGAAATTCTAAATTGCATCAAGCATAAATAATAATAGTCCAATCTAAGGAGAACAACATGGCACTATGGGGAAATATCGATTCGGCAGCACCATCTGCTGGTACAACAGTTAGCGTAACAAATGCTAGCACTGCTGTTACTGGTGTTAGCACTGCATTCTTAACAGACTTATCAGTGGGTGATGTTCTTATGATCACTTCTGGTACTACTACTAAAAATCGTGTTGCAGCTATCGCTTCCGACACAGCATTGACTTTGGCTGATAACTTTACTGGCACTACTGCAGCAACTCTAGCAATTGCTAACGTAAAGATTCAGAAAGCACCTAAGTTTGTTTATCAAGATTCTAACCAAACTAGTGGTAAGACTTCTTTGGATCAAACATTCTTTGTTGACTCTACTGAAGCAACTATCGCTTCTAACAAAGCGAAAGGTATTACACATTCAGGCTGGTGGAGAGTTAAAACATATACTGACTCTGCAAGCGCAACACGTTATAAAGCAGTTTGCTTAGTTGCTATGGGAACTGCGGTTGGTGTATCATCTGATGCTGCTGACGATGCGACTGTAGCAGACGCATAATAAATACATTATGTATGTAAGATGGGGAGGTTTTCTCCCCATCTCTTTCTTGAAGGTATTATGGTGTGAATGAAAAATTAACTGAAGCGAATTTCTTAGTATATGCAATGCATCATTATGACAATCCACAATGTCACAGTCTGCAAGAATTTGAAGAAGATTTAAAAAAGATCCTCTATCTTAAAAAATTATTATCTCGTTATAAGAATAATAATGAATTGAGAGAACGATTGATATTAAACCATATTATTGTTCTTTACAATATTTTTGGCGAAGCAACAATAAAGATGTTGTTTTTTAAGATAGAAGAATCTTGCTGGGATTCACTGATTACATTTTTAGTATATCTTGATCGTATGCCTGAAACTATTCCAGAATATGGAATCATACTTTCTGATGTTACATTAGATGAGTATATCATCGCAAATTTAAGGAAACTCTAATGAGTCGCATTGTAGACAACATGATTGCTTATAGAATTGTTCGCATGCTTGTGACAGATTTCCCACAAACAGATGCGTTCAGACTAGGCATTATCGATGCCCATGGCAATGCAATTAAGCGTTCAAGTATGCTTAATACAGATCAAGAGAAAAACTCTTATACTTATTTGCATCGTTTAGTTTTCAATATGAAGAAGTTGATCAATAGACTTGGTGGAGAGAATAAGTTAAAGAGTATGGCTGCAGCATTGTGGTTGATCAGAGAGTATTATGAAAGTGGTTCTAGAACTACATCTAATATGGAAACCAAGTATAAGAATTTGATCGAAACATTAAACCACAATGTTATTCTTGTTGAAGAAGAAATTCTTATCAAGAAAGTTTTAGCAGAAGATGCGCCAGCTAATGCAACTGGTGCTGCAGTTTCTACAAATGAACCAAAGATTGAACCAAAGAGCAAAAAGAAACCTATCATGGGTATGGCTCGCAGACCAGCACTAGCAGTTAAAGAGGTTTGTTAAATGTGGATGCTGTCATTTGTACCTGATGCGGTACTCCATTTAGTTGTCTTTGGTATTATGATTACGGGCATAGGCATCTATGCCCTTAGTTTTTTTACAAGATTTATTCCACCACTAATTCCATATTCTGGAATTGCTAGAATTGTTGGAACTATTCTTATGATTAGCGGTGTTTATTTCTATGGAAGTTACGCCACTGAAATGTCATGGAGAAATAAAGTATCTGAGTTAGAGACTAAAGTTGCTGCTTCTGAAGCCGAATCTAAGAAGACCAATATTCAAATACAAAAAGTATACATAGACAAAGTTAAGATAGTAAAAGAAACGCAAGTAGTAATACAAGAACGAATTAAAGAAGTTGAGAAGCGCATTGACTCACAATGTACTGTTGATACTGAAGTTATTAATATCCTCAATGAAGCTGCAAAGAGGAAAGCGAAATGAAACTGTTATTGATTGTTCCTGTATTATTATTAACTGGGTGTTTAGCGACACCAGTACAGAGAAGTTTTCCTGATGTTCCTGAAGAACTAAAGGTAGCTTGTCCAGATTTGATGTTACTCGAGCCGACAACGAAACTAAGTGAAGTAGTTTCTGTTGTTTCCAAAAACTACGGTCAGTATCAAGAATGTCAGATTAAAGTAGACACTTGGATTGAATGGTATAAAACACAAAAACAAATATTCGAGAGTGTCAAATAACATGGAAAATCTACCACAGGAAAGAATAGCCAAATTGGAAGCACAAGTTGAAGGTATTAAGAGTGATGTTGCTGATGTAAAGCAAGACATCAAAGAACTACACTCACGTGTTACAACAGTAACTAGAGAGATAACAGATCACGTTGATACTAAGTTCGATAATCTAATTGCACGCTCTAATACACATGAAATTAAGGATGTAAAAATTGAGCAAAAACTAGATGCAATGATTGTCTGCATTGAGTCGATCAAAGCTGGAGTTGCCGAAGTGCATGAATGTTTAGATCGCACTGGCACCAGTCTAGATGACAAGTTAGAAAAGTTAAAAGAACGCATAGGGATACTTGAGAAATGGCGTTACATGATTGTGGGTGGCGCAATTGCACTTGGTTATCTAGTAGGTCATCTGGATTTCTTTGCAAAATTCCTGAACTAATATTTGCTTTGCAAGAGCATATGGGGTATAATTACTCTATATGCTCTATATTGACAACAAATATGCACAAATCCTTGGCGGTCGTCTAAGGAACTTCACAAAGAAGAAAGACTATCTCTGGAACTTTTCATGTCCAGTGTGCGGAGATAGTTCAACCAACAAACTAAAAGCACGTGGTTACATCTTTCGTGCCAAAGCAGATCTTTTCGTAAAATGTCACAACTGTGGTTACAGTACCAATCTCGGTAACTTAATCAAGTATGTCGATACTAAGTTATATGATGAATATGTTCTTGAACGCTACAAAGGTGGCGCAACAAGATACAATGATCACAAAGACATTGCTGATACCAGTGTCACTCTAGAAACTCCCACAGAAGATTTACTCGAAGATGATATCTTATCATCTCTCTCAAGAATTGATAAACTACCACTGACACACCCAGCAGTTAAGTATGTTATCGAACGAAAGATTCCACGTGAAAACTGGAGTCTTTTGTACTTTGCTCCGAAGTTTAAAGCATTCACCAATTCAGTGACTGCTAAATTCCAAGAGCCAATTAAGGATGAACATCCTCGTATGATCATTCCTTTCTTTACACCAGCAGGTAAGTGTTTTGCTTTTCAAGGCAGAGCATACGGTAAAGAAGAACCTAAGTATTATACCATTAAGGTTGATGAAACACAGGAGAAAATTTATGGACTCGATCGCTTGGATTATAGCAAACGCATTTACGTGGTCGAAGGACCAATTGACTCGCTTTTCATACCGAATTGTGTGGCTGTGTCAGGAAGCAGTTTTGATACCCCTACTATCAGGCAGTTACTTACTAATGCAACTTTAATAATGGATAATGAGCCAAGAAGTAAAGAGATTGTAAAACTTCTTGACAAAAATATAAAGGCAGGTTATTCTGTTTGTATGTTTCCAGAACATATCCAACAAAAAGATATAAATGATATATTTTTACATAGCGGAATGACCATAGATGAGATTTTAGAGACGATAAATACAAATACCTTCACAGGTATTGAAGCGAGTCTTAAATTTAGTACATGGAAAAAAATATGAATGTTAGAATGATTAGTTATAGTAAACCCTCTCGAGAGATGTATGATGAGGGTTTGTTAGATGTACAGGAGTTGGTTGCGTTCTGTGCACGTGTGAGCAATCCAAGTAACCAATTCAACACAGAGACATCAGAGAAGTTAATTAAGTATTTAATTAAACATCAACACTGGTCACCACTAGAGATGGTTAGTGCATGTTTAGAAATTGAAACTACTCGTGATATAGCAAGACAAATGCTACGTCATCGATCTTTCTCTTTCCAAGAATTTAGCCAACGATATGCAGATCCAACCAAAGACTTATCTTTCGTTCTTAGAGAAGCCCGACTCCAAGATACGAAGAATCGTCAAAATAGCGTTGAGAATAATAATCTAGCATTGGCTGCATGGTGGGAAGAAAGGCAGAAGCGAGTTATTGAAGAAGCAAGAAATGCTTATGACTGGGCAATTACCAACGGTATTGCCAAAGAACAAGCAAGAGCAGTACTACCAGAAGGACTGACTGTTTCTCGTTTGTACATGAATGGTACGTTGCGTAGCTGGATTCATTTTATCGAACTCCGATCTGCAAATGGTACACAAAAAGAACACCAAGAAGTCGCACGTGAGTGCGCAAAGGTAATTGCTGAGGTATTTCCTCTAGCAAATGAATTAGTAAAACTATAAAGAATAACAGGGCAAGATATGGAAATTGTGCATGGCATAAAGGTTGACTACAACCGAGATAGTTTGTTTGACGAGTTGGGTAGAATTAGATTAAAAGAAAGTTACATGAAGGATGATGAGGTAAGTCCACAAGAGAGATTTGCTTTTGTCAGTAAAACATTTGGGAGCAATGAAGAACATGCGCAGAGATTATACGACTACAGTAGCAATCATTGGCTCAGTTATTCTACTCCCATTCTTTCTTTTGGTCGCAGTAAGCGTGGTCTGCCTATATCATGTTTCCTTAATTATATTGAAGATACAGCGGAGGGTCTAGTTGATAATCTATCTGAAACAAATTGGCTTAGTATGTTGGGCGGTGGTGTTGGGATTGGCTTTGGTATTCGTTCGGCTGACGATAAAAGTACTGGCGTTATGCCTCACCTCAAAATGTATGACGCATCTAGTTTGGCATACCGTCAGGGTCGCACCCGTCGTGGCAGTTATGCTGCTTACTTATCTATTGACCATCCAGATATCATCAGTTTTTTAGAGATGCGCAAGCCTACAGGCGACCAAAACATGCGTACTCTAAACATGCACCATGGGATTAATATCCCAGATGCATTCATGGAAATCGTTGAAAAGTCAATGCTTGATTCTGATTTTGATGATTCTTGGAAATTGGTTGATCCAGCGTCAAATGAAGTTCGTGAAACAGTTTCTGCAAAAGAACTTTGGCAACGCATTCTTGAAATGCGTATGATGACTGGTGAACCATATCTACACTTCATTGATGAGTCTAATCGTAAGATGCCTCAACACTTGAAAGATCTTGGATTAAAAATCAACCAGTCCAATCTCTGTTCGGAAATTATTCTTCCAACTAATGAGAAGCGAACAGCTGTTTGTTGTTTGTCATCATTGAATTTGGAATACTATGATGAATGGAAAGATCATCCTTTATTCTTAAAAGATGTAGCTGAGATGCTTGATAATGTTCTTCAATATTTTATTGACCATGCACCATCTTCTATTAAACGTGCTAAGTATTCTGCACAGCGTGAACGCAGCATTGGTATTGGTGCATTAGGTTGGCATGCTTATCTTCAAAAGAATAATTTGCCATGGGAATCTCCGATGTCTGTTGGTAGAAACAAACAGATTTTCAAAACAATTAGGGAGAAATTAAATGAAGCGAATATTGAATTGGGTAAAGAGCGTGGAGAAGCACCAGATTGTGTGGGCACTGGATATAGGTTTAGTCATCTTATGGCTATTGCTCCCAATGCTTCTTCTTCCATTCTTATGGGGAATACTAGTCCTAGCATTGAACCTTATCGTGCCAATGCGTATCGACAAGATACTCTCTCAGGTTCTCACTTAAACAAGAATCGTTACCTTGATGTGGTTATTCAGAATGAATCAAAAACTCATAAAGAAGGTTGGGCAGACGAAGTATGGTCTAGTATCATTGCGAATGATGGTTCAGTTCAGCACCTCGATTGGATGGAAGACTGGACAAAAGATGTTTTCAAGACTTCTATGGAAATCGACCAGCGTTGGGTCGTTCAACATGCGTCCGACAGACAAGAATATATTGACCAAGCACAATCGTTGAATGTGTTCTTTAGACCAGACAGTCATATCAAATACATCCATGCTGTGCATTTCCAAGCATGGAAACAAGGATTAAAGACTATGTACTACTGTCGCAGTGATAAGATCGCCAAAGCAGATAAAGTATCTAAGCGTATCGAACGTGAGGTTATCAAAGAGATTGATCTTCATGCACTAACAGAAGGTAATGATTGTCTGGCATGTGAGGGTTAATAATGTTAGAAGGTATAAATCAGTGGGACTCTTTCTTCACAAAAGAAGAATATGATAATGTTGACAAAGAACTATTAAATCATGAGTGGGTTTTTGGTGCCAGTCCCAATAATAATTTACTTGAAGGTAATAAGGTAAGACAATTCTGGTATAAAGACTTGATGGAGTCTGAATATATTAAAGAGTTGTTTAGATTCAGAACAGAAGATTATCTAAATGCAAAAGTAGAGACAATGCGTCTCTACGCAAATGGACAATCACATGGAATGGCAGGACATATACATGAGGATGTTCCACCAGATGAACCTGGAATTTGTGGTAGTATAGTATATTTCTTTCAGGCTGACTGGAAACCAGAATATGGTGGGCATTTAATCTTCTTGTCACCAGAAGATCCAAACAGAGTGATGTTGTCAGTATTCCCGAGATCAAACTCCGCAGTTATATTCAACTCAAAGTTATCTCACATGGCATTCGATCCATCAGTATACTGTACAAATCAAAGAATAAGCATAGCATATAAATTTAGGGTAAAAGAATGATAGCAAAAACAAAATCAAATCTAACAGATCAACGAACATATTTCAAACCATTTAATTATCCATGGGCTTATGACGCATGGTTAAAACATGAACAAAGTCATTGGCTTCATACAGAAGTTCCAATGGCTGAAGACGTTAAAGATTGGAAGAAAAAACTAACTAATGAAGAAAAACACTTCCTCACAAATATCTTTCGATTCTTTACACAGGGTGATATCGACGTGGCTGGTGGCTATGTTAACAATTATCTACCTTACTTCCCTCAGCCTGAGATTCGTATGATGCTTATGGGGTTTGCTGCACGTGAAGCACTTCACATTGCTGCTTACTCACATCTGATTGAAACTCTCGGCATGCCTGAATCCACTTACAATGAATTTCTTGAATATCAAGAGATGCGTGACAAGCATGATTACGTTACAGAATTAAGTTCCAAGAATGGAACACTCTCTTCAACTGCAACCCACATTGCCGTGTTCAGTGCTTTCACTGAAGGGATGCAGTTGTTCTCTTCGTTCATCATGCTTCTTAACTTTCCTCGTCATGGTATGATGAAGGGAATGGGACAAATCGTTACTTGGTCTATCGTTGATGAAACAATGCACTCCGAGAATATGATTCGTCTGTTCAAAGAGTTTATTAAAGAAAATAATGAAATCTGGAATGATGAACTAAAAGGAAAGATTTATACCATTGCTGAGAAGATGGTTGAACTTGAAGATAAATTCATCGATCTCTGTTATGCCAATGGTGATATGCGTGAACTTTCTGCAGCTGATGTCAAACAATATATTCGTTATATTGCTGATCGTAGATTGATCAGTCTCGGCATGAAAGGTATCTACAAAGTCAAACGCAATCCATTACCATGGGTTGAAGAAATGATCAATGCGCCAGTGCATGGTAACTTCTTTGAGAATCGTGTGACAGATTATGCTAAAGGTGCTTTGTCTGGTAGCTGGAATGATGTATGGGGGAAAGCAGCATGATAGTAAAACAATTTAATTGCAATCATTGCGATGCAGAAGGAAAGATAACAATAAAGGGTGATGACTTTAATTTCGAAGATATCGTTCATTGCCCACTATGTGGTTCTGACATTTATGAAGAAGAAGGGTTAGACGAGGATGAATAAATATGTCTTATGTGGACATATCAAAATATCATTGTTGAAGAATTACCCGAATGTGTTGGCTTTGTTTATTTAATTACGAACAAAGCCAACAGTCGTATGTATGTGGGGAAGAAACTATCAAAGTTTTCTAAAACATCCTACAAAATGGTCACATTAAAAAATGGGACTAAGAAACGAAAGAAAATCAAATCTAAGATAGATTCTGATTGGTTAGATTATTATGGTTCCAGCGAAGAACTAAATAAAGATATACAGTCTCTGGGTAAGGAATCCTTTACTCGAGAGATTTTATTCTTTTGTAAATCAAAGGCTGAGTGTTCTTATATCGAGGCACGAGAGCAATTTGCAAGGAAAGTACTAGAGTCCGATGCATACTATAATGGACAGATATCTGTTCGAGTGCATGGATCTCATATAAAAAATAAACTATGACATATCTACTATTCGCAGTAGCATTATCCCTTTCAGCTGTTGCAGCATGGTACGCCATTGCTGGACTTTGCGCAATTTTTGCTGCAGCAGTGATACCGATTGCCATTATGGGTTCTCTGTTAGAAGCAGCAAAACTTGTAGTTGCATCATGGCTTTATAGAAACTGGAATGAAATTCCAAAACTTATGAAGTCATATTTCACAGTATCATTAGTAATTTTGATGTTGTTAACTTCTATGGGTATCTTTGGTTTCTTATCAAAAGCCCACTTAGATCAAGCAATACCAACAGGTGATGTTCAATCAAAGTTAGCTCTCATAGATGAAAAGATAAAAACCGAAAAGGAGAATATCAATGCAAGCCGTAAAGAACTTACTCAACTCGATGCTCAAGTGGATCAAACCCTCAGCAGAACAACCGAAGCCAGTGGAGCCGATCGTTCCATCTCCATCCGCAGAGGACAGCAAAAAGACAGAGCCAGAATCCTTACCGAAATCGGTGCAGCGCAAACCAAGATCGCCAAGTACAACGAAGAACGTGCCCCGATCGCCAGCGAAGTCCGTAAAGTCGAAGCCGAAGTCGGTCCAATAAAATACATTGCTGCAGTATTGTATGGTGATAATCCAGAAACAGACATATTAGAAAAAGCTGTTCGTTTCGTTACAATGCTTATCGTAGTAGTGTTTGATCCACTGGCTGTACTATTATTGATAGCAGCAAACTGGAATCTTTCACGTAGTAATAAAAAAGAAATAATTGATGCTGGAACTTTACCTGCTGAAGAACCACCAAAAGATCATATTTTAAATATAGAAGATAATATCGAGTCTGAAGATAAAGTTACACCTATTCAGACCGATACTATAACAGAAGAAGATCTTGCTGTAACAGAACAGACTCATACGAAAGATTGGGAGCCAGAGTTATTTAATACTCTCCCGAATACCTACGTGACTCCTAAAGCAAATCACTTTATGACAAGCGTAAGAGAATTTCTTAAACCGAACAGAGATACTGCTCCAGGAGTTTCAGTTAAGACTATTGAGTATGATTCTGCAGGAAGAAGGATTACTCCTACAACTGAAGAAGAACGAGCTAAAACTATAGAAAAAGAAGTGGAAGATTTGCAAGACAAAAAACCTAAATAGATCATAAGAATAACTATATGGGTTTAGCAAATGGCAGAAATCAAAGTAGAAGCAAAACCTCTTTCTCGTTCTGAGAAAGAAGCACAAATCAAAGACAAAGCGGGGATGGTAATCTGCATTTTAGCAGCATTACTAGCCATCAACACACTTGTTGGTGGATCAAACTCAAGCAAAATCCTAAACAACACAATCGAAGCCAACAACACTTGGGCATTTTATCAAGCAAAGTCTATTAAGCAGACTTTAGCAGAAATGGCATATGACGATGCAGTTCGTGCCAATGATAAGAAAAAGTCAGAAGTACTAAAAAGCAAAATTGACAGATATGAAACCGATCCAAAAACTGGAGAGGGTAAAGTTGAATTGATGGCAAAGGCTAGAGGATTAGAAGCTGAACGATCAGTAGCTAAACAGCGCAGTCCTTTCTATACTTACGCAGGCAGTTTACTACAAATAGCAATTGTTTTATTGACAGCTAGTATTCTAGCAGTTAATCAAAATATGTTTAAAGCCAGTGTTGCAGTCGGAGCACTTGGAGCCTTTATTATGTCTCAGGCAGTTTGGTTATGGATTCCATTGATGATTTAACATAATCAGGAGAATGTTGTGGATCCGATTACTATTGGGTTGGCTTTTACTGCAGCCCAATCAGCAGTTGGTTACATCAAGCAAGCCATTGCATTGGGTAAGGACATAAACAGTCTATCAGGACAGTTTAGTAAGTTCTTCGAATCTTCAGATGCTATACATCGTGAACGAGCAAAGGTAAAAGCAAAGGCTAGTCGACTCGGCAAGACTGATGCTGAGTTGGGTCATGAAGCCTTGCAAATCGCTATGCATAGCGATGCTCTACGTCAAGCAGAGCGTGATCTTAAAGATATGATTCTTTGGCAATTGGGTAAGCCTGAACTGTGGGAACACATGATCAAGGAACGTACTAGATTGTTCAAGGAACGTGCAGAAGCAGAGCGTGAAGAAGCTGAGCGTGTATTAGCCCACAAAAAGAAAATGGCTGATATGTTTATTTTTGGCATGTATTTTCTAGCGGTATCTGCTATTGTATTTGCATTTATTATGGGTGGTGTTGGTATTTATGCTCAAGCAGAAGAAAAAAGAATTTATGAACAAAAGCTGGCACAAAGAAATCTAGTTCTGCGCCAGCAACAAAAAGAACGTGAAGCACGTGAAAAGAAAGAACGTGAAGATTATGCTAAAAATTAAAGGATATGAAGTATGCACTTCAACATAATTATTACAACGAACGATTTAATATTCCTTTTATCTACGATACCCTTATTGATGGTTTTTACTGTAATGTTTAAAGACTGGCTTAAAGATCGGAAATAGAGTAAGATGTATGAATGGATCTTAGCGTTAGCACTTGCGCAAGAACCTGTTAAAAAATGGCCAGAATGGGAATGTGTGCGATGGACATGGACTGGTGATGTTTATGAACGTCGTGTAGTTTGTTTAGAGTGGAGAAGGAGGAAATAGATGGATCCTCTAACACTCTTTGCACTGGCCAATGGAGCAGTTTCTGCGATCAAGGCTGGGTGTAAATTATACAAAGATATCAAAGGTGCAGCTGGAGATATAAAGGATGTGCTCAAAGATCTGGATGAGCAGTTTCATGGTAACTATGCAGCAAAGGGAAAGAAACCACCACCCGAAGCAATTAAACAGTTTAATGAAGAAAAATCTAGAATAAAAGATTTAAACAAGAAAGACACTGGTGACATTTATTTTGAACTTGGTCAACATCTTGGTGCTTTCTTTGACAACCAAGCAAAGTGTATAGCAGTATTTGAGGCAGAAGAAAAACGATCATATGATTTATATACAGGTGATGATTCTCTAGGAAATCGTGCTCTTCAAAGAGTTTTGATGAAAAAGAAACTTGAGCAGATGGAAGTTGAGTTGCGTGAGATAATGATTTATCAAAGCCCACCTGAATTGGGTGCATTATGGACTGAGGTGTTACAACAATCTAAGGTATTAAATGCAAGACAGTCTGCGGCACTCAAGCGTCATATTCAGATGCAAATGCAGCATGATAGAGAACATGCAGAATTGATGAGAAAGATAAAAACATTTTTTAAATGGTTTGCTATTTTTATGGGTGTGATTTTTCTTACAATGTCTGTAATGTGGTTTGTGGTACAAGACAGGATACAAAAGTATCCACAGTTGGGGACTGATTGGGTTCCTAAAACTGATCAACAAAGAAGACAAGAAGCCATGCCCAAACAATATATTGGACGCTAAATATGAAGACAATAGGATTATTACTGTTTGCTTTTTCACTGAATGTATATGCAAACCCATTTACATACAACTATCAAGTAACCTGTGGTCCAATGGTGCCAATAATAAAATTTCTTTCTGAAAATCAACAAGAAAAATTAACATGGACAGGTTTAGATATAGCAGATGGTTCAGTATATTCTTTGTGGGAAGATAAAGATGGTAACTGGACGCTACTAAAAAAGAGTAAAGAAATTGCTTGCATTATAGGTTCTGGCACAAAGCCAAAGATTATATAAAGGGATATGAATGAAGTACTTACTATCGTTATTCTTAGTAATAACAACTTTAACTGCAAATGCTTGGACTCAACGTCCACCAGAGCCAGTTGCTAACTGTGCCACTCATAGTCCTTATGGCTGGCCAGTTGCTAATCCTGCTGTTCAGCCAATCTGTCGTCAGGCATATCTCGTTGGCTATGATGCACCAGCAAAACTTCCACGCTACGTAACTTATACACTACTACCTCAAAATGCTTTGGGGTGTGTAGCACGCACTAATGCATTCACATCAGATCAATCTATTCAAAATGGTCCAAGACCAGATGACTACGCTGGTACAGGTTACGACAAAGGACACATGAGTCCTGATGGTGACTTGTCTTGGGATCAGCAGGTGGAATATGAATCATTCCTTATGACTAATATGTCTCCACAGGCAGGTTCTCTTAATCGTGGTATCTGGAAATTATTAGAAACTGCAGTTCGTGGTTGGACTGTTCAACGCAATCAGTCGTATACAATATTCGTTGGAGGTATCTACAATGAACAAAACAAGAAAATCGGCAGTGGTGTTATTGTTCCGCATAGTTTTTACAAAATTGTTATCAATAATCAAACAGGTGAAGTTGCTGGTTGGCAATTCCCGCATGTAGCACCTTATCCTAATTTGGGTAATGATCTAACTGCTTTCCGTAAGCCAGTTGCACAAATTCAATCAGAAGCAAATGTTGCTTATTCATTCCCAGCTGGTGCAAAAGAACTAGCACCTGGAACTGAATGGCCAGTTAGTTATGGTGATTTAACTAAAGCAAAACGTGCCAAATGTGGTGGGAGTGGAGATTAAATGGCTTACTCAGACAAAGTTATTGATCATTATGAAAATCCACGTAACGTGGGTTCTCTAGACAAAAACGATCCAACAGTTGGTACTGGTATGGTTGGTGCACCAGCATGTGGTGATGTGATGAAATTACAAATACAGGTAGATGAAGATGGTATTATTAGAGATGCTAAGTTCAAGACATATGGCTGTGGTTCAGCAATCGCCAGTTCGTCGCTGGTTACAGAGTGGGTTAAGGGTATGCATATTGATGATGCTGTTAACTTACGCAACTCTCAGATTGCCGAAGAACTAGCATTACCTCCAGTTAAGATTCACTGCTCTATACTTGCGGAAGATGCAATCAAAGCAGCAGTAAACGACTATAAAGAAAAACATGATCTCGTTAACTGAAAAAGCATACGAGAAAGTTAAATCCCAACTTCAGAAACGTGGTAAGGGTATTGGCATTCGACTCGGTGTAAGGACTACTGGTTGCAGTGGTCTAGCATATACCATGGAATATGTTGACAAGTATGAGGCTGAAGTTGGTGTGACTAACTACGCTCAAAAAGATTTTGCAGTTCTTGTAGATATAAAGAGTGATGCTTATCTAAATGGATTAACCATGGATTGGGTACGTAATGGGCTCAATGAAGGATTTGATTTTAGTAATCCAAACGAAAGAGACCGCTGTGGTTGCGGAGAAAGTTTCAGAATATGATAACAATAACAGAGTCAGCAAAGACAAAAATTCTAGATCTTTTCGCAGAGGAAGGTAATCCTGACTTATGTTTAAGAACATTCGTACAAGGTGGTGGCTGCAGCGGAATGAGTTATGGATTTACATTCGATGAGGTAATGAACGAAGATGATTTTGAAATACCTCTTGAGAAAACTAAAATACTAATAGACTCAATGAGCATGCAATATCTAACAGGAGCAACTGTGGATTACAAAGAAGATATACAAGGCTCACAATTTGTCATAACCAATCCAAATGCTCAATCAACCTGCGGATGTGGAAGTTCGTTTAGCGTATGAAAAAACTTATACTACTATCACTGGTTCTGTGTTTAAATGGTTGCTCTGTTATTGCGCTATGGCCAAAACCACACGATCCAGTTATGTTTGATAATCTAGTTTCTACAAAGATTGCAGTTGAGAAGTTAAATTGTGACGACAAGAACTGGACAGATGCTGAAACTAAACTTCAACATCTTAAGGTTTATACTGAGTTGAGAAAAGATCCTCAGGCTATATCAATTGCTCAGCTACAAGAAGCAATTAGTAAAGCCAAAGCATCTGATAAAAAATTGTTCTGTGAATCAATCCTTAAAATTAATAAAACAAGAATAGACGCCATAGTTGACGCATGGAGAGGAAGATAAAATGGAATTAGACCAAATCAAAGAAAAGATGAGTGCTGGCGAAGCCAAGGGCGCACTGATCGAAAAGGTAACATTTGCTGTGCTACCCATCATGTTTACCTGTGTGGTATACTTGATGAATGCGCTGAGTAATGTTAATCATCAACTCACCATTCTCGAAAGCAAGATGCAGTTGGTTGTGACATCAGACAACAAACAAGCACCAAACATGGGTGCTGAACTGGCTCGTGAAAAACTACGCCAAGACTTTATGCAGGCTAACACAGAAGCACTATCCCGAAGCAGCTCCAACAAAGCTGTGCTGGACACTTTAGTATGGCGTGTGCAAGAGTTGGAAAAGCACAAAGAGAAACAATCCAACAATAGTGGGAAGAAGTAATGTTGGAACAACTAAGAGAAGTAGCTGGTCTTGGTGGTCCAGCTGCAGTGTTAGCAAACGAACTTTTAGTTCTACGTGAACAATATGAATCACAACAACTAACACTGGAAGAGTTTCAGTTCTTAGTTCAACAAGTTGCAGAAGTAAAAGCAGCCCAAGAATTATCAACTGATGAACAAGCACTTCGTTACATTGTTTCTGCTGCTACTGCGATATCTATGGTGGTATGAAATACCGCACGATATTTATAAGTGATGTTCACTTAGGTACTCGTGATTGTCAAGCAGGTAAGTTAAATAATTTTCTTAAACACAATACATGCGACACACTGTATTTGGTTGGAGATATTATTGATGCATGGAAGATACAGCAGAACAAGTGGCGTTGGAAACAATCTCATACTAACGTAGTTCGTAGAATCCTTGGCCATGCCAAACGTGGCACAAGGGTTATATACGTTGCAGGCAACCATGATGAGTTTTTAAGACCAATGATACCATATGGTTTCAGTTTTGGTCTAGTAGAAATACATAATCAAATAGAACATATCGGTGCTGATGGTAAGCATTACTTAGTTACACATGGTGATCTGTTCGATGGCATAACACGATTAGCACCTTGGATATCATTTTTAGGAGATAAATCATATGACTTCGTTCTTTCGCTCAATAGCAAGTTCAATTGGATACGTCATCGTATGGGTTTTGGGTACTTTAGCCTTAGCAAGTTCCTTAAACACAAAGTAAAAAAAGCTGTGGACTTTATGTTCCAGTTTGAAAAGAATCTAGCTGGATACTGTAAAAAACGTGGCTTTGATGGAGTTATCTGCGGTCATATACACCACGCTGAAATCAAAGAGATCGATGGTGTGATATATATGAATGATGGGGATTGGGTTGAGTCATGTACTGCTTTAGTTGAGCATTACGATGGCAAGTGGGAAATTATTACATGGACCAAGGAAAAAGATGATGTTACAGGATAAAATTACCATAGTAGTTCCATGTAAGAATGAAGAGAACTACATTGCGCATTTGTTAATGCACTTGAGTCAACAACAAATAGGCAATACAAGAATTATTATTGCAGACTGCTCCACTGACAATACACGAGAAGTCATTCAAAAAATGAAGGGTGATCTTAATGTTGAGGTCATCGATGGTGGTCCAGTTTCCTTTGCCAAGAACAGTGGCGCTAAACTAGCAACAACACCATACTTGCTGTTTATAGATAGTGATGTAAGATTTTTTGAAGATACAGTTATAACTGATTGTGTTAACATAATCGAAGAATGTCAATTAGATTTAGTTGGGTTGTATGTAAAATGTTATGATCGAGATAAAAGAGCACACATAGGCTTCATGATGTTTAATTTTGTAAACAGATTAATGCAGTATAAAGTACCTTTCGCAGTTGGTGCGTTTATGCTAACTCGTCGCGATAAATTTGAACAGCTTGGTGGGTTCTCTGAGAAGTATGGAACCAGTGAAGACTTCTTCTTATCTAAACAGTACGATGTTAACAAATTTAAATTAGTGGACCATTTCTTCGGGCAGGACAGCAGAAGGTTTCAGATTATGGGGTACTTTGGTATGGCATGGTATCTGATTAAAAATTTCTGGAACAGAAACAACGAAAACTATTGGAATAAAGTAGACTATTCGAAATATTGGAAATAAATGAAAACCCTTGCTTTGTTTATGCGACATCCAGAATGTTCTACGGATTGCGCATATGCAATGGTGCATGCATTATCCTCTGAGTACCAAATTCGTATATTCGAAGAGAAGGAGTTGGATGATGATAATTTCTTTGAGCATCTTGATGTTATTGCTTTTCCTGGTGGTATCGGGAATAGTGACTCTTATCCTAATTTCTTCACTCGAACAAGAGCGAATCGAATCGCCAGATTCTTGGAATGTGGTGGTCACTATCTTGGCATTTGCATGGGTGCTTATTGGGCTGGAAGCCGTTATTTCGATATACTTGATGATGTCAACCCTGTTCAATATATAAAGCAACTAAATGCAGATGTAAAAAGAAGCTACGGAACAGTAGCTTCAGTCACATGGAAAGACCAAAAAGAAGAAATGTACTTCTATGATGGTTGTGCACTAATTGGCGATGAAACTAAATTTAAAACTATTGCAAGATATAGCAATGGTGATCCGATGGCAATCATCCAAGGTAGAATCGGTATCATTGGTTGCCATCCAGAAGCACCACTTTATTGGTACGAGAAACCTTGGTATTACATAAATAAACACTACCATGGTGGAAAACATCATGAACTATTGCTAGACTTTGTGAACGAACTTACAGAGAAATAGTTATTAGAAAATAACCCTACTGTCTGTAAGGTTTTAAACCCCTGTAAGTTGTTGATACCACAGGGGTTTTTTGTCCTCCAAAAATGTATTGACTTTTATTTGACTTTAGAGCATAATAACTGTGTTAGGGTTGATTAAGGAAAAGGAATTGTGATGACTATAAATGAATTGAATGTTGAATTGAATGATCTTGCAGAGCAAGAAAGAAACGCTGTTGCTGAGGCTGATTATGAATCATACATGGATCGAATGATGGCTGAACACAACATGCGACAGTTTGAAGCATCATCTTATGATGAAGATGCAGTATCATATGGAGAAATGTAATGAGTGACTTGCAATTAGAAATTGTTGATCTTTATGAAGAAGGGATGAAACCCATCTCAATCGCTGGGTTGTTAAAGATCCCATTGGAAATGGTGTACGACGCCATTCAGGCATTTGAAGAAGGGTTCGATGTTGACGAATCCATGGATGGTGACCATGAATCTGCATTGGCATCAGCAGGGTTTGGAACAGATGAAGATTATGGATATTATGGAGATAATGAGTGAATAAATTTGCAATGATGAAACAAAAGAATGCAATCGACAGTGAGATTCTGTTGATTACGCAAGAAGAATGTGCTGAGGTAACTCAGGCTATCAGTAAGGTATTTCGATTCGGTATGGATGATGAACACAATGGGCAAACCAACCGAGAACATCTTGAAGAAGAAATCGGTGACCTCATGTGTATGATTGATCTACTGATCGAAAATGGAATTGTTAGCGAGTCTGCAGTAATGACTGCAAAGAATGAGAAGTTGAATAAACTGATGACATGGTCTAGTATTTTTAAGGAAACTGTATGAACGAAGTTACAATCCATGGCGTAAGTAAGCGTCAGAAGCGTATGTTGAACATCATGTGGAATCTTGACTCGGAGGAAGATTACTTTGAGTGGTACAATTCTCTAGATGAGAATCTACAGAAAGAAGCTGAGTTGTTGCAACGTCTGATCATCATGGCAGAACTGGACAACGAAGTACTTAATACATCTGGTGCCAAGGAACTATTAAAGAAATTTGCTTTGTAAGAGGATATCGTGTATAATAAACCATTGAAACCTAGAAATCTTGTAGCAAAAGATTTGCGTACTCCGAAATACCGCATGCGTGTAGTAGAGAGTAAGGTTCAGTACATTCGACAACCAAAGCACAGAAAGGCAGACCATGGACTTGGAGTATGAGATTCATCGAGAAGGTTTAACACGAACAGTTAAAATTAAGAGTCATGCATATGATTTGATTGAGTTTACTATTCGTCAGAAACTTATTACCGAAACAGGGAAAGAATTATGCAATAGTGGTCATACATCTTTCTTTGAGACTAAAGAATTCGTTGAATTCTTTGGACCAATTATTAATGAAATGAAAGTGAGATTAGACAATGGCATTCCAAACAGTATTCAAGAATGAAAAAGAGTTTGAAGAATTTAAAACATGGACAATTGGAGTTCTCCACGATGAACACATCAAAGATCTGTGCGTTACTTTTACCAAAAAAGATGGTACCGAAAGAGCAATGCGTTGCACCCTTGTCGAAGGAAACATTCCAGCAGACAAGAAACCAACATCCGAAGCCAGCACTGCAGGTCGCAAGACTAATGGATCCGCAATGGCAGTCTTCGATACAGAAAAGTCTGAGTGGAGATCTTTCCGCTGGGATTCAGTAACTAAAGTGGAGTTTACATTATGAAATCTAGTATTCTTGTGTGGCTTGGTGTCATTCTCGTTCTTATTGTTCTTGCACCACTTGCAACAATCTGGTCACTGAACACATTGTTCCCGATTCTCAACATTCCAATGGGATTCGATACGTGGCTTGCATCCCTAATCCTAGCTGGAGTAGTGGGTGGAACAACTGGGGTTTCGTTTAAGAAATAACCCTACACTGTTGAGGGTTATTGTTTGACACTAATCGTGCTTTGAGGTATAATAAATACTTATTATGGAGGTTCCAAACCTATGAATGCAAATGCCGCAAAACGAAGAGCGAAGAACAATGCGATCCTCAACAAGATCGTTGATGAGCCAGTGCTCACAGAAGAAAATTATAATTCAGATCTTAACCATGCACTTGGCTGGTACAATATAAACTTTGACGAGAAGAAACGTCGTAAGAGTGCACTTGAATACTTTGCCAAGGCTGGACAAAAAGCTGAAGTCATTGCAATCAATCGTGCCACTGATTTTGAAGTCAGATCTCTTGGAGTAGTCTGTCGTCTTGCATCACGTGATCAACCACTTAGCGAAAAGCACCAGAATTTTATTTCTGACACAGCATCAGAATTGGTTCGTAAGTACAAACTAATCAAAGAAGTTAAAAAAGCAGAAGTTGTTTCAACTCCAGTCGTTTCTATACAAGAACGAATGGAAGAATTAGCACGTAAACATGCAGCAGAATTCGATGGAGCAATAGATGACTTTATCACAACGAAGACAACGCAGTTCTCGGCAAAGAATTATCTACTTTCAAATGAAGTATCAGCACCAGTTGCAAAACGAATTGGAGAATTTTATGTACCACAACTCCAAGAAATCGAAGACGCAATTGCAGGAAACGACGATCAACTTGTCGAAGGATATTCATTCTTAACGAAAAAAGAATTGAAGAAGTATGCTGAGTTTTTGCGTGGCATTGTAGCTGACTGCCAACAACAGGTTCAGACTGCTAAAGCAAACAGGTCTCCACGTAAACGCAAAGCACCACCACCATCTAAGGTTGTGGCACGTATGAAATTCATGCGTGAGTTTGTTGAACTAAAACTCAAGTCTTGCAAGCCAGAAGATATACTTGCCTCAAATGAACTTTGGGTGTATAATACTAAGTATCGTAAGGTTACTGTATACAAAGCAGAGGGTGGAACACTTTCTGTTAAAGGAACTACGATCCTTGGCTTTGATGTCAAGAATTCCAAGACACTTATGTTACGTAAGCCAGAAGAATTCTTTAAAGGACTTGCGATGGGCAAGCGTGCATTGAATGGTGCAATGAAAACAATAACAACAAAACCGACTGTACCAAATGGTCGCATCAATGAAGAGTGTATTCTTCTCGGAGCATTTTAATGGATTTTACATATATTGATGAAGGCATCAATGCTGTCGTCATCGATAATTTCTTTAATGAAAATCAACTTAAAGAAATTATGACTGAGTTAAAATGGTTGACTAAAGAAAGTGTATTAGTTGGAGAGAAACAACTCGATACTGCAGAGAATGAGTATGGTGCATTGGCTTCCAAAAGTGGAGTGTTTTTAGAATCTGTTTTCAATAACTGGAGACACTCAGCATTAATTTCTTCATCAGTACATCAGATGAATTCAAAAGAATTTCATAATGGATTGATGTCTCACAATGAATTATATAAAACTTTATTTTATTGTAATCATCGATCTCATCTTCTTTCTTACTACCAGAATGCAGATTACTATGGTGCGCATTGTGATGCGTCATTCTATACAATGTTAAGTTACTTTCATACCGAACCTAAGAAGTTTAAGGGTGGCGAAATAATTTTGAGTTCTTATACTCAAGAAAAGAAAGCCACTATTGAAATTAAACCAAATAGGATTGTATTGATTACATCCAACACATGGCACGAAGTAGCAAAATTAGAGTCTGATGCCAACATGCCAAAGTATAGTGGTGATGGAAGATATTGTAATGCTATATTCTTGACTAGAATTGATGATAAACAATGGGTACAAGATCCAAATGGTGGTGGTAAATATATTGATAACCCAGAAGTTGGTAAATATTCTGCAGATAAAGTGAGAAAGAAATGATATTAATTGATTATTCGCAGGTTGCCCTCAGTGCTATCTTAACCTTCCAGCGAGAGTTGAAGGGTACAGAAAGCGAGATTAAGAATTTGATTCGCCATGTAACACTATCCACAATCAAATCATACAAGAAAAAGTATGGTAAAGAATATGGAGAAGTCATTGTATGTTGTGATGGTCGTAAGTACTGGCGCAGGGAATTCTTTCAATACTATAAAGATGGTAGAAAGAAAACACGTGAAGCATCTGACTTAGATTGGCACTTGATCTTTGATACACTTAATGAGATGCGTCAGGATATCGCACAGCACTTTCCGTATCGTGTAATGCATCTAGATCGGTGCGAAGCAGATGACATCATTGCAGTACTCACAGAGTGGGCTCAAAACAATCAACTAGTACAAGAAGGATTGGTTGAGGATCCACAAAAGATTCTTATCCTTTCTTCTGACAAAGACTTCAAACAGTTGCAGTTATATCCTACTGTGAAGCAATGGTCACCGATGCAAAAGAAATACATTACTGCATCTCAGAGAGAAATCATCGAGTATAAAATCGAACACATTGTTAAAGGTGATGCTGGTGATGGTGTTCCAAATATCCTAAGCAAAGACGATGTATTCTCTTCTGGCGATAGACAAAAACCAGTCAGTGCAAAACGACTACAAGAATTCTTTGATAATGGATTTATTGCATGTAAGAATGACGAAGAACGTCGTAACTGGCATAGGAATTCTACTCTGGTTGACTTCAAATTTATTCCAGAGCAGATTAAATCTGACATTATCGCAGAGTACCTAAGTAATAAACCTACTGGTGACAAAATGTCGATCATGAACTACCTCATGGAACATCGTTGCCGATTTTTGTTAGATGAGATTGAGGACTTTTAAATGAGAAAATATATTGTACAGATCCTTCAGGAAATCCAAGATAATCCTAAGGTAATTGAAACCTATAAAGATGATGTTCCATTAAGGATTCTTTTCGAGTACGCATTCCTTTCAGAAAAGAAAATGATTCTTCCTGAAGGTGAACCACCATACAAACCTGCCGATGAACCATTGGGTATGACACCAACCAATTTGTTCAGTGAGATGAAGAAACTTTATATTTTCTGCCGTGCAGATCTTACACCACTAAAGCGTGAGAGTTTATTCATTTCTTTCATCGAAGGATTGAAGAAAGAAGAAGCCAGTATTATCATTGCAGCCAAAGACCAGACTTTACATAAATTGTATCCTAAAATTACTAGGAAATTAGTCAGTGACGCTGGATTTATTCCTCCACTCCCTAAGAAAGTCAAAGAAAGTGCAACATCTTAAACCCGAGGATAGAGATTTTCTATTGTTTTTGATGTCATTAAAGGATGACGAATTTACGATGTTATTAAATAGTATGTCTGCCGATGATTGTATGAGAGTCGCTGTCATGATTCAAGAAGCAAAAGATGAATTCTATGATGACGTAATGGAAGCAGAAGGTATGCCTGATGCATTTGAGTTAATGAGAAAGATCAAGGCTAACATAGCCGATAACTGAGAGGAAAATATATTATGCCTAATTGGTGCTACAACACAGTAACTTTATCACACACTGATAAAACTAAAATTGATGCCTTCGAAGAAGAACTTCAAAAAGAAAAATCTGAGCCATTGAATCATCTGCGTCCAAATCCAGCAGGTGCATGGGACTATGGTTGGTCAGTTGAAAACTGGGGTACAAAGTGGGATGTTTCCATGCAGGATTGGGAACGAGAAGATGATAATACTATCGTAATGCATTTTGATTCTGCATGGGCTCCTCCAACCACACTTTACGAATTTCTTTTCGGAGAAGGATGGGATGTTCGTGCATTATATCATGAACCTGGAATGGGGTTCATTGGTAAGTATGAAGATGGATGTGATGAATACTATGACTATGATATTAGCGATCGTGATTCAATTGAAGATCTGCCAGAAGATCTAATTGATTTTGGTGGCTTAATGGATGAAGTTGAGCGTTACGAAGAAGAACAAGAAGAAGAACGTCTTTCTGAATTAGAACGTACTGATTGGTTCAATGCATCAGTAAATCCTGTTCATATTGGTCGCTACGAAGTTCAAACTGATGCTTGGCCATATCCACAATATTGTAATTGGGATGGTAAAACATGGAGTCGCTGGGATGGTGATGATGTAGTAGTTACTCTATGGCGTGGATGGGTTGGCGAAGAATGGGATGCTGCAAAGGCATTGGATGATATTCTATTCGAACAAGCAGAAACTAAATGATATTCAATTTTAAAAAGAGTACGATAACTGTTGATTGTTTCACACACAGTAGAGCAGCATATGAGTTGTATACAATTCGTAAGGCTGTTCGATACTATCCAGAAACAATTAAAAAGATGGAACCATCTATCCCAATTATTGATAGAGAAAGTGGCATCACAATACAAACACCAACACTAAAGAAGTGCACTGGACTAAATGGTTTGTATACTAAAGGTGCTATAATTCCACTGTGGATGGATTTTATTTGTGAACCAAAAACACATGGACAAGATAAGTCTAGATTGGGACTAACTGATCAGAATAAAGTTCATAGTCTTCAAACTCATAGTCATGATCAGTTTCCAGGAATGTTTAATGACTACTATCATATGAAATTCGGTGGAGTTTGGAACATCGTAGAAAATACTGGAATCAAATTTATATGGACTCCTGCTATCTGGAACTTAGAAGAACATGATCTAAACGATAAGATTATCATTCCATATGGACTAACATATTATGATGAACAACCACAAACTAATCTTAATATTTTTGTCAAAAAGGATGCGCCAAACTTTATCTTGAAGGCAGGTACTCCAATGATTCATATCATTCCTTTGACCGAAAGGGAAGTAGAATATAAATGTCATCTTGTAGATTTCGAGACATGGGTTACTAAAAATAAAATCCCACCAGATTTACCAATGGTTTATGAAGGTACTCGTAATGCAAGATATAGAAAAGAAAAAGCATTTCAAGATAATATCGAGAAAGAAGAAAAGAAAGCCAAGTGTCCATTCGGGTTCGGAAGATGAAACAAAAATGGATTGATGCATTTATGGACACAGCTGATCGATTTGCTCAGCTGTCGAGTTCAAGACGTTTGCATGTTGGTGCGGTAGTCGTAAAAGATAATCGTATCATATCAATTGGTTATAATGGAACACCTGCTGGTTGGGATAACAACTGTGAAAATGAATTTGGATTAGATTTTAATGGTAATCCAACTTTGGTAACGAAAGATGAGGTAATACATGCTGAAGCAAATGCGATCTCTAAGTTGGCAAGATCGAACGACTCTGGGCTTGGTGGTGCTATGTTTATTACTCATGCTCCTTGTGTGGATTGTGCCAAGTTAATTTATGGAGCAGGTATAAATACAGTGTATTATCGAAATTCATATCGAGATACAAGTGGATTAGATTTTTTAATTAAATGTAATATAGGAGTTGAACAAGTATGAAATTTTATGAGAAAGCACTACGTAGTTTGGGTAAGGTTGTCACATGGCGTATTCTAGTGACCATCACTAACTTTATCGGTGGTTACATAGCATCTGGATCTTGGATGGTTGGTCTTGGTGTTGTTTCGTTTGCGCTAGTGGTGAACAGTATCCTATACTTCTTCCACGAACGTGCATGGAACAAAATTGATGCGGGTAAGGAAATTAAAGAAGATGGAACCAATTCTTAAAGGATGGGTGTGGAACATTCCATTTTATCCATGTTCGCTTAATGGATGTAGAACTGTAAAAAGTATTTTCTGGTATGATTCTTCAAATGATTTAGAGTTTACCAAACATACTACAGAGTATCAGATTGTAGTTCCTGAGTCAGAGATAATTATATCTCCTGTTGATCTTTTATATGTTCGTAAAAATTTAGATAGAATATCAAGAGAAAATATACAGATAATCACTCCAATAAATGGTAAGTGGGTTGTTTGTGATATTCCATGGCAGGAATCTAGTAAATCGTTTTTGTCTTTAGGTTAAAGCATGATTCATAATTTTTTAATACATCGTCTCAAAGATGTAATTGATCTACCGAAATTTCAAAAATTCAAAGCAGATAACTTCGATGAAATCTTTCCATACTACATGGAGTTGGAGTTAGAAAATTGGTATAACAAAGACAATAATTTTATAAATGGAAACATGAGTGGTTTTCAGGATAGAACTAGAACACTACCACACTATCTTAAGATGACTGGTTGGGAACCACTCCCAGAAAAAGATAGCAGTTTTGATAAAACATTTAAGCAGATAACTCTAGAAACAGCCAAGTCAATTGTTGATCGTGCCAATGGCCAGCAGATTGCTATTTCTTGGAGTGGTGGGCTTGATAGTACTACAGTATTGTTTGCACTAATGCAGTATGCTGATCCAAAACAATTACACGTTTTCTGTAACTGGTACTCTATCATTGAATCTGGATCTTTGTTTGATCGTTTCATTCGTGGTAGAGGAATTCGATATTCTTTAAATACATCAGTCACTAATCCAGAATTTGCAGAAGGATTAATTGTTACTGGTTATCTTGGTGACCAATTGTTTGGTAAACTTCAAACATTAGATTACGATCAGTGGAAACTGAATTGGAGAATTGGTATGACAAACAAACAAGTAGAGTGTATGGAAAGTATGTTAGAGAACTACCCCAGTGCTCATCGTGTTCATAACAAGAAACATTTTTCTAGATTCATCGAGTTGAATTGTAAGTGGCAGATGGGTAAGACCAATCGTATGCGTAACATGCCAAAGGAAATTGCTTCTCGTATGATTAACTTTTATGAGACTGTGGACTATCAGAAATGGTCACTTGGTTCATATGAGGAATGGCACATAGATTCGAATCCACTGACATACAAATTACCACTAAGAAAGTTTCTAAGAGAGATGATGGAGACTGATTACTACACTGCAAACAAAGTTGTCCAGACTTCTCACTATCATATTTTAGATCATAATTGGGTCATGCTTTTAGAGGATGGTACTAACTTACATGTAAAGGATTTTAAATGATAGAGAAGATTAAACAATTTTTTTTAGAGTTGAATGAACTTAGAAAAATATATGATTGTCCAACAAATACTGGATTAAATTGATATAAATAAAGACAGAATCCCAGCGTGATGATACCCAGCGATTAGTCTAAAACACTAAACAAATTATAGAGGAAAAATATGAAGAAGATTTTAGTTACATTATTGCTGGCAGTTTCTGCATCTGCCTTTGCTCAGTGGCAACCAACAAAACCTATTGAAGCGATTATGGCATGGACTCCAGGAAGTGTCAATGAATTGTCATTCCGTATCTTAGCTAAACAGGTTGAGCAAAATACTGGTGCAAAATTTATTATTATGAATCGTGCTGGAGCAGGTGGTGTGATTGGTACAGAAGAGTTGAGTAAGAAACCAGCTGATGGATATTCAGTTACCAACGTATCAGTTCCAGGTATTGCAGCAATGGACAAAGTTCAAGTCCAAGGTAATGGTCGTAGTTATACTACTGACAGTTTTGTTTACCCAACACACATTGCATCTAGTCCATTCGTGATTGCGTCACATCCAAATGATCCAGCCAAAACTCCGAAACAATTTTTAGATTCTTTAAAGAATGATAAGGTTTCCATTGCTGCGTCTGGTGGTGCACGTTTAGTCTATGAAGGTATCTCTGCTCGTGTTAAATTTCCAGAAGGTAAAGATGGAGTAGTTCGAGTTGACCACAAAGGTCCAGTCGATGCACTGGTAGATGTTGCTAGTGGTAATGTTCGTTATGCGATTGTTCCATCTCTAGTTGCAAATGCTCTTTACAAAGATGGGCGCATTAACATTATTGCTCTAAGTGCTCCACCTCCAATGCGTCAATTCCCAGGAATTCCATTGTTGGATACTGCTTTACCAAATTTCAACATCACAGGTATGTGGGCTCTTATGCTTCCAGCTGGAACTCCAAACGATGTAGTTGAATGGTATACCAGAGAGTTCACAAAGGCTATGAAGTCGGATGAAGCAAAGGCTATCTTCTATGATAATCTACTCTTAGAAAGAACAGACTTACAGAATCCTAAATCAATGGGAGAGTGGGTGAAGTCTCGTGAAAAACAGTGGCAACCTCTGGTTGATACAGTTTTAATCAAAAATAATCAAAAATAATCAAACTCTAACTTAAAAAAGTTATAAATAGAATCGTGTGATGTGCCAATTTTTGGATCACCGTTAACTTGTAAACAACTTAAAGGAATTACAAAAATGACAGCTACTACAGTTAAACCAGCAAAAGAATTTTTAGACGATCTATGGGAATCTTTCATGCCCTTACATAAAGTTGCCGAGATCCAAACTCGTCAGTTCTTTGCAGAAAAAGGTAAAGATAAAGAAGCCCTAGAAAACTTCTTCCATATTCGTCTCTCTAACGAGCGCATGAACATGATTGAACTTTCTAAGAAAGTTTCTGAACTACCAGCCCTAACAGATCCAGAAGAGTGCCGTTTGCTTTCTAAGCAAGCATGGGACGAAGCTGAGCACTTCCGTATTGTATACGAAGTTCTTGAGCATCTAACTGGTGAAAAGCCAAACCTAGAAAAAATCTGGGAAACTTATGGTAAAGTTGATGTCCGTATGGGCGCATCTTTGATCCAGAAGTATGAGGCTCATGGTAATCCAATCATGATGCACTTGTATCAGTACATGGCTGAAGGTCGTGCCTCTCACGTTTGGAACACAATGGCACAATGTGCTGGCGATGAGTTCATTCAGAAGCGTTATGATCGTGTTGCTCGTGACGAAAAGTTCCATAGCAATATCGGTCGTTTGATGCTTGAGAAAATTGTTACTACTCCAGAAGCACAAGCCGAATGTTTGTCTTTGGTTAAAGAAATGGTTTGGGATCTATTTGAGTGTTCATGCACTTCATTGGGTGATTTCAAGACTGCTTCTCCAGAAGTTCAACAAATCATGGTAGAAGGATATGGTCAACCACATCGTGATCTATGTGTTGAGTTCAATGGTAAGGAAGCACTCGCTGCTTAATTAACCTTTCTTTGTTATGAGAATTTTGATCTCAATGAGGGATTTTCGGATCCCTCCTAATAATTTTTTATTCGATTGCCTAGAAAGAAGCTGGTATTCTTTCCTAGGCAATCATCATTTAATCCCCCATGCAAATACAAGAACAGTTGATGAAACTATCGACTTTGATTGTTTAGTGTTGTCTGGTGGATCTGATAGTGTAGCAAGAAATGTTACAGAGAATCTTTTATTTCTCCATGCAATCAAACGCAAGAAACCTATCCTTGGTATATGCCATGGAGCATTTGTTGTCAATGAGTTGAGTGGTGGAAAGAATCAGATTGATTGGAACATTGTACCAACGCATGAGAACAGTGAACATGAAGTAACAATGGATGGCAAGAAAGTTCTTGTCAATAGTTATCATGGACAGACCATCACACAACTTGGTCCACAAATGATTCCACTTGCCATGCATGAACCAGACAAAACAATCGAAGCATTCAAACATCAAGCACTGCCAATTTATGGCATTGTGTGGCATCCAGAGAGAATGGACGTGCCAGTCCTACCAGAAGAAGTTGCAATTCTTTTAAAATAATTGTTGACTTTCATCAAATAGTACTGTATAATAGGTGCTGTAGTGATGAAAAACTCCTATATAAATGATAACCCTACGAAATGTAAGGTTGTTAAAAGTAAGTTTGACTTTAATCCGAAAGAAGAATATAATTCTACCATGAACTCGAAAATGATATCCTCGTTAAGCAGAAAGCATCTACCGCTAGTTAATAGTGGTTGGACATGCTCACGCCCACAGTATACATTTGCGATTGAGTTGGACAGTGGGGTTTTTGGAAAGTAAAGTAAACAGACAAAGTTTATTTCCCAAAACCCTCTACCTGAAAAGTTAGAGGGTTTTTTGTTTTAGGGGTTGACGATAGTGTCAACATGAGATAAGATCTCGCCCTGTTCTTTAAAAATTTGCGTACCAAATGTTCCCGAGTGGTGTAGTGGTAGCACAGCAGACTTTGACTCTGCTAGTATAAGTTCGATTCTTATTTCGGGTGCCAAACAAAAACACATTGATCATCTAATTGGTCAGGATGGTGTTCGTAAGGCATTAAATGTAGGTTCGAATCCTACTCAATGTGTTTTTGTTTGGTAAGTTTTTGGGGGTATAACTTAGTGGTAAAGTAGTAGGCTTTTAACCTATTAACCAGAGTTCAATTCTCTGTGCCCCTACCAATTATGGTGTCGTTAGTTTAGTGGTAAAACTACGGGTTGTGATTCCGTCATCATGAGTTCAATTCTCATACGATACCCCAATTTTTATGCCGAGATAGCTCAGTTGGTAGAGCACTTGTTTGAAGCACAAGGTGTGGGCGGTTCGATCCCGTCTCTCGGTACCAGTTATTCCCGATTAGCTCAGAGGTAGAGCAATCGCTTGATAAGCGATAGGCGAGTGGATCGTTACCACTATCGGGAACCAAGTTTCGCCCTATTAGTATAATGGCATTACACCTGTTTTGTAATCAGGTTACGGCAGTTCGATTCTGTCATGGGGCACCAAGTTTTTACTCCGATTGGTGAAATGGTATCACTCATGGTTTGGGACCATGGAGCGCAAGTTCGATTCTTGCATCGGAGACCAAAGTTTTGCATCGTTAGCTCAGTGGTAGAGCGTCTCGTTTACACCGAGAGGGTCGGCAGTTCGAAACTGTCACGATGTACCAAGTTAAGGAAGATAATGCAGCGGGGTTGGTCCTGCGACCAGCCTTGAAAACTGGGTTCTGAGAAATCGGATGGGGTTCGACTCCTCTGTCTTCCGCCAGATTATGCGTCTTTAGTAAAATGAATATTACACATCGCTACGAACGATGAAGTGGGAGTTTGATTCTCTCAGGACGCACCAAGAGTTAGGAAGATGGGCAGGACGGTAATGCAGCAGTTTGCTAAACTGTAGATTATAGGAATATGGTCACAGGGTTCGACTCCCTGATCTTCCACCAGAGTTTGCGGATATGATGGAATTGGTATACATATCAGACTTAAAATCTGAGTTCTCCGAGTTCGACTCTCGGTATCCGCACCAAGTTTATACGGCATTAGTATAATGGATAATACAGTAGGCTTCTACCCTACGAATGTGGGTTCGATTCCTGCATGCCGTACCAGAGTTTGGGCAGGTAGCTTAATGGTAAAGCAGTGAACTCATAATTCATTGAGTCTGTGTTCAATTCACAGTCTGCCCACCAAGTTTTGTAGTCATAGCCTGGAGCTAGGGTAAGGGGTGTTGCGGAACCACAGCGTGGCGTTAAATATCGAGGCGCAACTTAATCAGATTGTGTTCGACCTGCTACAAATTCATTATGCCCCGATGGACAAATTGGCAAAGTCGTCTCTCTCAAAAGGAGAAATGTTGTGAGTTCAAATCTCACTCGGGGTACCAAGTTATGTAGGTGGAGCCAGTTGGACAGGCACTGGATTGCAAACCCATGGAAGTGAGTTCGATTCTCACCATCTACTCCAAAGTTGCAAGTTAGTTAAAATACTTGTTGACACCAATGCCTAGATGGTGTATAATATAGTCTAGTTGGTTAGGAATTCAAAAGTCCCTTCTGAGTCTTTGTTGCGAAACAAAGCGTAGGGCAAAGTGGTCTGAATGTTGCAACTCGCTTACATTCTCCCACTCAGTGCTTTGATAGTTTCCACTTCAAGAAACTATCACCATGCTCGGTTCGTCTATCGGTTAGGACACTGCCCTTTCACGGCAGGAAGAGGGGTTCGATTCCCCTACCGAGTACCAGATTTAATTGTATTGGGTTGCCAATACCAGTAGGTGATTTATGCAGAGAACTAAATCCTAGTGACGGCTAGGCTCTGCTGAGTTACACGAAACCTTGAGATCATATCAGGAGGACGCTGGATAAAGTTGGAACGTAATGTGGTTGACAAACAAGTCCATGGACGGCATGGTAGGGCAGGTTCAAAACTGTTATTTTTGTCAAACATCCCAGTATAATTAAATGTGGTATTAGTTTAGTATTATCAAGGTATCGTGTATGGACGCATGCACTACTCGACAGTTAGGGTGCGACTGACACTGTCTGATATAACTGCCACTCGCTCGCCAGAGGAAGCACCTTTATTGGCAAATGGGCACGATAATACTAAACTAATATCATGGAGCAATTGATGCTATGGCGTGTGCATCCTCAGACTGTAAATCTGATCCCTCTGGGTAAACAATCTTGGTTCGACTCCAAGTTGCTCCACCAGTTCTCGTTACTACTTTCGTTAAAGTAGCGTTTGACTAGCGATAGAGGTTCGGTGGCAGAAAACCGTAAGCGAGGTGAAAACCCTCAGACTCTGATAGGCAGAATCTCAACTGCACACAGACTAAAGAATAAATGGAGATGGACAGAGTAACTGCTCGATTAGGGGCTGGGTTGGAAACCAGTAGCCTATACTTATTTTGGCTCGTTCGTATAATGGTCATTACGTCGGATTGTCTATCCGATCACGGGAGTTCGATTCTCCCACGAGTCGCCAGTTTTGTGGTAAGGAAAGTAAAAGGAGAATGGGCAACGAATAGGGGTTTGAACCCTGAGTAGTAGATACCTCACCTGCCACAAATTAGTTTTGTAAATGCTGTTTACAGCAACCGAGTTACAAGTTTAGAGTTGAGGCTCTAATATCGAAAGATAATTAGTTCACTAATACCGTGTTACAAGTGAAGGGTTGAGGCTCTTCTTTACATATTTTTATTATTCCAGTGTAGCACAGCGGTAGTGCAGTTGACTGTTAATCAATTGGTCGTAGGTTCGATCCCTGCCACTGGAGCCAGTTTTTGTTGTTTGTTATTATTTGAAAGGTTTGATATGGAAATGATTAATCTACGCAAAGCAAATGCGTTGCAAAGCGAGATCCGTAAAGCGATCTCTAGTTCTGGTGTTAGCGATACTGCTACCATCACTGAGTACACCAAAGATATTGCTGGTGGTCTTGAGAAAGCAATGGCAGATTATGCCACTGATGTTACTCGTAAGGTAGCATTGAACACTGCGTTGTTTAACATTCGTAAAAGTGTTGCTCAAGCAAATGCCAACAATGGTATTAGCGATATCCTCGCTGATGTTGAGTTGATCGATGCCAAGATCACAGTTTATAGCGCAGTTGCTACCAAAGCAGTTGCCAAAACTCTTGATGAGATCAATGCTCGTATCGAGAAGATGAAAACTGCACCAACTGATGCTACTGGTCGCAGTGCTATCTATGGCGATCGTTACAACACAGTGGAAACATCTGTTGTTGAGCAAAGCACTATTGATGCTGCCAAACAAATCGTAAAGCAATTGAAGCGTGAGAAACAAACTCTTCAAGATAAGTTGTTGGCTCTGAATGTCAACAGCATGATTGGTATCGATAATGTTGACGAGATGGTATTGAAGATAGAAGGTATTCTGTAAAGTTTAGAGGGACAATGCGAATACGAGAGCAGATGGATAGTTGCAAAAACTAATATCCTACAAAGATATTGGATCAGGTCTTGAAAACCCTATTCCGAACATCGTGCCCAAACTTATAGTGTTATGCTCCACGTTTATACTTGACTGTTATAGTCGCTGCTTGTTGCTACGTGGATAAACTCTTGTGGGCTGTTTTTTGAATGTTGCGTGTTGCATATTGCATCGCGACTATTCGCTTGAATTGAAACATTGTTCCTCGCCTTATTATAAGTAGTTCTGTTGCGGGAAGGGTCTGGTCACCAGCGAGGTCTCATAAGCCTTTGCCATCCTTGGTTCGAATCCAAGTCCCGCTACCAAAATGCCCCGATGACGGAATTGGTATACGTGTTGGTCTTAGAAGCCAAATTTTGCGAGTTCGAGTCTCGCTTGGGGCACCAAATTTCGGTGATGTAGCACAACGGTAGTGCAACTCCTTCATACGGAGTAGGTTAGTGGCTCGATTCCACTCATCACCACCACATAAGTAGTTAAGTTCGGGGGATTAGTATAATGGGATTACGGCAGCTTTGCAAGCTGTTTATGAGAGTTCGATTCTCTCATCCTCCACCAATGTATCTCGATGGTGTAATGGCAGCATAGCAGTCTCCAAAACTGTTGGTTGGGGTTCGAGTCCCTATCGGGATGCCAAGTTTTTGCAGGGTTAGTTTAATGGTAAAACAGCAGATTTCCAATCTTCGGTTGAGAGTTCGATTCTCTCACTCTGCTCCAAGTTTTTAATGAGGTAAGAAAAGAGGTAGTTATGCGTAAAGCAATCAACATAGATGAAGTCAGAGATTTCATCTTGGCACAGACTCCAGAAACCAAGATCTATATTGGTGGTGACTCTGAAAGATTCTTAATAGGAAAAGATTGGTACGCAGATTACATTATGGTTGTTGTTGTTCACATCAATGGAAACAATGGCTGTAAGATTTTTGGTGAAGTACAACGTGAACGTGACTGGGATAAGAAACGAGACAAGCCACGTATGCGTTTAATGAACGAAGTTTATAAAATTGCAGAGTTGTATCTAAAGTTGCATGATATATTAGAAGATCGTGAAGTGCAAGTTCATCTGGACATCAATCCAAATGAAATGCATGGTTCTTCTTGTGTTATCAATGAAGCAGTTGGTTACATCAAAGGTATGTGTAACGTAGTACCAATGGTAAAGCCAAGAGCATTTGCTGCTTCATACGCTGCAGATAGATATAAGTCGTACATGGCTGCATAGTGCAGGATTAATTCAGTGGTAGAATGTCACGTTGCCAACGTGAATGTCATCGGTTCGAATCCGATATCCTGCTCCAAGAGCACATAAGTAGTTATATCGCCCTCATAGCTCATTTGGTAGAGCATCTGTTTAGTAATCAGAAGGTGGTCAGTTCGAAACCGACTGAGGGCACCAAATTGAATAGATTATGTTATTTCCAAAAAAAAATAAACGCAGTAGATGGTTTGTGCTTTTAGCCAAAGCACTCGGAGAAAAGATAGGCAATACAGATGAGGAAGCTGATCGTGTTGCCTACATTCGTATTTGCATTGTTGCTATTTACATAATTGCAAACATCTTTATTATAGCAGGTGTGATCAGACATTGGTAAATAATATGAGTATTTTCTTAGGCATAACCATATACCAATCTACTATATCTGATGACTTCTATAGTTTTTTGTTGAAGGAATATGACAACTTACAATCATACGAGAAACTGTATCAGAATGAGAATTTCTGGGGTGGATCTGATTATAGATTCGTTAAAGATTCTACAAGAGATTACATACAGAGTAATCTAATTACTCATGTAAAACATTATATTAATACAATTAATGTTTCTTTGCGTGATCAATGGATCAACATTCAAGCACATGACGGATACCTACCAACACATAATCATACTGGTAATATTTCATATGTAATATACCTGAAAGTTCCAGATTACCTCAAAAACTATAAAGATAAACTACCCAACGATATAGGATATTCAGAAGGTGCGATACAATTTAATTATGGACATGAGACTTCTTTATTTCCCTGTAATACTATGATAAAACCAGAAGAGAAAATGATTCTTATGTTTCCTTCTGAGTTGCAGCATTATGTTTATCCATTTAGAGATAGAGAAAGTTTACGTGTATCTATTTCAGGAAATTTAGATTTATTATAATGGATATAGTAGAAAACTTTATCTACACTGAAATGTTAGATCATGATTTGCATACGCAGAGGAAGACTGCACACTACATGCAAAATTATATAAACAATGAGTTTAGTGATGGAAGAGAATTCAATGGGCAAGTAACCCTATCAACAAAGTTGTTCGACAAGTACAACTATCTAATGTATCCACTTCCAGGTATACACCAACTCTACAGTTCTATTAAAAACGTATTCCATAAAGTAAATGATGGATTGTACGAGGACTATTTCATTCAGTGTTGGTTAAATTTTTACTACAAAGGTGACTTCATTGATTGGCATGGACATTGGCCAACTGAAGCAGAATCATGGCATGGATTCTATTGTTTAGATGTAGAGCCAGAATCATACACAGAATATAAGTTAGAAGATAAACTTATTAAAGTTCCAAGTAAAGATAACCTACTCGTTATAAGTAGAAGTGGAAGAGATGTCCACAAATCATCCGAATGGACTGAAGATCGACCAAGAATAACAATAGCATTTGACATAGTACCAGCAGAGAAATTGTTTGACGTTGGTGCATATCGCAATCCGAATCACTGGATACCGATTTGATTAAAATTTTAGATAATTTTTATAGTAACGTAGACTATGTTCTTTCTCTTTCTACTGATGCATGTAGAAAGAGAGGATGTGGTGCAGGACTAAGAAGTGAATCTTTAGAAACTCTTGACAAACATTTATACGATACATTTTGTAGTGCAATATACTCTATGCATGGTATAGATGGCAGAAAAGTTATGATGACTACTTATTTTACTGAGCATGTTTACAATCCAGAAAAGAATGCAGGTTTAATTCATATAGATGGTAGAAACCCCAATGCATGCGATGTAACATTACGTGATTATAGATTGATTTTAGGTGGACAGATTTTCTTAACTCCTACGAATGATTTAGATACAGGTATAAAATTCTATAATGTCAATCAATCAGCTGGTTGGACTGAAGAAGAAGAATTTGATATGACATTGAATAAGTGTTATACATTTGACAAACAACAATTAGAAGAGTATAATAGAAATTTCTACGAGATAGCAGAAGCCAAGAATATACAAAATAGAATGGTTTCTTGGACTGCTGGAATTAAATACAGATCTAAGATGACAGAGAAACAACAAAATAGAATTATTCAGAATTTTTATATTTCTACATGAACAAAGAGTACATAACTGCTGCATTGTATAAATGGATAGAGTCTTTCTTAGAAAAACCAAATTCATTATTAGACAATTGGTCTCCATGTCCATATGCACGCAAGGCTAGGTTAGATAAAAAGATCTATATCGATTTTGAAGTTCCAAATATTTACAAGATTGTCTCTCTCTTAGATACGTATGATGTTTTAGTTATTTGTTACGATCATACTAAGATAACTTCTTCTCAATTTAACAGTTATGCTAAAAACCTTAATACAGAATTGATACCAAAAAATTATGTAGTGTTGGAAGATCACCCAGACGCAGTAGAAATTATCAATGGTGTGACGATGAATTTTGGAGAATGTGCTTTATTATTGATACAGAAACGAGATGCACTGAAGATCGCATCGGATAAGTTGAAGAGTAAAGGATATTACAAACTCTGGAGTCCCGAAGATTTAAATGAAGTGGTTAACTGGCGATGAAATTTTGTAGAATTGATTTAGATAAAACCAATTATTTAAAACTTGATAACTGGTATATGCATAGTGAATCGATTGCTGAGTATAATAGAATATACAAAGAATATTGCACCCACAAGAATTTTGCTAGCGTGTGGCGAATATTCGATAGTCAGTATAATGATGCTAATATTGAAATGATATGTTACTATGATAGTGGAAAGTTTGTCGCATGGGATATGATTCGATTGCACGATAGGGATAACGCTGAAACAATTGAATTTGCATGGGACTATAAAAATCCAGATCTTAAACTAGGAATAGAAAGTTTAAAGAATGCATGTGCCATGTATAAAGAGAGAGGATACAAATATCTTTATCTTGGTGAAGCAGCAAAGTATAAACAAATAGATGGCTATGAAGAACTAGGGAAATTATAATGTATTCTGTGTATCAACATTGGGATCCACTGCGCACCTGTTTGGTTGGCAGATCTTATTCACCACAATTCTATTCCTTCATCAAGAATCCTCGAGTGCGAACAGTGATGGAGCGTATTGCTGAAGAGACTGAAGAAGATTATCAATCACTGATATATTTGTTAGAGAAATTTGGTGTTAAAGTTATTCGCCCAAACCTAAGCGATGACTATAGAACATATATGCATAATGGTAAAATATTACCACCACCAATGTGTCCAAGAGATTGGACTATCATGCTTGGCGATAAGTTCTATTACAAATCTCAATTCATCCAATCAACGCATGAAGATGGATTTAATAAAAATTACTTTAGTGCCACTGATATAATGTGGGATGAAGCATTAACTCACATTAATCAGCAAGGCAACAAAATTATTAATGACATCAGAGTTGTCAATCCTCCGAAAGATCCTTCGTTATTGTATTGGTTTAACTCAGCATCTACTACACGTATTGGTAAAGATCTATACTTTGGAACGAATGGTGGATGGTGGAATAAAGACAAAGTACTTGATAGATTTAAAGATCAAGCACTTGATACACTAAAGAAAAACTACCAAGACCAATTTCCAGATTATCGTTGCCATGTTATTGATACCGAAGGACATGCCGATGGAACATTCTGTCCTGTAGTCCCTGGACTTATCGTTAGTCTCTGCGATATACCAACATACAAAGATACATTCCCTGATTGGGAAGTTATCTATCTCAAAGATCAAGGATGGAATAAAATAAAACCATTTCTGGAGTTGAAGAATAAGAATAGAGGTAAGTGGTGGGTTCCAGGAGAAGAATTAAACGATGAGTTTACAGAGTTTGTAGAATCATGGCTTGGTCATTGGGTTGGCTACGTAGAAGAAAGTATGTTCGATGTTAACATGCTTGTTATTGATGAAAAAAATGTTGCATGCTCTGGATATAGTGATGAAGTATTCAATGCATTTAGCAAACGTGGTATCACTCCACATCTTGTTAACTTCAGACATCGTTACTTCTGGGATGGTGGACTTCACTGTATCACTTCAGACATAAGTAGAGAAGGAACACTAAAAGATTATTTCCCTGAGAGATCGTTATGAAAACATATTCAGTTGAATCGTATGATGATTTAATACCAGATGACATTCGTTGGAGAGTCTGGGATTACATACAAAATCAAACCTTCCATGCTACTCGCAAGGATGTCAGTTATCCAGACGTTGGTTCTGTGATATACTACAAACCAATAGACAACAAAAAAGAATACATGGATGAGAGTGTTCCATCAGTGAACAATCAGTATATGCATCGTTGCGTATTTGGACTACGTGGTGAAGGACATCCAGTCATTCAAGAATTGTGGGCTAGTATAAATTCCAACTTTGGTAATCAGTTCGTTATCGATGGTGATACAGAAGGAATGGCTGATCCAAAGTTGAGACCGAATGCATACTCACTATGCTATGTGAACGCACAACCATCAGAGACAATCAAACGATCTCATGCAATACATAGAGATACAATTGACCTGCAACAAGAAAAACACTATACTATACTCTACATGGCCAATCTGCAATGGTATCCAACATGGATGGCAGAGAATGTATTCTATGCAGATGACGAGAGCACTGGTGACACACAACAGTTCCAAAGAGGATTCGGACAATCCAGAGAATTCAATGTCGGTTATCCATATGCAATAGTGTCACCAGTCGCAGGACGTGTGGTAATATATGATGGAAGAGCAATGCATACAACAAAACCAACTGCACCATGGGCAGAACAAATGCGTTACGCAGTAGTATTCAGAGTGAGAAAGAAATGAACGAAGATCAAATGTCACCAGTCAAAAAGACTGTCCTACAATGTGATGGTCAAGAAACTATCCATGAGTTGTGGTCAACACCAATTGGTGTATCACGTCCATTTACACAAGACTTCATTGAGAAATTAAAAGAAGATGTATTCAAGTATGTCCTTCCACGTGCTCAGAAGAATAGTGTAAACGTCTGGGATCTACCAGACCTACCAGATACGATGATGGAAGTGCAGAAAAAGAAATTAGAGTTGGCAGAGAAAACTCTGACATTACATTCTGAGATGCCACTACCACCTATGCGCATTGCCAAGGGTTACTTCAGACACATTCTTCCGAATGCAGAATATCGTATTACTCCACACCAGCATGGTTCAACTCTTGGTGTTGGTGTATTCTATATTAAATTACAAAATGCAAATCCAGGTAATATGGTATTCATTGATCCACGTGGTGGAGTCAATTGGTCAAATCAGTTTAGCCCATTTAAACGTCTAAGATTAGAAGAAGGTATGATGGTGGTGAGTCCAGGATATCTAATTCATTACATTGAACCAACTGACTATCAAAAACCAGTCTATCAAGAGCGAGTGCTGATTGTATCAAACATACATAGAATGTATGAGGACTGGATCAAGATTCTTGAGAATCAAGATAACGAGAAAATGATTAAGTTTATGGCAGGTAACGAAGGCTAAGAAATGAATGTTATAAAATATCCTGTGGGTGCATTTTATTTTAAAGTTTCTGTTGATGAACATCTTCAATACAAGCAAAGTTTTCTTTCTATGTTAGATAAACATCCTGAACCAACCGATATGGAAAAACAATTTTTTAGTAAAATAGATTGGATTTATAAAAACGATGAGCGAGAGTGGGCTACACTTATAGGTGGATTAATTAATAAGTATAATACACTTATTGGAGAAACTGTTGGATATTGTTGTCCAGAAATACATAATATATGGTTTCAACAATATAAAAAAAATAATATACACCCATGGCATGTACATAGTGGACAGTTTGTTGGAGTTTATTATGTTGAATTACCAGATGATTGTCCAAAAACAGAGTTAGTGTGTCCTTGGGATAATAAAGTTATATCTGTTGATGTCAAAGAAGGAGATATTTTGATCTTTCCTTCTATGATCATACACAGAGCACCAGAAGTTATTAATGATTCTAGAAAAACTATTATATCTTGGAATTTAGTTTACAACGAAATTATACCACCATTCACAGAAAAATTTAATGTTACACAAATAAAGATAAAGGATCCGATATATGACTGATGAAATTAAACCAATGACATTCGCAGATAAATGGCATGCAGAGAAACTCTTAAAGCGAGCGAAGAAAAAAGCCAGAAAACAACTTGAATCTAAAGGATTCAGCAAAAGCGAAGCGAATCGAGCAGTAAAAGGTGCTGTCAACAATATTGCCAACAAACCTGTTAAACGTGGATCTGGTCGTGGTGGATGATAGAAAATTATAGGGAATTAACATGATATTAGTGCTAGATGATGTGATGTCTAAAGAATATTCTGATAGTTTAGATAATTTTCCATATTGGTTAAAATTTTTCTATACTGAAAAGACAGTTTATGCTGGTAATGAATATGAGATTTACCATGATGAGAACATTTTAGATTCTGGGCAATTATCAACACCACTTTATGTACTAAATGAGTATAAAGAAACCACTTATGATATCATAACTCCAATACTCTATGTGATTAAACAAAAGGTTCCACAAATTAAATTTAATCATGAAGTTAGAGTGAAATATAATATAATACCTAAAAACACAGATTTTACTCCATCTAATTACAATATACCACATCATGATGCTGTTAGCAATGCATATACTATAGTTTACTATTGTAATGATAGTGATGGTGATACATTCCTGTTCAATGAATTCTACGATGGAAAGAATCCAGATAAACTCACCATCGCCAAGAGAATTGCACCGAAGAAAAACAGATGTGTTATATTTGAATCAAATAGAATGCATGCATCATCCAGTCCAGTATACAGTAAAGACAGAAGAGTTATAAATTTTGTTATAGATGCCCATGCAAGTAATTGATGATTTCTTTCCAGAAGGACAGTTCAAAGAACTACAGACAAAAATCCTTAGTCAGAGCATGCCATGGTACTACATATCGAATATATCAGTACCACCATATCTAATGGTGAATGATCCTCTGGCTATTGAATCATCTGCAGTCCAGACTAAATTATATGATAGACAATTAAATGTAGAAACAGAAGAGTATGTTAATCTGAAGCAATATTTCACTTACATGATGCATAAACTTGGTTATACGAATGATAATTTATTAAGAATCCGAGCAGTCACAACATGGCCACAGAAAGGCATTACTGCAGAGAATTATAACATACCACATGTGGATCAGCCTAGTCCTCACAAATCGATAGTTTTCTATTTAAATGATGCTGATGGAGACACAAGGTTATTCCATCAAAAACAGAAAGTGCTCCCATCATCAGTCAAAAGATTAGACGATGATGCTTCTGATGAGGAGAAAGAAGAATATGCATCTTTCTTTATTCGAAGTGGTTTTACTGTTGAGCACACAGTGACACCAAAAGCCAATCGTCTATTAATATTCGATGGATTACAATATCATACATCTGGTCATCCAATCGACTGTGAAAGACGAGTGATTTTTAACATTAACATAGGTGAAACAACTCAAAGAGTTTATGATTAATGTAACAAATAATTTTCTGATAGATGATGAAAGTCAATCAATATGTTCAATTGATGTTACAACCTATGGTAAACGAGTTTGGGATGTGCAAGAACAATGTAGTGATGTTAAGGTTAAAAGATCAAACATCAAACCATTTGTAGTAGAATTGATCAATAAACATAACATACCTTACTCTTGTGCTGTTGAACTATTAAAATATCCAATGCATGCTATGTCGAGTCCACATCAAGATGTAAAAGGATCGCACTTTGATTCTTCCAGCAATCATAGGATAGCTGAGTGGAGTAAAACAGGTATTGTGCTACTCAATGATGATTTCGAAGGTGGTGATTTATATTTCCCTAATCTTGGAGTCACATTCAACAAAGAATATAAAAATTGTTTAATCGAGTTTCCAGCTGGAGAGAACGAACTTTATACACATGGAGTTACACCAGTTACATTAGGTACAAGATATACTTTAATTTTTAGATGGGAGAAACTATGATTGATTGCATGGTTGTTGGAGATTCAATAGCAGTTGGAGTTGCAATGTATCGCCCAGAGTGCGTGAGTTATTCACGTGGTGGATGGAATAGTTGGCAGTGGAACAAAGATTATCTTGGAATGGCATCAACCAAGCAGACAAAGACCACAATCATATCACTTGGTGCCAACGATCATCCAGGAGTGAAGACTGAAGCTGAATTACGTAAAATGCGTGCGCAATTGCTCACTGAGCGAGTATATTGGATCAGTCCTGGGATGGAGAGAAAACCGAAACAACAAGAAGCCATTGAGAAGATTGCGAAAGAATACGGAGACGTAGTCTTACCTAGACCAGAGAAACAGATGAGTCCCGATGGAGTCCACCCGAATCCCGCTGGATATAAAACGCTGGCAAGCCAGACCAAATAACCCCACCTAGAGTGGGGTTTTTATTGTCTGTAGTGGAGAGACGAGATATAATCGAATCTTTAAGGGGAATCTATGTTTGAAGTCACAGACGAGTCGGGTAATACTTTCGTTTTCGAATCTTTCGAAGAAATTTCACACTTTTTTAACGAGTGCGTGTGGGCGGTAGGGGCTGTAGACGCACAAATCACAGTGAAATTCGCTAATCCCCGCAACGATTGAGGGGAATTAATCCCTGTGAAATCAACAACTTACGAGTGGAGAAAAAAGTGGTTGTCGGTAATGCTGGGCTGGAATAAGATTACTCTATCGTTGAAATTATGGAGAAAAGTGAAATGAAAAACGTAACAGCTATCACCTTCGATGGAACTAACTACATCGCTAAAGTTGGCACCAAGACTATCAAGTCTTATTCTAAAAAATATGTGGAGCGTCAAGTGACAAAAATGGTCGGTGACATGGATGTGCACATCGCTGCAGTGGCTGAAAAGCAGTCTCGTTTCGACATCAATACACGATTCGGTTTCGTGGAAAAGTTGGTGAACATGGTTGCTTCTGGTGTTCAGCCATCCGCTGTTATCACTGGTGAAGGTGGTCTCGGCAAAACTTATACCGTAATCAAGACTCTTGAATCCAATGGTCTCAAGGATATCTCTGATCTTGCTGACTTCCAAGTTGGTGATGTGCTCAATGCACGCAAGTGTTTCACCATGGTTAAGGGTTACTCCACTGCCAAGGGTTTGTATCGTACCCTGTTCGAGAATCAGAAATCAGTTATCGTGTTTGATGACTGTGATGCAGTGCTGAAGGATCCAGTTGCCCTAAACCTGCTCAAAGGTGCATTGGATTCTTACGGTAAGCGTATCATTTCTTGGAATGCTGACATGAAGGACGACGATCTGCCACGCAGTTTCGAATTTACTGGTCGTGTGATTTTCATCTCCAACATGGATCAAGACAAGATTGACCAAGCCATCCGTAGTCGTTCAATGATGATCGACCTGTCGATGAGCACTGATCAAAAGATCGATCGTATGGAATTCATCGCTGGTTTGGCTGAGTTCTTGCCTGAGTACGATGCAAAGATCAAGTCTGATGCATTGGCTTTGATTCGTGAGATCAAAGACGAAGTGAAAGAAATTTCTCTGCGTACCCTGATCGCTGTGTCTAAGGTTCGTGCTTCCAACAAAGATTGGAAAGATCTGGCTACTTACATGTTAACTGCTTAATCGGAGGATTTATGATGACTTACAAAGATGCCCAAGTGGCAACCGAAATGTTTGACAAGACTCATGGATCGTACTTTGATCGTGGTGCTTCTGATTCTTACTATCATCGTCCACGTGACCCACATCGTGGTGGAGTTGGTGGTGCTTCTGGTCCAAGAATCGAAGCAACGAATCCAGCAACGATCAATGAGTACAATGCTGGCTATGATTACAATGAGCAGTTTGGTGACAAGAAAGATTGGAATTAATATGATTGATAGCCTTGGAAAAGAAGTGGTGTTTGTTCTGCATGAGGTCAACGATGATGGTGAATCCATCCTTGGAGTGTATCGTGAGTATGCCGATGCCTTGAAGGATAAGTATAACATAATTCGTGATTATTATGACATTCCCGAAGATGAGGTGGCAGACGAAAATCTCGATGATGAAATCGAACCCAATGGTGCTTACTACACCATTTTAAAAAGACAACTACTATGATTAATTGCAAATTGACCACTAGTGAAGACGATGTAAAGATTAAAGCAGTCCTTACTATGTTAGAGGAAACTGGTCTAATTAAAAAGTATCTTGGAGCATGTACATCTGCTTCCAAGGTGCTTTACTCATTGTTACTTCAGAATGGAATACGTTCCAAAGTGGTGATTTGCAATGCACTTCTTCGAGTCCACGTACCAGATAAACCGCAACAACTATTACTGATAGGTTTCGCTGAGACTGTTAAACTAGAAGCCCATTTGGAAGACCTACATGCAGTGGTGATAACCGAAACGAATCCAAGATGGCTAATTGACACCAGTATTGGTCTACACTTACCAACTGAGCACAAGATAATCTGTGAAGTTGCCGATGAGCATGACATACATCTGGGTAACTATAGCAATCCACTTTACTCGATTACTTACACTAAACGTAAGTTAACCAAGCATGATTGAATCAATTAAGCGTCTCAAAGCCTATCATGAAGCGATAGAAATTCGTCATATTCAGGACAGGCGAGCACAACGACAACAGGAAATTCGTCAGATAGATATACGTCTACAAGCCGAAAGAATACGTATAGAAAGAAACAGGGAGTTAAATCAAAATGGTCAAAACATCGATAAACTTGCATAGTAAAATCAAACAAGGTTGCGCTATCGCAATCGTTCTCAGTAGTGCCCTAACATTGTACTTTAATTGGGGAAATGACATTGGACTCATGGCCATGGTGGCAATCGTTGGCTGGATGGACAAGGTGTTTGGTGATGAATAAAATACTAAGTGATATAGCCAAAGAAGCACTAGTGGAGCACTGCATCTCTCATGTAAGACTCCAAGCATTTGCTGAGTTGATTGTGCGGGAATGTGCTCAAATATGTCAAGACCAGCCTAATCATTATGCTTTGAAAACAGACAGAGATAATTGTGCCGTTGCAATTAAAGAACACTTTGGACTCGGGAAAGACATGAATCTACTCAACATCGCTGCTGGGGATGCTATCATTGGCGTAGATAAGGAATATAAACTCGCTCCACTGGCAGACGCTGATGCATTTGCTCATCAACGTAAATATACCTATATCGTAGATGAAGACTCTAGTAATAGCAGGTAATGCGCATGAGGCAAAGTACTGGATCATAAACGATCTGGGGAAGAAATATCCCACCAATAACTCACTAAGCATGTTGGATTATATCATAGTTAGCAACCCAGACCAACTACGAGGAATGCGAGATCCTACAGGTATATTCGTAGGAACTTGGAAGCAACGACCAGATATATTCGAATTGCTTAATCGGCTACTGGTGAATATGATCGAGCCAAGCAAGCATAAGATAATCCAAGACTTACTGGTAGAACATATAATGAAAGAAACCCAATGAAGTACTACACAATCGTTTTTCCTGGAGAATGCGGACAACATGTGCAAGAAACATGGCGCACTGACCAGATCTTACAGTCTTACTACACTTATTGGGTAACGAAAATGATCCAAAACAATAATTACTTGGACATATCTGAAGAACGCTGTATAGACGACTGGTGCGTTGTTCACTGGGCAATAGAAACTGATGAATGTGGAAACAAAGTATGAACGAAGAAGATTACGATGTAGTAATCGACACACTACAAAAGAAAATCGATGCCCTATGGAAGATGACTAAGTCTAATATGGATAATGATATGATGAATATTATGGATGATATTCGGTTAAAACAGATAGATGAGTTGAAGAAAGCAATAGAACTATGGTTATGGAAGGAAAGAAAATGAACGAAGAATTCATCTATGAAGGTAAACGCTATAGATATGATCCAGACTATGATACCTTTCGTAGAGTGGACGATGAACAAGAAACAAGACTGTCGAAGTATGGATGGATCGTGCTTGTGGTAATTATTGTTTTGATTCCACTATGGTTATCGTAATGAAAAAAGCCAAGACAGACAAGGGATGGGCTGGTCACAAGTTATTCGGTTATACGTATAGCGATAGAGACATAAGAACCAATGAGGACAAGTATCAAGACGCTGTTCTGGATAACCTAGAGAATCGTGCTAAAAAGTCTAAGAAGAAACAATTAAGGAGAAAGACAAATGTTTTATAAGGATGAATTCGTTGGTAATTGGGAAGATATGATATACGGTGATATCACTCAAGCAAAATCACACTTAGAACTAGAAAGTCTTATCAACAAATTGCAGAATAATCTTGGTACATTCTACGAGCACACCGCACCTGATATCATAAAACAAACGCATCAAAAACGTCTAGAAGAAGTGTTGTTGTATTATCAGCGTATGGGTGGATCGTGCTAGTGGTTATCGTAGTGGGCAAATTTCGTACTTTACGTGATCATAGCCCAGTGAGATACGATGGCGTATAAACCAAAGCCCTGCCCTAAATGCGGCACAGTGCACACCAAGCGTGGTTTGTTCTGCTCTCGCTCATGCGGTAACTCACGTGCGATGCCAGACAAGCAAAAAGCCACGATGTCCAAGGTGAAGAAGGAATGGATGAACACGACTGATGGTGGTGAAGAAGCACGATGGCGCATCAACAATCACGATAGTCCTGAGCCGATTGCACCAATGAAATCAATTGATCTTGGTGCTGGAAAATTTGTGGAGGATGGCGACCTGTGGAGCGAAGTGTGATTCTGCAAGTTGCAATTTAAAGTTGCCTAGACACTTGACTTAGGGCATAATAACAGTGTTAGGGTTCATCGAGATAACCCTTTGAATAGTATGGTCTATTTTCCCTGTAATATCAACAACTTACGAATGGTGCATATAGTGCTTGTCTCTAATGGTGTATGGCTGTAGAATATACCTTATGAACTCGAGAAAAGGACTAGAAATGAAACAGTTGAATGCGTATGTAGCCAAGAAGAATCAGTGGAATGCTATCTTCAAAAGCACTCAGTACTCTTTGGAAAACCCAGTCGATCGCCAGCGTCTTGCTGATTGCATCGATTCTGACCTCAGCCCTGAAAACCTTACCTGTGATGGTGAACTTCCACGCAGTCAGGTGCAAGCGAAGTATCGTGAACTGACCACTGTGGCACGTCAACTCAAGCAGCTGGATCCCTCAGTTAAATTTTACGAATTTGAATAAGGACTGAAAATGACTGAATTTGAAAAGAACTGCTACGGAATGACTCAAGAAGCCATTCGTAGTGAATATATGAATTCCATCACTGCTCGCCTGAGTGGTCTGGAAATGGTTGCGATGGGGGTTCTCTCTGATGCGCAAGAACTGATGACATTTGGTCATGACCAAGCAACTGATCAAGCACGCAAGAACATCAATATTGCCAAATTCATCTTGTCTGAGATGATGGAAGCAAGGATGCCTGCCTGAGAGGGGTTCCACTCTAGGGAGGGGTTCTCTAGAGGGGTATCTCTATACACTACAGTATAGGACTATATTATGATTAGAGTGATTGTTGGTTTGTTTATTGTGTTTGGTGCTGTTGGTGGCATGGACAATGCTACAGATAGTGAATTGTTACCACTGTTGGCACTTGCTGTGCTTGGATTGACATCGATGTACTACGGAGTAAGGAAAATCAATGGCTAAGATACGTGTGATTGTTAATGGTGTTTCCTACAAGACCACCACGACTGCGATCAAGAATCGTAGTAGCAGTGATTTTACTATGCAAAATGATGCATTGTTCTATGTGCTAGAGTGTATGGGCAAGCATGCTGGATTTGGCACGACTGTTAGATATTACGACTATAAAATGGTACAACACAAGTATGATGTGCAGCTAACACGACTGTGAGAGGAGGGGTATCCCTTTTGCAAAATCTGTATTTGCAAGGGACTCCTACTCATCCCGAGAGCGCAATCTAGCCCCACCCTATAATATTATCATTCGTTACTATGACAACTGTAATCCTTTTCCTAATCGCTATGACACTAATCTTCACAGGATCCTATTGGTGGGCACTTCTTGCGTTGTTCATGGCTATCTCTGTAAGATTCACATTCATTGTTATTGGCTTTAGTACAATTCTTTTTGCATTGGCTATAGCTACAGGTTTTCTAAACTAAACTCTAGAAAAAAATTCCCGAGAAAAATTTTCACTCTAAAAGGTTGCTATGTATATTACCACTGAAGTTGAGGTCGATATCTCTGAGTTTGATACCGATGATCTCATTGAAGAGCTAAAGTCTCGTGATAGTGACTATGTCTATGGGAATAATGGTCTCATTGAAAAAATTTGGATCCTTCGTAGAGAGGGTAGAGACTATCAGGTAGAGTTGGATTTGTTAATCTACAATACAATCGGAAAGATTATATGAACGAAGCATTGAAAGCGATAGCGATTGAAGCAGGTGCACCAGAGGAAGTACTTAACACTCTATGGTTTAACATCTTTTGTCA